>Ga0310697_10000688_pt1 | contig 43732 bp, 33 predicted proteins | sample 172DNAGHGlowgp2_FD_203883 | JGI IMG/M metagenome (GOLD analysis project Ga0310697, IMG submission 203883) | Sheep rumen microbial communities from Palmerston North, Manawatu-Wanganui, New Zealand - 1728 DNA GHGlow gp2 (v2) (version 2) | ecosystem: Host-associated > Mammals > Digestive system >...
AATTCGCCGTAAAAAACAAATTCGAGTAATTAGCCCACACAATCACTGCGTAGCTTCGAGTAATTAGAGCAATTCGCCGTTAAAAAACAAATTCGAGTAATTAACCCACACAATCACTGCGTAGCTTCGAGTAATTAGAGCAATTCGCCGTAAAAAACAAATTCGAGTAATTAGCCCACACAATCACTGCGTAGCTTCGAGTAATTAGAGCAATTCGCCGTTAAAAAACAAATTCGAGTAATTAACCCACACAATCACTGCGTAGCTTCGAGTAATTAGAGCAATTCGCCGTAAAAAACAAATTCGAGTAATTAGAGCAATTCGCCGTTAAAATCTCAATAATCATGCAGTATACATTTAACCCTGAAGAAAAACTCACTCTGGACAAAATCCAGGAGATCATCGACAAGAAAATGACCCTCGTCCTCGGCGACGAGGCCAAACGCCGCATCGAGAAATGCCGCGCCTACCTCAACCACAAGATGGAAACCCAAAAGGAACCCATCTACGGCGTCACCACCGGCTTCGGCTCCCTCTGCAACATCTCCATCTCCAAAGAGCAGCTCTCTCAGCTGCAGAAGAACCTCGTCATGAGCCACGCCTGCGGCGTCGGCGACGAGGTGCCCGCCGAGGTCGTCCGACTCATGCTCCTCCTCAAAGCACAGAACTTCACCTTCGGCTACAGCGGCGCACAGCTGCAGACCGTCCAGCGCCTCGTCGACTGCTACAACGACGACATCCTGCCCGTCGTCTACCAGCAGGGCTCCCTCGGCGCCAGCGGCGACCTCTGCCCCCTGGCCAACCTGATGCTCCCCGCCATCCTCGGCATGGGCGACGTCTACTGGCACGGCCGCCGCTGCGACGTGCAGGAGGTCTATAAGGCCAAAGGCTGGAAGCCCATCGAGCTGCAGAGCAAAGAAGGCCTCGCCCTCCTCAACGGCACCCAGTTCATGTCCTCCTACGCCGTCTGGAGCCTGCTGAAGGCCCGCCGCCTCAGCCGTCAGGCCGACATGGTGCTCAGCCTCAGCCTCGACGCCTTCGACGGCCGCATCGAGCCTTTCTACGAGAGCCTCCACCTCGTGCGTCCCCACAAGGGTCAGCTCGAAACCGCCGCCGCCGTGCGCTGCTGGCTCGAAGGCAGCGAACTCATCAAGCGACACAAAGAGCACGTCCAGGATCCCTACTCCTTCCGCTGCGCCCCGCAGGTCCACGGCGCCGCCAAGGACACCATCCGCTACGTCGAGTCCGTCGTCGAGACCGAAATCAACTCCACCACCGACAACCCCATCGTCCTGCCCGACGAGGACCTCGTCATCTCCGGCGGCCACTTCCACGGCGAACCCCTCGCCATGGTGCTCGACTTCCTGGCCATCGCCGTGGCCGAACTCGGCGCCATCAGCGAACGCCGCACCTACCAGCTCATCGACGCCAAACGCGGTCTCCCCTCCTTCCTCGTGGCCAAACCAGGTCTCAACAGTGGCTTCATGATTCCGCAGTATGCCGCCGCCGCCATCGTCAGCCAGAGCAAACAGCTCTGCACCCCCTGCTCCGTCGACAGCATCCCCAGCAGCCAGAACCAGGAAGACCTCGTATCCATGGGTGGCAACGCCGCCACCAAGACCTACCGCGTCTGCGAGAACACCGAGCGCGTTCTCGCCATCGAGCTCTTCAACGCCGCTCAGGCACTCGACTTCCGCCATCAGGAAGGCCTCAAGAGCAGCCCCGCCATCGAGAAGATGGTGGCCGACTATCGCAAGTGCGTGAACTTCGTCGACATCGACGAGGTGATGTATCGCCACATCCACGCCAGCGTGGACTACCTCCGCACGATGGCCATCTGACTGTCACACCCTGCGACATAAAGAAAAGCCGTGGTCCTCATGACCACGGCTTTTCTTTTGCCTCTAAAACAACCCGGCTTTCACACAAATCCGGTTTATAGCGTTCGGCGTGTGCTACTCCTCGTCTCCCGACGTCTCGTCGTCGGGGGCATAGTCCACCTGCTGCGGAGGCTCGGGGTAGATATTGTCCTTGATTACATAGCCCTTGTAGACCTCCTTGATTTCCTGCAGGAAAGCATAGGCCTCGAGGCGGGTCCTGAAGTCGCCCACCTTGACCTTGAAGTTGGGCTCGTCGAAGACGATGTAGGCCTGCACCTCGGGATAGTCGGTCGTAAAGCGGTCCCGCAGCGCGAAAGCGTTGGCCTTGCTGTTGACCCCCGAGAAGGAGGCCACCTGGACGCGGTAGCCCGGTATGGTCTTCACCTTGCTGTTCAGCTCCACATGGCGCTCCACCATCCGGCCTACAGCCACATCGCCCACCACCGTCAGCCGGCCTTGGGCCGACAGCGGACTGCTGTGCACCGCCATGGCCGCCACGGCCGCCACGGCGAGCGTTCTGAACATAGAGTTGTATCTATTCGACATCTGTGACGTATCGGTTTGTAGCAAACAGAGTATCAGTAGTTGGCATTGTCGGTCATCACCTTCTTCGGCCGGATGCTGAGCACCGGTATCGTGCTCTGGTTGATCATCTGCTGGGCGTAGTTGCCAAGGATGAGGCTCGTGAGGTTCGACTCCTGCTCCGTCATGATGGCTATCATGTCGGCGTGTATCTCGTTGGCGTAGTCGAGCGTCGCCTGGGTGACATTCTTCACGTTGTCGATATATTTGACCACATACTTCACCTCCTGCTTCACAAGGTGGCGTTCCACCATCTTCATGTAGTTCTGCACTATACGGCGTATGTCGTTGGTCTGCGACGTGTAGAGGCCGACAAGGTGGATGGTGGAGCCGAACGTCTTGGCAAACACCGCCGCCATGCCTATCTTCTGCCTCGTGTCGTCGCTATTGTCGATGGGAACGACGATGTTCTCGAGAGCCTTGTTGAAGTTGAAGTCCTCGCGCACTATGATGACCGGCACCGGCGACTCCTCGATGGTCTTGTAGCTGTTGCGGCCCAGCAGCCCCTTCTTGGCGCCGCTCATGCCGTGCGTGCCTACCACCAGGAGCGATGCGTCGTCCTCGGCAGCCTGGCGGGTCAACTCCTCGGCCGGGTTGCCCTGACGGATGACGTATTCAAGCTTGATGCCGTTGAGCAGATGCGCCACGCCGGCGTTCCTGCGCTCAATCTCCGAACGGATAGGCCCCTCGTCCTCGTTTTTTTCCTTTACATAGACCAGTCTGATGTCGCTTCTCCAGCGGTTGGCAATGTCTATGGCGAGATCGACGGCATAGGCCGAACCCGAGGAAAAGTCAAATCCTACTACTACTCTGTTCATAATGTTAACTGTTTGTTTTTCGAGTGCAAATATACAAATAAAAATCGATATGGCAAAAAAAATTCTCCTCCAAAGAAAAAATAAGTCCACCCGCGGCACCTCCTCCGACCGCAGACTGACAGGCTGAAAGGCAGTGCGCGACGGACGGAAACCATGGAGCGGTATGCCTCAGAAAAACGTTATGCACACCCGTGGGGGAAAAAAAAATTTGGCCATATTGCGGAAAAGATGTACTTTTGCAATCGCTTATAAATATAAAATACGCAGAAGAAATCCTAAAACAGTAACAACGATATGACTCAACAAATCCTGATTGCGGTGATAGTCTTAGGTGCGCTCGGCATCCTCTTCGCCGCGCTGCTTTACATTGTGGCACAGAAGTTCAAGGTGGTTGAAGACCCGCTCATCGACGAGGTGGCCGAGGTGCTTCCAGGCGCCAACTGCGGCGGTTGCGGCAAAGCCGGCTGCCGTGCCTTTGCCGAGGCCTGTGTCCAGCAGGGCAACATGGAAGGTCTGCGCTGCGCCCCTGGTGGCGACGCCGTGATGCAGAAAATCGGACAGCTCTTGGGCTGCTCCGTCGAGCAGGGCGAACCGATGGTGGCCGTTGTGCGTTGCAATCCGGCCAACTGTGGCGACAAACGGCGCTCCAACTACGACGGTCTGCGCTCCTGCGCCTTCGAGGCCACCGTCTACACCGGCGAGAGCGGATGCCCCTTCGGTTGCCTCGGCTGCGGCGACTGCGTGGCAGCGTGCCAGTTCGACGCCATCCACATGGGCCCCGACGGGGTGCCCGTGGTCGACGCCGACAAGTGCACCGCTTGCGGCGCCTGCGCCAAAGCATGCCCGCGCCGCGTGATAGAGCTGCGCAACAAAGGCCGCAAAGACCGCCGCGTCTACGTGAGCTGCGTGAACAAAGAGAAAGGCGCCGTCGCCATGAAGAGCTGCTCCAACGCATGTATCGGATGCGGTAAGTGCGAGAAGGTCTGCCCCGTGAGCGCCATCACCGTGACCGACAACCTCTCGTATATCGACTACACCAAGTGCATCGCCTGCCGCAAGTGCGTGGTGGAATGCCCAACCAAAGCCATCAAGGACGTGGGCTTCCCCGCCCCAGCCGTGAAGCCGGCCCCCAAGCCCGAGGCTGTCGAAGCCACGGCTCAGCCCGTCGCCGAACCGGCCAAGGCATGACAGCACACAGCATATCAACTTTCCAACTTATCAACGAGAAGATATGAAGACTTTCAAAATGGGTGGTGTACACCCCGAAGAGAATAAGATATCGAACGATGCCGCCATCGAGGTCATGCCCGTCGGCAAACAGATGGTGGTACTGATGAACCAGCACCTCGGCGCCCCTGCCACCCCCGTTGTGCAGAAAGGCGACAAGGTGAAGGTGGGCCAGCTGATCGGCGAAGCCCAGACTTTCATGTGCGCCAACGTACACTCGCCCGTGAGCGGCACGGTGCTGAAAGTGGACAGCTGCAAAGACGCCTTCGGCATCAGCAAGCCCGCCGTGTACATCAACGTCGAAGGCGACGAATGGATGGAGTCCATCGACCGCACACCTGACATCAAGCGCGATTGCACCCTCGAGCCCAAAGAAATTGTGGCCAAACTGAAAGAGATGGGCATCGTCGGCCTCGGCGGCGCCACATTCCCGGCACATATCAAATACAACATTCCCGAAGGCAAGAAAGCCGAATACCTCATCATCAACGCCGCCGAGTGCGAACCCTACCTCACGAGCGACTACCGCGTGATGATAGAGCACGCCGAAGAGTGCTGCATCGGCATCAGCATCCTGCGCAAAGCCCTCGGCGTCCCCAACGCCTACATCGGCATCGAAAGCAACAAGCCCCAGGCCATCGCACACATGACCGAGGTGGCACGGCAGTTCGAAGGCATCATCGTCGAACCCCTCAAGGTGAAATACCCGCAGGGCGCCGAGAAGCAGCTCATCAACGCCGTCACCGGTCGCAAAGTGCCCAGCGGCAAACTGCCTATCGACGTGGGCTGCGTGGTGAGCAACATGGGCACCACCTTTGCCGTGTACGAAGCCATCCAGAAAAACAAACCCCTGATCGAGAACATTCTCACCGTCACCGGCAAGAAACTCCCCTCGCAGCACAACTACATCGTGCGCATCGGAACCACATACAACGAGATTATAAACCACTCCATCGGCCAGCTGCCCGAAACCACCGGCAAGGTGATCAGCGGCGGCACGATGATGGGCAAGGCCGTCGTGAACCTCGACGCACCCACCGTGAAAGGCAACTCGAGCGTGCTGGTGATGGACGAGGCCGAATCCCGCCGCGGCGCGGAGTCGAACTGCATTCGCTGCGGCAAGTGCATGAACGCCTGCCCCATGGGCCTCGAGCCTTACCTGTTCTCGGCATTGGTGAAGAACGGACGCACCGAAGAGGCCAAAGCACACAACATACTCGACTGCATAGAGTGCGGTTGCTGCTTCTTCAGCTGCCCTGCCAACAAGCCCCTGACCGACGAAATACGCCTCGGCAAAAACCGCGTGCGCGCCATGATGGCCGCCAAGAAGTAGACAGTCGACAGTTTAAGGTTTACAGTTTCACAGAAAAATAACATATTATGAATATACTAAATATATCGGGCTCGCCCCACGTACATAGCGACGAGTCGACAAAGAAAATCATGTGGCGCGTCAATATGGCGCTGATACCGGCCCTGCTGGTTGCCATTGCCTACTTCGGTCTTCCCGCTCTGCTGGTCAGCATCGTCTCCGTCCTTTCGTGCATGCTGTTCCAATGGCTGATCGAGAAATTCATCATGAAAGTGCCGAGCACAATATGCGACGGCTCCGCTGTCGTCACCGGCCTGCTGCTGGCGTTCAACGTGCCCGCCACCGCCGATATGCTGTGGATTGTCGTCATCGGTGCGCTCGTCGCCATCGGCATCGGCAAGATGAGCTTCGGCGGATTGGGCAAGAATCCCTTCAACCCCGCCCTCGTAGGACGCGTGTTCCTGCTCATCTCCTTCCCGGTCCAGATGACCACATGGCCCGTGGTGGACGGCTTCTTCCCGACCAACTTCGACCTGGCCACCGGCGCCACCCCACTCGGAGCCTTCAAAGAGGGTGCCCTGCCGGCCGACGTCACACTGTGGGACGCCTTCCTGGGCCACATCGGCGGCTCTATGGGCGAAGTGTCGGCCATCGCCATTCTCCTCGGCGCCGCATTCCTGCTTTGGAAGAAAGTCATCACTTGGCACATCCCTGTCGCCTTCATCGGCACCGCCTTCCTGTTCAGCGGCATTCTGTGGCTGGTGGACCCCTCGGCATACATGGATCCCGTGATGACCATCCTCACCGGCGGCATCATGCTCGGTGCCTGCTTCATGGCCACCGACATGGTGACCTCGCCCATGGCCAAGAGCGGACAGCTCCTGTTCGGCTTCGGATGCGGTCTGCTCACCATAATCATCCGCAACTGGGGCGCCTACCCCGAAGGCGTGAGCTTCGCCATCCTCATCATGAACAGCATCACCCCGCTCATCAACCGCTGGTGCAAGCCCAAACGATTCGCTGTTTGACACCTGACAAGCCTATAAGCCCTATTAGTAAACAGATAACAACCTAAGAATCATGGCAAAGAAAGCACAATCCACTCTACTCAATATGTTGCTGTCGCTGACCGCCATCGCTCTCGTCGCGGCAGCTGCCCTGGCAGCCCTCAACGGTATCACCAAAGACCCCATCGCCAAAGCCCAGCAAGCCAAGGTGGAGCAGGCCATCAGCGCCGTCCTCCCGGCTTTCGACCACCTGGAGGACCGCGACATCGACGGCAAGACATGCCACATCGGATTCGACGCCGAAGGCAACATCGTGGGAGCCGCCATCGAGGCCGGCAACGACAAGGGCTTCGGTGGCCACATCCAGCTGATGGTAGGCTTCACTAAAGACGGTGCCGTAAGCGGCTACCAGATTCTCGAGACCCACGAGACCCCGGGTCTCGGTGCCAAAGCGGGCGACTGGTTCCAGAAAGGGGCCAAAGGCGACATCATTGGCCGCACTCCCGCCGAGAAGAACCTCACCGTGGCCAAGGACGGCGGCGATGTGGACGCCATCACCGGCTCCACCATCACCTCGCGCGCCTTCCTCGACATCGTCAACGAGGCCTCGCAGACCTTTTCGAAAATCAACTCTTAAAACCGACGCATCATGAACGCAAAAGATATTATCAAGAACGGTCTCATCAAGGAGAACCCGACCTGGGTGCTGATTCTCGGCATGTGCCCCACCCTGGCCACCACCACATCGGCCATTAACGGCATGAGCATGGGTCTGGCCACCACCTTCGTGCTAGTGATGTCCAACATCGTCATCTCGCTCCTCAAGAGCGTCATCCCCGACAAGGTGCGCATTCCGGCATTCATCGTCATCATCGCCACCTTCGTAACCATGGTGGAGATGGTGATGAAAGCCTACCTGCCCTCCCTGTACGACAGCCTCGGCCTCTTCATCTCGCTGATTGTGGTGAACTGCATCGTCCTCGGCCGCGCCGAAGCCTTCGCCTCGAAGAACAACGTTGGCCACTCCGCACTCGACGGCCTCTTCATGGGTCTCGGCTTCACATGGGCCCTGACGCTCCTCGGCATAGTCCGCGAACTGCTCGGCACCGGCTGCTTCTTCGGCCACTCGCTCATAGGCGGCGCCGACGGTATGCTCATGATGATTCTGCCCCCGGGCGGCTTCCTCGCCCTCGGCCTCCTGATGGCGGCCATCAACCAAATCAGAAGACGAAATGTTAAAAACTGAACACTTGACGCCTACCCGCCGTCATATATACAGACAAGCATAAAAAGCCACAAATATGAAAAGACTGATAATCACCGCCACGTTCCTTGTAGCAGCCCTCGGCCTGCGCGCCCAAGACTGCGAGAAGATCGTGCTCCCATTTTACAACGGCAATACGGAACGGATTGCCGAACTCCCCGCCGAGAAGCTGGAATACCGCTGCCGCTACGCACGCAGCGCCTTCTACGTCGCCGACGAGGTGCCTGTTGCCACAGACAATTACACGGTGGTTATCCGCCAGTTGAGCGAGGTAAAAGACAAAGTCAGCGGTGTCGCCCTCGACGAAAATCTCGTCGTCGACCTGGAGTCCCTGAACTACTACTCCTACACCTTCCGCGACCTGCAACTGAGCTATCCGCGTGGCAATGTGGTCCTCTGTTTCCCCACCCCAGCGTCCGAACACAGCTACCTGGTGTTGCGCTCCCTGTACGAAATCCACGACCGCGCAGAGCACCCGGAACTTTTCAAAGAATAAAACACGTCAACGTCTATGAAGAAGTATAGCCTATTATTGATTGTGGCAATGCTCGCCGGCGGCCTTCTGCGCGCCCAGAGCACAGGTATCGAGCTCCTCGTTTTGAACGACTCGATCCACAACACCGTACGCCCCGTCGGTCACGACGGAACCCGTATCACGGCCAAGGCTGAAACGGCCAACGTCTATCCCACAGGCGTGGACTACTGGGTCACCATTACCGGCAACTGCCCCTCGCCGTACGCCTTCTCGTTAACTCTCGAGAATCTGAGCCTCCGCGTGAAGTCCAACGGCGTGCCCTGCGCCGACACCATCTTCATCTACGACGGCGTGGGCATCAACGCACCGCTGCTGTGGTATGCCACCGGCAACGACGTCAACCCGGCAACATACACCATCTTTGCCTCCCCGTCCAACACCGCACAGGCCCTGACCCTGCGCATGAAGACCTGCAGCGACTGCGGCTCGTGGAATCCCACCACCGGCAGCGGATTCACTTTCCTCGTCGGCTGCAAATACCCGTGCGAGCTCATGACCCCGCACATCGACTCCATCTTCTACAAGACTCGCAATGGAGTCATCTACGAGTTCGGCCGCGTAAAGACACTCTTCGACCTCGACTCCACCAAAGTCTGGGACGCCACACTCTGGGACTCGGTCTGGGTCTACGACACCCAGTACTTCCAAGGCGTGAACCTCTGCCTCGGCGACGGCGTCATACTCACCGCCCACTGCGACTACACCGACGTCACAGGCTGGTATAAACCCACCGACTCGACGACATGGTTCAGCTGGGACCTCGGCACAAGCGACACCATGGGCGGCTTGGGTCTGACAAGCGTATACTATGACGAATATGTCAACCTGGCATGCTACGAGGTGTCCCTGAAAGCCACCGACCAACGCGGATGCACCCCGACCACATTCCCGCAAGTGCGTGTGCGAACGGCCCAGAACCCACTGAAGACTCTCTTCACCCTTGCCGACATCTGCAACCGCGACTCGCTATATGTCAACATGGGCTATGACGGCGACAACGCCACCCTGACCCTGCAAAAAATAAGCTACTTGGACATGAAGAGCCGCACCAACGACGTCAAGACATTCATACCCGATGGACCTAACTGTCCCGTGCAGTGCTACAAAGCCCCGGTGCGCTTCGACGACTTCCCCAATGGGCGCAAGGTCGAGAGCGCCGACGACATCTGCTCGGTATGCGTCAACTTCGAACACTCCTTCATGGGCGACTACTCGCTGTCGCTGATATGTCCCAACTACGGCATGCCCGGCACCAACGGCAACGGAAAGGTGGTTCTGAAATACAAAGACTCTGCTCCTTCGTCATGTCCACAGAATACCGGCGGCGGTAGCGGACTCTTCACCGGTATCCCCTACGGCGGCGACAGCCACGACACCTATGATGGACAGGGCGGCAATGCCTATTGCGACAGCATATACAACCCCTTTGGCAAAGGCTGGAACTACTGCTTCTCGCGCAACGCCGACTATACACTCATCAACGGACAGCCGGCCGACACCCCCAACCCGCTGCTTGCCGGACTCGCCACCACATCGAACGCCGTCAACACGACCTATAGCTTCCCGCCGGTGCCAGCCGGTTACTCCCAGGCTGGACAGACCTGCGGCACGGTGACCGTTCAGACTCAGGACTCGTCGGACCACTTGAACAAACTCGACTACTTTGTGCCTGCCGACAACTTCTCGAAACTCACAGGATGCCCGCTCAACGGCGAATGGAACATCGAGATTTGCGACAACTGGGGTATTGACAATGGCTGGGTATTCAGCTGGAGCCTCGACATCTGCGGCGTCTCCATCGGCGGTTGCCAGTATCAGGTCGACATCGACTCTATCATCTGGTCCCCCGACACCGTCAGCACCGACACCGCCGGACGCTACCACTTCGACTACGAGCTCGGCCACTACCGCGGAGCCGAAATCCACCGTGCCAACGACATCGAGGCCTACATCCTCACCCCCGACACCGCCGGCACCTTCCCCATCAACGTCACCATCTACGACGCTTTCGGATGTGTATGGGACACCAACACCCGCATCACCTCCTATTGGACCCCCACTCCCAACATCGGCGACGACACCAACCTCTGCGGCATCAACCAGATCACCATCGACGCCACCGACCGTCACACTGCTACCCAGAACTACAGCTATGTCTGGGAGCCCTACGGCCAGAACACCCCGACCGTGCTCACCGAACCCGAGCCCAAAGGCGATGTACGCTATGTCGTGGGCGTCACCAACAAGCAGAACAACACCCGCTGCATCACCCGCGACACCATCGACGTCCACCTGCGACAGCAGCCGCTGCCCAGCATCATACCGACACCCTACGAATTCGAGGGCTGCGACCCGCTGACCATCAACTTCGACAACCATAGCGTCTATGCCGTGTCGCACCTGTGGGACTTCGGCGACGGCATCACATCGCAACTCGCCAGCCCCACCCACACCTACACCGCCGGCACCTACGACCTCCGCTACTACGTCACCTCCGGCGACGGATGCACCGACTCCATCGTCCTCAAGGACGGCATCGTGGTCTACTCCGCACCCAAAGCCTCGTTCGCTTGGGAACCCGCCTACCCCTCCGTCCTGAACCCCAAGGTGAAACTCAATAACATGACCGACCCGCAGACCTCGAGCAACAAATACTTCTGGGAGGTGCAGTACAACCGCGACAACCCGCTCTCCGTCGAGACCCTCACCGACAAGAGCCCCGTCTACGACTTCTCGCGCTACACCGAGGTCGCCGACCTGCCCGGCAACTACGCCGTCCGTCTCATAGCTCGCACCGACAACCAAGCCCCCTCGGGCAACACCATCTACTGCCGCGACACGGCCGAGAACACCATCCTCCTCATCAACGACTACCTCCAGTTCCCCAACGTGGTCACCCCCAACGGCGACGGCATCAACGACAAGTTCATCATCGTCGGCCTCGTGGACGGTTTCGGCTACCCAATCAACTCCCTCGACGTCTACAACAAGTGGGGCACCCGCGTCTTCCACAAGGATAACATCGCCTCCGAAGACGACTTCTGGGACCCCGCCTCCGAGCCCGCCGGCACCTACTTCTACCGCTTCACCGCCAAAGGCTACACCGGCAACGTCGAACACAACGGAGCCGTCGAAGTGGTGAAATAACGAGCAATACTTTTCTTCATAACATTGACCGACAGCCTGCCGCTCCTTTTCGGCAGGCTGTCACTTTGTCCCCCCCTCCCTCTCCCCGTGCCATTGTACATAGCCGTAGCACAACATATTGCAATATCTTTGTCCCCATATCGGGAAAAATGTGTAACTTTGCACCGCAAAAGTGTGTACAGATGATTGACCACGAGACCATACAGCGCATCATGGACGCCGCCCGCATCGAGGAGGTCGTCGGCGACTTCGTCTCTCTCAAGAAGCGCGGCGCCAACCACATAGGCTGCTGCCCCTTCCACAACGAGAAGACACCCTCCTTCTATGTCTCGCCGTCAAAAGGCATCTACAAGTGCTTCGGCTGCGGCGAAGCCGGCGACGTCGTCAAGTTCCTCATGAAGCACGAGCACTACACCTACCCAGAAGCTCTCCACTGGCTGGCCGACAAATACAACATCGACATCAAGGAAGAGGAACTCTCCGACGAGCAACGCGAGCGCCAGACCGAGCGCGACGGCCTCTTCCACGTCTCCGAATTCGCACAGAAATACTTCGCCGACCTCCTCTGGAACGACGAGATGGGCCGCGCCGTCGGCCTCAGCTACTTCCACGGCCGCGGCCTCAGCGACGACATCATCCGCCGCTTCGGCCTCGGTTTCTGCCTCGACCAGTGGAGCGCCTTCACAGACCACGCCCTCAAAAACGGCTACAGCGAGACCGTGCTCGAAAAAACAGGCCTCACCATCTTCAAAGACCCCTCCCCCTCCGACAAGTCCGACAAGTCCGCCCCGTCCGACAAGTCCGACAAGTCCGACAAGTCCGACAAGTCCGACAAGTCCGCCCCCTCCACCCCCTCCCCCCGCCGGCACTACGACCGCTTCCGCGGCCGCGTCATGTTCCCCATCTACAGCATCTCCGGCCGCGTCCTCGGATTCAGCGGCCGCGTCCTGACATCCGAAAAGCAGGCCGCCAAATACGTCAACTCCCCCGACTCCGACATCTACAACAAAAGCCGCATCCTCTACGGCCTCTTCCAGGCTCGCTCCGCCATCGCCAAAGCCGGCAAATGCTACCTCGTCGAGGGCAACATCGATGTCATCTCCATGCACCAGTCCGGCGTCGAAAACACCGTCGCCTCCTGCGGCACCTCCCTCACCGTCGAGCAGATTCGCCTCATCAAGCGCTACACACCCAACGTCACCGTCCTCTACGACGGCGACTCCGCCGGCATCAAGGCCGCTCTCCGCGCCGTCGACCTCCTCTTCGCCGAGGGCATGCACGTCCGCCTCGTCCTCTTCCCCGACGGCGAAGACCCCGACAGCTACGCACAAAAATACGGCTCCACAGCCCTCCAGGACTACCTCGCCTCCCACGAGGACAACTTCATACTCTTCAAAACCCGCGTGCTCCTCGACGGCGTCAAGAACGACCCCATCCGCCGCGCCGAGCTCGTCACCGACACTGCCCGCTCCATCGCCCTCGTGACCGACCTCCTCGAACGGGCCGAATACATTCGCCAGTGCTCCCACCTGCTGCACATCAACGAAGAAACACTCAACAACGCCGTCTCCAAAGCCATCGTCCAGGCCCGCCAGAAAGCCTACGACGACGCCAAACGCGCCGAAGCCCGCGAGCCCAACCCTTCCGCCGACTCCGACCCCGCCGCCGCAAACCCGCAGCCCCCCACCCCCTCCCCCGAGGCCGTACCCTCGGCGCCTCACCCTGCCCTCGTCGCACCGCCCGAAGTGGAACGCCACCTCGTCCAGCTCCTGCTCAACTACGGCAACGAGCCCCTCCACCAGACCTTCGCCGCACCCGACGGAAGCGTCGAGGAGACCTCCTACACCGTGGCCCAGGTCATCGTCAGCGAACTGCGCAACGAGCAGCTCACCCTCTCCCACCCCCTCTGCCAGCGTCTCTTCGAACAGTGCTCCCTCATGGTCGACCTCTCCGGCCGCATCGACGCCTCACGCTTCATCGAAAGCGACGACGAGCAGTTCCGCACCTTCGCCGCCACACTCATGATGGACACATACACCCTCTGCGAAGACTCCTGGCGCAAAAAAGACATCTACCCACCTAAACTCACCGACAACCTCCTGCAGGACGTCTCCGACAGCATCAACATCTTCAAGAGCCACCGCATCGCACAGACCATCGTCGACCTCCGCGAGCAGCTCCGCGACGCCGACCCCGACCGCCAGACCGACATCCTCCTCCAAATCCAGCAGTACACCGACATTCAGCGCCAACTCGGAAAAGCTCTCGGGCTGGTCATCACACCTAAATACAACTGACATGGACATTCAGACTCTCAAACAACGCTACGACATCATAGGCAACGACCCGCGTCTCCTCTTGGCCCTCAACAAAGCCATCCAGGTCGCCGCCACCGACCTCTCCATCCTCATCACCGGCGAGAGCGGCGTCGGCAAAGACGTCTTCTCGCGCATCATCCACGAAAACAGCCTCCGCAAACACGTCCGACAGGGCCGCGGCCTCATCTCCGTCAACTGCGGCGCCATCCCCGAAGGCACCATCGAAAGCGAACTCTTCGGCCACGTCAAAGGCGCCTTCACCGGCGCCGACCGCACCCGCAAAGGCTACTTCGAAGAGGCCGACGGCGGCACCATCTTCCTCGACGAAATCGGAGAACTGCCACTCGCCATGCAGGTCAAACTGCTCCGCGTACTCGAAAACGGCGAAATCATCCCCGTCGGCAGCTCCTCGCCCCTCAAAGTCAACGTCCGCGTCGTCGCCGCCACCAACGTCGACATCGTCGAAGCCGTCCGCTCCGGCCGCTTCCGCGAAGACCTCTACTACCGCCTCAACCAGATTTCCATCTACCTCCCACCCCTCCGCGAACGCAAGGACGACATACCCATGCTCTTCCGCAAATTCTCGTCCGACGTCGCCGAAAAGTACCACATGCCTCCCATCGTCCTCACCGAAGACGCCAAGCGCATCATGATGGACTACCCCTGGTACGGCAACGTCCGCGAACTGAAGAACATCACCGAGCAGATCGCCGTCGTCGAAACCGAGCGCACCATCACCCCCGCCATCCTCCAGAACTACCTCTCCTACGTCCCCTCCGAGCGCATGCCCGCCGTCGTCAACCCCGAGTCCGGCAACACCGCCGCCTCCGCCATCACCGACCGCGAACTCCTACTCAAAGCACTCTCCATGGGACAGATGATCAACGAGATGCGCCAGGAAATCAACGAGCTCCGCCAGGCCGTCCAGCAGCTCGGCCAGAGCGGCGCCCAGTGGGCCATCCCCGCCGACCACCCCCAGGCCACTCCTCACCTGCCCGTCGTCCACAGCCACGACGACGACTTCCTCACTCCCGAAATCATCGAGGACGACGCCATTGCCCTCGAAGAGCGCGAACGCAACGCCATCGCCAAAGCCCTCGAACGCAACAACGGCAACCGCAAGCTCGCCGCAGCCGAGCTCCACATCTCCGAACGCACACTCTACCGCAAGCTGAAGGAGTATAACATCAGTGAATAGATTATGAACACCAACGACATACGCATCAACCTCCCAGCCTCGAAAAGCATGAGCAACCGATGGCTGATGATCAACCATATCACCGGCAGCCGCTTCCGCATCACCAAGCTCTCCACCTCGGCCGACACGCGACTCCTCCGCAAGCTGCTCACACAGCTCGACGAAGGCACGTCCGACACCTACTACTGCGACAACGCCGGCTCCGTGGCACGCTTCCTCATGCCCCTCCTGGCCATCACCCCCGGCCACCACGTCCTCACCGGCGACGCACGCCTGCGTCAGCGCCCCATGGCGCCCATCATCGAGGCGCTCCGCCAGATGGGCCTCCGCATCGAATGCACCGACGTCGAGGGCTTCCTACCCGTCCACATCCAGGGCGGCATACCCTCCAAACGCACCGTCTCCGTCGACCCGCTCCTCAGCAGCCAGTTCGTGAGCGCACTGCTCCTCGTGGCGCCTCGCCTCCCTGAAGGCATCTCGCTGACCATGACCCAGCGCCCCACCTCCCGGCCCTACATCGAGATGACCTGCGACGCTCTCCGTCAGGCCGGCATCGAAGTGCGGCGCTCCTCCAACGGCCGCACCTACTACGTCCAGCCCCTGGCCGGAAAGCCCACGGCCGCCTCCGTCACCATCGAGCGCGACTGGAGCTCCGCCTCCTACTTCTACACCATGGCCCTCCTACGCCCCGACCTCCGGCTCCGCCTCCTCGGACTCCAGCTCGACACCTGCCAGGGCGACTCCGCCGCCGACGCCTTCTTCCGGCAGCTCGGCGTCCAGAGCACCGAGGTCCGCTCACCCTACCGCGCCTCCAGCCGCAGCATCACACTCCAGGGCGGCGGCGGCATGGCTCGCACCGCTCAGTTCAACTGCCTCGACTGCCCCGACCTCGTGCCCACCTTCGCCGTCGCCGCCGCCGCCGTCGGCATACGCACCATCCTCAAAGGCGTCAGCAACATAGCCCTCAAGGAAAGTGACCGCATGATGGCCATCAGCAACGAACTGCGACGCATGGGCGGTAAAATCAACGCCTCCGGCGACGAACTGCACATCCTCCCCTCTCCACTCAACCCCAAAGAACCCGTCCAGACCTACGGCGACCACCGCATCGCCATGGCCTTCGCTCCACTCCGGCTCCGCTTCCCAGACCTCGTCGTCGAACACCCGGAGGTCGTCGACAAGTCCTTCCCCGAATTCTGGGACGAGTTCGACAAGGTCCTCAACCCCGTATAAGCCACGCCCCACTCCCCGCGTCCCCGCCGTACAGTGAAAAAGCTCATCGTCATAGCCGGCCCCACGGCCGTGGGCAAGACAGCAGCCGCCGTGGCCCTCGCGCGACAACTCGGCACCGAAATCCTCAGCTGCGACTCGCGGCAGTTCTACCGCGAAATGCGCATCGGCGTCGCGCGACCCTCCGACGACGAGCTCCTCGCCGCCCCACACCACTTCATAGCGTGCCGCTCCGTCACCGAGCCCTACAACATCTACGACTACTCCGCCGACGCCCTACGCCTGGCCGAGAGCCTCTTCGCCTCCCACGACACCCTGCTCGCCTGTGGCGGCAGCGGCCTCTACATCGACGCCCTCCTCCGCACCCCCGCCCGTCTGCCAGACCCGCCGGCTGACCTCCGCGCACACCTCCAGCAGATGCCACTCGACGAAAAACGCTCCCTCCTACGCACCCTCGACCCCGACTACTACCTCCGCGTCGACCTCCGCAACCCCGTCCGCCTCCAGCGCGCCCTCGAAGTCTGCCTCACCGCCGGACGCCCCTACAGCGCCGTCCTCGCCGACCAGCCCGCACCTCAGCCGCGTCCCTTCGACGTCGAAGTCCGCACCCTCTCCCTCCCGCCCGACCAGCTGCGCTCACGCATCGACCGCCGCGTCGACGACATGATGGCCCAGGGCCTCCTCGACGAAGTCGAAAGCCTCCTCCCCTTCCGCCACCTCAACACCCTCGACACCGTCGGCTACCGCGAACTCTTCGCCGTCCTCGACGGCACCGACTCCCTCGACCACGCCGTCGCACAAATCAAACTCAACACCTGGCACTACGCCCGCAAACAACTCACCTGGATGCGCAAATACACCTCCACCCCAAAATAACCCATAACCCATAACCCATAACCAATAACCCCTCACCCATAACCCATAACCCACAACCCATAACCAATAACCCATAACCAATAACCCATAACCCATAACCCATAACCCATAACCAATAACCCATAACCCATACCTGTACATTTGGCTTAACTACTTAACTACTGCCTACTGTCTACTTAACCCATAACCAATAACCAATAACCCATAACCCATACTTGTACATTTGGCTTAACTACTTAACTACTGCCTACTGTCTACCAAACACTCCCCCCAATTTTCAACTTCCCCGTGCCAAATAGAAAAAATTATGTACTTTTGCAATCACTTACGCCCACGCGCAAAAGTCACAAACTACAGAAAAACAACAAACAAACAATAACAATGAAGAAAAAACTGTTAACAATTGCAACAATGGCAGCAGTAATCGCCACCGGATGTCAGAAGAAAGCCGAGCTCACCTCGGGCATCGACCCTGAAAACTTCGACACCACGGCTCGTCTCCAAGACGACTTCTACCAGTACGCCTGTGGCGGCTGGATGGCCAACAACCCCCTCGACGCCGAGCACTCCCGCTACGGCGCCTTCGACGTGCTGGCTGAAAACGCACTCAAGAACATCAACGGCATCATCGACTCCGTGAGCACCATGGAGAACGCCAAAGGCAGCATCGCCGACAAAATCGCCACCCTCTACAACATCGGCATGGACAGCGCCCGCCTCCAGGAGCAGGGTGCCGCTCCCCTGACCCCCTTCCTCCAGGAAGTCAACAACATCAAGAGCCGCTCCGACGTCTGGAACCAGCTGCTGCGCATGCACCGCCGCGGCAACTACGTCCTCTTCGGCGTCTTCGGCGAAGCCGACAAAGACGATGCCAAACAGTGCATCGCATGGGCCTACCAGACCGGCCTCGGCCTCGGCGACCGCGACTACTACCTCCTCGACGAGGGCAACAACAAGAACATCCGCCAGGGCTACATCGAACTCATGCAGAAGGAATTCGCCCTCGCCGGCTACGACCAGCTGAGCGGCATCCGCGCCGACAAGCTCGCACAGATGGTCATGGGCCTCGAGACACGCCTCGCCAAGAGCCAGAACACACGCCTCGAAAACCGCAACCCCCAGGCCACCTTCAACCGCTACACCGTCGACGAAGCAGCCACCCTCGCCCCCGACATCGACTGGCGCGGCTACTTCACCACCATGAACATCCTCGACGGCATGAAGAGCTTCAACATCGCTCAGCCCAAATACTTCGAAGAGGTCAACCGCGTCCTGAAAGACACCGACGTCGAAGTCCTCAAAGCCTACTTCGCCTGGCATGAAATCAGCGCCGCCGCCTCCTACCTCAGCGACGACTTCGTCGAGGCCAACTTCAACTTCTACGGCAAGCTCCTCAGCGGCCGCGAAGTGAACCGCCCCCGCTGGAAACGCGTCACCTCCACCGTCGAAGGTGCCATGGGCGAAGCCCTCGGACAGCTCTACGTCGAGCGCTACTTCCCCGCCGAGGCCAAGAGCCGCATGGAAACCCTCGTCCAGAACCTCATCGAGGCCCTCGGACAGCGTATCGACATGGCCACCTGGATGACCGAGGCCACCAAGGCCAACGCTCACGAGAAGCTCTCCACCATCTACGTCAAAATCGGCTACCCCAACAAATGGCGCGACTATAGCGGCCTCGAAATCAAAGACGACAGCTACTACGCCAACGTCGTCCGCAGCAACGAATTCGACATGGCCTACATGCTCAGCAAAATCAACAAACCCATGGACCGCGACGAGTGGCAGATGACTCCCCAGACCGTCAACGCCTACTACAACCCCACCACCAACGAAATCTGCTTCCCCGCTGCCATCCTCCAGCCCCCCTTCTTCAACATGCAGGCCGACGAAGCCGCCAACTACGGCGCCATCGGCGTCGTCATCGGACACGAACTCACCCACGGCTTCGACGACCAGGGCCGCCAGTACGACAAAGACGGCAACCTCAACGACTGGTGGACCGAAGAAGACGCCAAGAACTTCGACAACAACAAGCGCGCCCTCATCGAAGCCTTCGACAGCTGCGTAGCCCTCAACGACCCCGAATTCGGCGGTCTCATCCACGGCAACGGCGAGCTCACCCTCGGCGAGAATATCGCCGACAACGGCGGCCTCCACGTCTCCTACCTCGCCATGCAGAACGCCATGGCCAAGAAACAGGTCAACAAAGAGCAGATGGACGGCTTCACTCCCGAACAGCGCTTCTTCCTCGCCTACGCCGCCGTCTGGGCCAGCAACATCCGTCCCGCTGCCGCTCTGCAGCTCACACAGATGGACGTCCACTCCCTCGGCCGCAACCGCGTCAACGTCGCCCTGCCCCAGGTCACCGAGTTCATCGACGCCTTCGGCATCAAGGAAGGCGACGGCATGTGGCTCGCCCCCGAGAAACGCGTTCTCCTCTGGTAACCCCTCACTCGCCTGACCCTCAGCGCGAAACCCCATCGGCACACCGCAGCAAAACATTTTTTCTGCAGTGTGCCGATTTTTTCGTACCTTTGCACCATCGAACGAATATGCCAAGCATGACACAACACACACGTAACTCGCTGATTTCCACCCCACCCCGCACCAATAGGACAGGGAGCGAAGTTCTGTGTGCCCATTTCTCAAGCCGTGCGGCATCCGGTCTGCGGATGTTGCACGGCTTGTTGTTTCGCGCCGTCAGCGACTCAACTCTCATGATTCAATCCTTTCAAACATACTCACTCCTATGAAAAAGACATTACATCTGTTGGCAATCACAATCCTTGCAGGCCTCCTGCTTCTCACCTCCTGCGAGAAAGACCACGTCCGCGGCGGCGGCAACGGACAAGGCATCTCCGGCGGTAAGGAGCTGACCGGCGTCACCGTATACAACCAGGACAACGGCATGATGGCCTACGAAGCCACACTCCAGTGGCAAAACGGCCACCCCACATCCTTTAGCCTCTTCGACTACGTGGACGAAAACGGCAACGAAATAGTGCGCCTCGACATGCAATGGAACGGCAACATGCTGCAAGGTATTAACGCCTGGTCCTACAATAGCAGTTCCGGACGCATGGTCCTGGAAGGCATTGTCGGCCTTACCTACAACGGTGCCACCGTGAGCGAAATAACCTATAATGACATGAGCGAAGTGCAAGAGCTTCAGACCGAATACCACAACGGCCGTCTCAGCAGACTTCTCTCCGACATCCACCCCGACGACTACATTGAATTCCGCTACGACCAGCAGGGCAACCCCACCGGCATTGCCGAGTTCTACACCGAGAACGGCATGCCTCAGGTCGACGAGCCCTTCTCTCTCTCCTGGACCGGCAACAACATCGTCAGCGGCGAGTCCTATGGCGACCGCGTCTCCCTACAGTACAACAGCAACCTCCTCTTCCCCCTCAACGGACTCCTCAACCAGATCTTCTCACTCTTCGGCATCAACCCCGTCCAGCTCAACTGCCCCACCTCCATCGTCACCCCCGAAAGGCAGACCGTCACCATCAGCTACCAGAGCTCCGACGGCGTCTACCCCACCTCGGCTACCGCTACGACCGACAACGAAACCATGACCGTCTACTTCTCCTACTCCGACGGCTCCGGCAGCAACGGTGGCAACGGCGGCGGTGGCAACGGCGGCGGCACAACACCTAATCCTGACTCAGCGCCGACATCAGCAGTCCTGACATATACATCAAATATAAACGGGGTGCAAACAGAAGGTTCGATTGGTTTTGACGTATTTTCATTAAACAAACTAATCAACCGGCTGAGCGGCGCTATTAGAACCAGCGACGATGAATACACATTAAGTATTGCGATTGAGAACTTGTACACGATAGTGCCGAACCTATCAACTACCGAGCCTCGTCAATTCCCGCTAAACGAGGGCGGAAACCTAGGCGAATACATCTCAATCAACGGCACAAGCTTGCCGGCAGGAACAATACATATAACCCGCTGTAGTGGCAATAAGATAAGCCTCCAGTACACAGGTACATCCTCCCCTACGATAGGAGCCACTCTTACATACACCCTTTACCTCGTCAACGTCCCATTCTCCGACTGATAACCCCAGACAACTGGTATGATTATCCGCATTTGTCACACCAATGCCTCGGAGAGGCATAACCTCAATAACCCCAGACAACTGGTATGATTATCCGCATTTGTCACGCCAATGCCTCGGAGAGGCATAACCTCAATTGGTATGCCGTCGGCTCTGCAGACAACCCCAGACAAACGGAGTGCAGTCTGGGGCGGCAAACACCTCCCCTCTGGCGTCTCGGAGAGACGCTACTTCAGTACGAAAATGCCCGCTGGAAATATATAAATCACCAATAACAAATACAAACCAAAAAACAAAAAGCATTATGAAAAAAGCAACATTAGCCATTGCCATGCTCACCCTGCTGAGCTTCGGAGCCGCTCAGGCCCAGACCCACTTCTCCCTGCGCCTCGGCGGCGCCTTCCCCATGGGCAAATTCGCCGACGCCTCCGCCAACTACAGCACCGGCAACCTCAACTGGGGTCTCTACGACAACTCCAAGAAAGGCGGTGCCGGTATCGGTGTCACCCTGGGCGGCAACTTCAAGTACGACATCGCCAGCGTCAAAGGCCTCGGCGTCATCGCCTCTCTCGACCTCATGTACAACACCCTCAACAGCGACATCGACGACTACTTTGAAGAACTGGTAGATGCCACCGAGAGCAACACCCGCGAGTATTCTGTCACCACCCCTAAGTACATCAACATCCCCGTCATGGTCGGTCTTGGCTACACATACGAAGCCACTCCCGCCCTCGGCCTCTTTGCCGAAGTCGCCATCGGTGCCAACATCCGTATGATTACCAATTTGGAGACTAACGACTACACCACCACCACACAATACGAAGAAATCACCACCCGCGAATACAACACCGCCACCACCTTCGCATGGCGCATCGGCGGAGGCCTGATGCTCAACAGCAAGTACACCATCGGCGTCGACTACTACTCGCTCGGCATGGCCAAAGCCGAAGGCACCACCTACACCGAAACCAACGGTGTCGAGGGTACCAATCCTCCAAACTTCAAGGCCGGCAAAATCACCCCGACCATCCTCACCCTCCGCTTGGGCATCAACTTCTAACCCTCTCTAAGACACACCTCGGACAACACCCCTCTGAGGTGTGTCTTTTCATCTTATTGTCGCAAATCAATCAAACAATTATAAAACACAAAAAACACAACACCATGACTAAAACCCTTAGACATATTCTCATTGCCATCATGGCAGTGGCTACCTTTAGTTTGGTAGCCTGCGAGAAAGACCACGACCGCCCCACCGGCGGCAACGGCACTGGCGGCGACGTTAATGGCGGCAGCGGCTCCGGCAAACAGCTGACCTGCATCACCATGGTCGAAGACGGCATCTCCGAGGTTAAAGCCGAACTGCACTGGGCCGGCCAGCTCCTGAACCGCGTGAACCTGTTCGAAAACGCACGCGGCCAGTGGCGCGAGGTCGGCTATGCTCAGCCCACCTACGAAGGCTCGCGCATGACCAGCGTCTTCGCATACAGCAACGAAGAGGCCGCCGGCGCCACCGTGAGCGCCACCTATGTGGTGGACAAGCTGGTGAGCATCATGGCTCGCAACGAGGAAGTGGCCACCATCGGCTACGACGCCACCGGGCGCCCCTCTATCATCACCGTCGACGGCGAAACCATGAGCCTCCAGTGGCAGGGCGACAACATCACCGCACTGACCAGTCCCGATGGCGAACGCGTCACCCTGAGCTACGACCAGAACTACTTCCCGCTCAACGACATCCTCGCCCTCCTCATTCCCGGCTGGACCAACGGCATGAACTGCCCCGTAAGCATCGTAGACCCCGAAGGCGACAGGATGGACATCACCTATCGCTACAGTGGCAACTACCCCACCGTGGCCACCATGGGCCGGGACGGCGAAAGCGTCCAGATTTACTTCAACTATGCCGACGGCACCGGCGAGGCGGCGCCCGCTCCCGTGGCCACCTACTACGTCTACTGGTGGGCCACCCCGTGGGAAGCCGGCTATGTCGAAGACCAGGACGGCAACCGCAACACCGAGCGCCGCTTTAATGCCGGCGCCACACTGACCCTCGCCGCCGTCCCCTACGACGGCTACCACTTCAGCCAGTGGAGCGACGGAAATACCGACAATCCCCGCACCATCACCGTGACCGGCGACGCCGAGTTCTGTGCCGTATTCGAGGAAGACGGCAGCACTCCCACCCCGGTGACTTCCTCCAACAGCGTCACCTTCGGCGATTACACCTGGAGCAACGTGGTTCCCTCCGACTTCTTTTACGCAACACAGTATAATAACACACTCGTAGGTTACTTAAGCCCTACAGCGCCCGACGCCGACGGCACATTTAACCTTCCAGTCGTCTATATATACCTACAGAACATAAACACCACCAGCTACAGCCTTAGCCTTGACGAGAGTACTTTTGCCTTCAACGGCGGAGGCCGTATAGAATACTATGAATCAAACTCGATACAGTTACAAGACGGACAGATTGGAGACTGGGTGTCGAAGAATGCAACGGTGAATGTGACAAGCTACAACTTCGGCACACATACCGTCAGCATGACCATCAACGCCACAATGCTCTATTTATATGACTATGCTTATGGCAACGTCCAAAACATCAGCGACTGCGCAACACGACAGCTTTCCGTCACCATCAACAATGTCAGCTGGGAGTACTACCAGGCAACAAGCACAGCATTCAACCGGAATCTTAATGTCTTAAGAAGAAGGTAAGCTGTAAAAGAACATAACAAGAAAGGCAATACAGACTAACGTCGGTATTGCCTTTCTTGTTTTCTTCACCCACCGTCAGTGTGCCTGCAGCCAGTTCTCGCCGACGTCGATGCCGACGTCGATGGTGAGGCCGTCGAGCGGCAGGGCCTGCTGCATCTCGCGGACTACGAGGTCGCGGACCTCGGCCTCCTCGGGCTTGTACAGGTCGAAGACCAATTCGTCGTGGACCTGCAGTATCATGCGGGAGCGCAGCCGGCGCTGGCGTAGCTGGCGGTCTATGGCCACCATGGCCAGCTTGATCATGTCCGCCGAGGTACCCTGTATGGGCATGTTCACAGCGTTGCGCTCGGCAAAGGAGCGGGCGGCGGCGTTGCGGGAGTTTATGTCGGGAAGGTAGCGGCGGCGGCCAAGCAGGGTGCGGGCATAGCCGTGCTCGCGCGCAAACTGCTTGCTATGCTCTATGAAGGCCTGTATGTCCGGATACTGGGCGAAGTACTCTTCGATGAGGGCCGCGGCCTCCTTGCGCGGTATCCCGAGCTGCTCACTGAGCCCGAAGGCCGAAATGCCATACACGATGCCGAAGTTCACGCTCTTGGCGTTGCGGCGCTGGTCCTTGGTGACCTCCTCCATTGGCAGGTGGTAGATCTTGGCGGCGGTGGCCGCGTGGATGTCGAGGCCGCTGTTGAAGGCATGGAGCATGTGGGCGTCGTGTGCGAGCGAGGCGATGATGCGGAGCTCTATCTGCGAGTAGTCGGCGGCGAGCAGCAGGTGCTCGGCGTCGCGGGCCACGAAGGCTCGCCTTATCTCGCGGCCGCGCTCGGTGCGGATGGGTATGTTCTGCAGGTTGGGGTTGGACGATGACAGGCGTCCCGTGGCGGTGACGGTCTGGTTATAGACGGTGTGCAGACGGTGGTCGACGGGCGAGAGAAGCTTGGGGAAGGAGTCGAGGTAGGTGCCCACGAGCTTGGTCAGCGAGCGGTATTCGAGAATAAGGGGCACTATGGCGTGCCGGTCGGCAAGCTTCGTGAGGACGTCCTCCGCGGTGCTGTACTGCTTGGTGGCGGTACGCGGCGGACGGTCGGTGATTTTGAGCTCCTCGTAGAGCACCTCGCCGAGCTGTCGCGGCGAGCCGATGTTGAACCGATGGCCGGCAAGGGCGTATATGCGCTCCGCCACGGCGTCGCTCTCGGCGGTGAGCCGGGCGGCATAGTCGCGCAGGGCGTCTACGTCGATGCGCACCCCCTCGCTCTCCATGCCTATCAGCACGTCGACCAGCGGCAACTCGATGTCGGTGTAGAGATGCTCCATCTGCGTGTCGCGCAGCCGGGCCACCATGATGGGATAGAGCTGCCAGAGGGCGGCTGCGGCGGCGTATGCGCCGGCGGGCACGAAGCCCAGCAGGCCGGAGCAGATATAGTCCATCGTGTGGCGCATCTCGGCATCGAGCAGGTAGTGCGCGAGCTGGACGTCGAAGACCGGACCGCCTATCTCGCACTCGACCTCGGCGAGGATATACTTCAGGCTCTTGAGGTCGTGGCATAGCTTGGTGGTGGCGCTGTCGGCCATCAGGGAGCGGAGGAGGGCAAGGTCGATGTCTGACACACGCGCACCCCACACGTTGTCGGCGCTGGTCGAGAGAATCACCTCGGGGCCGTCGACGACAATGCCGAGGTCTCGTCCGGCCATCTGCCGCAGCACGTCCGCGGTAAGGAGGCGGCGTTCCACCTGCGGCGCGTCGGCCGTGGTGGCGGCGAGGTCGAAGAGGGTGGGTTCGGCGGGGCTGTCAGCCTGGCGCGGCGCTGGCTTGGCAGGGGTGGCTGCCTCCTGGCTGGCCGAGGGCGAGAGGGCGTTCCACCGCTGTGCCGCCTCGGGGTCGGAGACCGAGAGGTCGGTGAAGACACGGCGGGCGAACTGGCGGAACTCCAGCTCGTCGCATACCTCGCGCAGCAGCTGGTAGTCGGGTTGCTCGAGCCTCAGTGCTTCCTCGTCGAAGGCTATCGGCGCGTCGAGGCGGATGGTGGCCAGCTGCTTGGAGAACAGGGCGTCCTCGGCATGGTCGCGCACCATGGCGCGCAGCTTGTCGTTCTTGATCTCGTCGACACGCTTCACCATCTGCTCTATGGAGCCGAACTGTGCTATGAGCTTCTTGGCGGTCTTCTCGCCTACGCCGCGTATGCCGGGTATGTTGTCGACGGCGTCGCCCCAGAGGCCCAGCAGGTCTATGACCTGCGAGCAGGACTGCACGTCGAACTTCTCGCACACCTCGTCCACACCCATGATGCTGTCCGGGTTGCGGCCGTGGCCGTAGCGGTAGAGGTGTACGCGCTCGGTGACGAGCTGGGCGAAGTCCTTGTCGGGCGTCACCATGACCACCTCGTCGAAGCCGGCCTTCTCGGCTGCATGGCTCACGGTGCCTATGACGTCGTCGGCCTCGAAGCCCTCGCATGTGAGCGTAGGGATGCGGAAGGCCTCTATGATGCGGCGCACCCAGGGCAGATTACTCTGTATCTCTTCGGGCATGGGGTCGCGATGGGCCTTGTATTCGGCGTACATCTCGTGGCGGAAGGTGGGGGCGGGCAGGTCGAAGGCCACACCGATATGGGTGGGACGTTGCGACCGCAGCATGTCGTAGAGCGACATGGTGAAGCCCAGCACCGCCGAGGTGTTCATCCCCTTGGAGTTGACGCGTGGCGTGCGGTTCATGGCATAGTAGCCGCGGTAGACGGACGCCATGCCGTCGATAAGAACCAGCTTTTTCATCGCAGCGGATTGGCGTTCAGCTCGTCGTACTCTTTGCGGTTACGCAGTATGTTGCATGCCAGGTATACGGCCGAGCGAAACGACTGCTCGCTGGCGCGGTCCTTGCCGGCTATGTCGTAGCCCGTGCCGTGGGCGGGGCTGGTGCGCACGTAGGGAAGGCCGGCGGTGTAGTTCACCCCTTCGGTGAAGGACATGAGCTTGAAGGGGATGAGGCCCTGGTCGTGGTAGAGTGCCAGCACCCCGTCGAACTTGTTGAACTCCGAACTTCCGAAGAAGCCGTCGCTCGGGAAGGGACCGTAGGCGAGAACCCCTTTCTGCTGCACCTCGTCGATGACGGGCTTGATGACCGTGGCGTCGAAGTCGCCGATGACGCCGTTGTCGCCGGCGTGGGGGTCGAGGGCGAGGACCGCTATCTTGGGCCTCGTGATGCCGAAGTCGCGCTTGAGGCTCTCGTTGAGGAGCATCATCTTGTCGTAAAGAAGGTTGTGGGTCAGCGCGGCCGGGACATCCTTCAGGGCCAGGTGGTTGGTGACGATGCCGATGCGGATGCGGTCGCAGACCATGAGCATCAGGCTGGAGCAGTTGAACTGGTGGGAGAGGTACTCGGTATGGCCCGGGAAGTCGAAGTCCGGCGCCTGGATGTTGCGCTTGTTGATGGGGGCCGTGACCAGCACGTCGACCTTGCCGGCGCGCAGGTCTTCACAGGCCCGGTTGAGGCTCAAGCGCGACTGCAGGCCAGCCACCTCGGTGCTCTTGCCGAGGTCAATCTTCACCTCGTCCTGTGTGAGGTTTATGACGTTGAACTTGCGGTCCTGGGCCTCGGAGGCGTCGCGGATACCGGTGAAGGTCATCTCCTGCGGCATCGAGGCGAGGAGTTTCTTATGGTATGACGCCACCTTGGTGGAGCCGTACAGGATCGGGGTGCACTGGTCGAACATGCGGCTGTCACCGAAGGTTTTGAGAATGACTTCGTAGCCCACGCCGTTGATGTCGCCCTGGGTGATAGCCACCTTTATTTTCTTTTCTTCGTTTTCCATTATAGTGTTTGCTTTATTGTATGTATTTGTATTCTTTATGCGTTCAACACGTCGTGCATCTGCAGGAAGGCGTAGAGCAGACGGATGCCGAATCCGGAGGCGCCGGGGCCGTAGTAGTGCTGAGCCTTGCTGAAGAAGGCCACGCCGGCTATGTCGAGGTGGATATAGGGGGTGGTGGCGAAGTGGGCAAGGAACTTGCCGGCGGTGATGGCGCCGGCCTGCGGGACGGTGCCACAGTTGCGCAGGTCGGCCACCTCGCTCTTCAGCAGGTCGTCATAGTCGTCCCACATGGGGAACTCCACAATACGCTCGCCCACCTGTTCGCCGAGCAGTTTGAGCATGGAGAGCTCGTTGTCGGCCGAAGTCTGCATGGCGGCGATGCCGAAGGTGCCGATGGCACGGACGGCGGCGCCGGTGAGGGTAGCGGCGTCAATGACGAGGCGGGGCTGGTAGTTCTTGACGGCGTAGGAGATGGCGTCGGCCAGTATGAGGCGGCCTTCGGCGTCGGTGTTGACCACCTCGACCGTGGTGCCGTCGTACATGGTCAGGATGTCGTCGGCGGCGTAGGCGTTGAAGCCGGGCCGGTTGTCGGTGAGGGGGAGGAAGACGAGCAGGTGGACGGGCAGCCGGTTGTCGGCAGCGGCAAAGAGGACGCTGGCCATGGTGGCGGCGCCGGCCATGTCGCTCTTCATCTCCGTCATATAGTCCTCGGGCTTGATGTTGAGGCCGCCGGTGTCGTACATCACGCCCTTTCCGACGAGGGCCACGGGCTTGTCGTCCGAGCCTTTGTATTCGAGCACCACGAAGCGGGGCTCGTCGACCGAGCCACGGTTGACGGCCAGCAGACCGCCCATCCGCAGACTCTCTATCTGCCGCTTGTCCATCACCGTGCATGTCACCCCCTCGAGGTCGGAGGCCACGGAGGCCAGTTCGTCGGCGAAGGAGGCGGCGTTGAGGTCCTGCACAGGCATGTTGACCCACTCGCGACACCAGAAGATGCGGTTCCACAGGCGCTGGGCAGCTTCCAGCTCGGCGGGCTTGATGAACAACGAGTCGATATCCAGGCGTTTCAGGTGCCAGACGTCCTTGTTACGGTAGCGGTCGAAACTGTAGTCGGCCAGCGTCATGCCCTCGACGAAGGCAGCCACCTCTTCGGGCAGGGTGCCCACAGCGGTGACGGCAGCCGACTCCGGGCGCCACTCTTTCATCTTGGCCAGCACCTCGGCGGCGCTGCGGCGGAGCTGCTCCTGCGCCTCGGCGGCGGGTTTTTCGCTGTTGAACGAGACGAAGTAGAGGTGGTAGGGCAGACGGTCGAAGACCATTACAAAATGGCGTTCCGTGGCCCGGCGGCTTTTCATCACGTCCAGCTCCTTGCGGCTGAGCGGCAGAGAGCGCTCGGCCCCCTCGTCGCCATAGAGGAACACCAGGTCGCCAGCATATTCTTTGGCGTCTATCTTTTCAAGATTGTAGTTCATATCTTTTATTGCTTGTTGTATGATTAATTATGTTGTTCTTGTTTGAGGTCGACGTGTGTAACGAGGATCACGATACGGTCCCGTTTCAGGCGGTCGATAGACTGCATGAGGTGCTCGCGGCCGTCGGCGTCGAGCCATGCGGCCGGCTCGTCGAGGAGCAGGACGGGCGCGTCGGACTGGAGGGCGCGAGCCAGAGCCACGCGCTGCCACTGGCCCATGCTCAGTTCCTGTCCACCGTCGAACATACGGCCCAGGAGGGTGTCCCCCTGATGCGGCAGCGACTCCCTGACCCTGTCGGCACCGGCCAGCGCGGCGGCGACGCGGGTGTCGGCATCGCGGCGGTCCACATCGCCGAAGACTATGTTCTCGTCCATAGTGCACTGGAAGCGGACGAAGTCCTGAAAGAGGACCCCGAAGCGGCGGCGGAGGTCCGCCACGCGGAAGCGTCGGAGGTCGATGCCGTTGAGGGTGACGCTGCCCTGCTGCGGGTCGTAGAGGCGCAAAAGCAGCATGAGAATGGTGCTCTTGCCCCGTCCGTTTTCGCCTTCGAGGCGTGTCACCTCGCCGCGCCGGGCGCAGAAATTGCAATGGCTCAGCACGTCGCGGTCCATGCCCGGATAACGGAAGGTGACGTCGTGCAGCTCGAGCCGTTCTATGGTCTGAGGCAGGGGCAACGGGTCGGCGGGGTCGACGACCGTAGGCTCCATGTCGAGGAATTCGAAGAGGTTGCTCACGAAGAGGCGGTTGTCGTAGAGGCCGGCGACGCTGCCCACGAGGGAGGAGAGGTAGCCCTGGCCGCGGCGGAAAGCCTCGAAGAGCATCACGAACGAGCCAATCGTGATGGCGCCCTTGTAGGCCTGAGCTATGAGCAGTGCTACGACGGCGAACATAGCCGCGGCTTCGACGACGGCGCAGAGCACATCGAGCGCGCCGAGGCGGCGCGAGATAGAGAGCAGACGCCCCACCAGCCGTCGCCGTGCATCGACAAAACGGCCGCGGAAGAGGTCGGTGAGGCGATAGGTGCGGAGTTCCTTGGCGAAGTCGCGCGCTGTGAGGACGGCGCCGTAGTAGGCCGTGCGGCGGTAGAGCTGGGTGTTCTCGCGCCGGAAACGGTAGATGCGGCGAGCCTTGTAGAGCCTCACGGCAAAGCCCGGCAACACGGCGACCATCATCACCACCATGACCCACCACGAAGCGGTGACCAGCATGGCCACCACCACGGCGATAGAGATGAGCGAGCCGCCGAGGGACATGATGTTGTTCAGAATCTGCAGGGGGCGGAAGTTGGCCTCCTGCTGGGCGCGGTGGAAGGTGTCGTGGTAGGAGGGGTTGTCGTAGAACTGCATGTCGAGCCGGGCCGACTGACGCTGCAGCAGGTCGCTGACGTGGTCCACCAGACGCTGTCCGAGGATGTCGTTGTTGACAGCGTTGAGGGCCGCGACGACGCGGTTGGCCAGGAAGACGGCGCACATGGCCGCGAGGCAGGCTCCCACGCGCGAGGCGTCGAAGGAGAGCCCGGCACCGGAGCCGACGGCGAGTGCCACCTCATCGACGAGCAGCTTCAGCAGATACAGGTTCAGTAGCGGCAAGACGCTCTGGAGCACCACGTAGACCACACGGCGCACGAAGGCCGGCCTGTCGCACCGGCGCACGAGCATCAGAGCCTGCCACAACTGTTTCATAGCACCACAATCTTTTTCACCACCTCGCCGCCGAGTTCCTTGTTGAGGCGCTGCCTCATGCTCTCGCGTCGCGACACCATTTCGAACCGCAGGGCGGCGGCGGCGTAGCGCAGCCGGAGGGTGCCGTTGCGGAAGGTGCACAGGGTGGTCAGTTTATATATGAGGTCGCCCACAAGGTAGCGATAGGAGCGCTGGACCTCCATCTCGGTGGCAAACTCGCCGTGGTCGAGCTGTCGGAAGAGACGGTCAATGTAGTAGTCGAGTGGACGGTCAGGCTGCATTTTTCAGTTAAGAGTTAAGAGTTATGAGTTATGAGTTAAAAGTTATGAGTTAAAAGTTAAGAGTTATGAGTTAAGAGTTAAGAGTTGGTTACGGAGCCGTTGGAGACATGGTAGAGGCTGTGTTCGAGGTGTGGGAGGTCGTCGAAGATGGCCTGGACGCGTCCGGGCTGGGTGTCGGTAAGTAGGACCTGGCCAAAGCGGTCGCTGCCAACGAGGGCAATCAGGTGCTGCACGCGCTCCATGTCCAGCTTGTCGAAGATGTCGTCGAGCAGGAGGATGGGCTTGCGGCCACAGTGCAGCTCGAGGTACTGGAACTGGGCCAGCTTGAGGGCCAGGGCGAAGCTCTTCTGCTGGCCCTGCGAGCCGAAGCGCTTCAGCGGGGCGTCGGGTGCGAGGCTGAAGAGGAGGTCGTCCTTGTGCGGGCCGGCATTGGTATACTGCGAGAACTTGTCGGCCTGGCGGCACTCGGCCAACTGGAGCGCGAGGGGCTGGTCGACGCTCTGGTAGTCGATGCCGAAGGGCTCGTCGGGCCCGGCGATGTAGTGGTAGTATTCGGCGAAGATGGGAGCGAAGTCCTTCACGAAGCGGCGTCGACCCTCGTAGAGAGGCTCGCCGTGGCGGCAGAGCTGCTCGTCCCAGACCGAGACCATCCCGTCGTCCCAGAGGCGGTCTTCCCACATGCGCTTCAAGAGGCGGTTGCGTTGGTCGAGGGCTTTGGAGTACTGGATGAGGTGGTCGAGGTAGGCGTGGTCGGTCTGCGAGATGATGCCGTCCACGAGGCGCCGGCGGACCTCGCTGCCGGCGGTGATCAGCTGCTGGTCGGAGGGCGAGACCATCACGAGCGGGATGCGTCCGATATGCTCGGAGAGGGTCTTGCAGGCCTTCTTGTTCCAGCGCATCTCCTTGCCTTTGCCGCGCCGCACGATGCAGCTGGCCATGTCGTCGGCGTAGTGTCCGTGGACGGCGAAGTAGTCCTCGCCGAAGCGGATATTCTGCTGGTCGACGGGGTTGAAATAGCTCTTGCAGAAGGAGAGGTAGTAGACGGCATCGAGCAGGTTGGTCTTGCCGGCCCCGTTGTTGCCGACAAAACAGTTCACGCCGCCGCAGAGTTGCACGTCGGCCTCGCCGTAGTTCTTGAAATTGGTCAATATGAGCCTGTCCAATGTCATGTCTTTCAGCTTAACACTTAGAACTTAACACGTCGCGCACCTCCTCCATCAGCCATCTTGGGGTGGAGGTGGCGCCGCTGATGCCCACACTCGCGGCGCCGGAGAGCCACTCGGGGCGCACCTCGGCGGGGCCGCCGATGAGGTAGGTGCGTGGCTGGACGGCGCGGCAGTGCTCGAAGAGGTAGTGGCCGTTGCTGCTGTTGGCGCCGGCCACGAAGAGGAGCACGTCGACCGAGCGGGCGAAAGCCGCCAGCTCGCCGGTGCGGCCGGCCATGCGGTTGCAGATGGTGTCGTAGGCCACGAAGTCGACGGGTGCGAGGGCCTGGATGTTGGCGATGAGGCGGCGGTAGTCGTCGCGGCTCTTGGTGGTCTGCGAGTAGAGGCGGATGGGGCGGGCGGGGTCGATGGCGTCGAGCTCGTCGGGGCTGCTGACGACGATGGCGGAGCCGTCGGTCTGGCCGACGAGGCCCACGACCTCGGCATGGCCGCGCCGTCCGAAGATGACTATCTGTCCGCCGCGGGCTGCCATTTCGACGTAGCCGCGCCTGATGCGGCCCTGGAGTGCGAGCACGATGGGGCATGTGGCGTCGATGAGGCGGATGCCCAGGCGCTCGGCTTCGCGATAGGTGGCGGGGGGCTCGCCGTGGGCGCGGATGAGCACCTTGTGGCCGCGGAGCCCCCGCAGGTCGCGGTGGTCGATGACGCGGAGGCCCTGCGAGCGGAGGCGCTCCACCTCGGCGCTGTTGTGGACGATGTCGCCGAGGCAGTAGAGGCTGCTCTCGGCGGCCAGTTCGGCCTCCGCAGCCCCGATGGCCTTCACGACCCCGAAGCAGTAACCCGCATTATCGTCGATGAGTATTTTCAAACCGTTCGTTCTCCTAATGTTTCTCAGCCCATGCTCTGGTTTTCGCGGCGAGCAATTTCGAGGACTTCCTCGTATTCCTCGGGCGTGAGGTCGTTGTAGAAATAGTAGACTGGGTCCACGGGGCGCCCGTTCTGGATGACCTCGTAGTGGAGGTGGGAGCCGGTGGCCATGCCGGTGCTGCCGACGGTGCCTATCTGCTGGCCGCGGGAGACCTTCTGTCCCGGGCGGACGGTGGTGGAGTGCATGTGGGCGTAGAGTGTGAGGAAGCCGTAGCCGTGGTCGATGATGGTGACGATGCCGTAGCCGGAATAGCCCTGAGGGTTGCGGCCGGCGACGCGCACGACACCGTCGCCGGTGGCATAGATGGGAGTGCCCTGGCGGGCGGTCATGTCGATGCCGGAGTGCATGCGGCGGTATTTGAGGATGGGGTGCAGGCGCAGGCCGAAGCCGCTCACGACCTGGCACTGGTCTTTGGCGACGGGCATGATGGCCGGCATGGCCGACATGCGGGCGCTCTTGTTGCGCGCCATGTCGTAGAGCTCGTCGAGCGAGCGGGACTCGACGTAAAGGCGCTTGGTGAGCTCGTCGACCTTGCGGGTGGTGTTTTTCAGGAGTTCGCCGTTCTGCATGCGGTCGAACTCGGCGTAGCGCTCGACGCCGCCGATGCCGCTGCGGCGGGCGGCCTGGCTGACGGGCTCGCTCTCGAAGATGGTGCGGTAGAGTGCGTCGTCGCGCTCCTCAAGGTTCTCCAGCACCTTCTCGGCGCGCTCGACGCGGTCGCCGAGCAGGCGGGTCTGGCGCTTGTACTGCGCAAGCTCGCGCTCGAGGGCCCGCTCCTTGGGGGCTTCGACAAACTGCAGACCCACGAAGACCAGCACCACACCGAGCACGACGCCGAAGAGTACGTTGAAGCTGATGCGCCGCACTTTGTCGCGCAGCGACACGAAGACTTTCTCGTACTTCAGCGTATGGGGGTTGAACCGGTAGGTATGGCGCTGACGTTTGCTCATGATTCGTTGTCTTGGAGTGCGCGCAACTCGTCGTAGGCGCCGACGAAGTGCATGATGGGGCGCACATGGTTGAAGTACCAGGTCTGGTCGAGGGTGGGGACGCGGAGCACGCTGGCGGCGTCGCCGAGGCGGCTGCTGATGAGCTCGATGGTCTCCTGGACGGCCATTTCCTGGCACACGATGGCGAGGCCCTTGAGCGGGATGACGTCGAAGTCGACGCTGTCGCGCGCGGCGATGAGGCAGGTGGGGAGGATGTAGTAGGTGGTGCCGACCGAGGTGCGGAGGATGGGGAGGAAGGTCTCGGAGCGGATGAAGTCGAAGATGCCGAGGTCGAAGAAGACCTGCTCGTACTGGTGACGGCTATGGTCGTTCTGGTGCCAGATGCGGCGGCAGGAGGCCACCTTCATGAAGGCCTCGACGAGTCGCAGCCAGGCGTCGTACTGCTCGGGGGAGCAGGTATCCTTCACGTCGAGTTCGACGGAACGCATGTCCTCCTCGAGCTGCTGGACCTTGTGCTTGTAGTGGCTCAGGACGCTGACGTAGTACTTGTTGTGGTGGTGGCGCTTGACGCGGTTTTTGACGGCCTGCTCGATGCGTTCGATGCGCTCTTCGATTTCGCCGACGCCGAGGGCGTTGAGGTAGCTGTCGAGGATGCGGCGCTTCATGGGCTCGTGGGCCTGGTCGAGGGCGGCGCGGGTGCGCTTGATTTCCTTGCGGTAGTTGGGCTCGAGGCCGAGGAGCATGCGGCCGTAGCGACGGCGCTGGCTGTAAATGTTTCGGCGCACGAAGTCGTTGTAGCTGTGGCTTTCGCTTTCGCGCTCGATGAAGCCGGTGCCCGGGGTGTCCGTGCAGACGTAGCGGCGGCCATAGCGGTTTTGGAGCTTGCTGTCGCGGACGCCGAAGTCGGTGTAGCAGAAGTGGTTAGGCACCCACACCCGCAGGCCGTCGGCGACTTTGACAAGTTTGTATGGGAATATAGACATATTCGGTGTTCTATCTGTTTAGCGTTGTATTGAGTCCGGTGATTGCGTGCTGGGGGCGGTTCAGCCATGGATGGCTTCGCCGTGGACGGCCTCGAGGGCTTCCATGACGGCCTCGCTCATGGTGGGGTGGGGATGGATGGCCTGGGCGAGCTGGCGCACGGTGAGGCCGGCTTCGCGGGCGGCGACGACTTCGGCAATCATCTCGGTCACGTTGTCGCCGCACATGTGGACGCCGAGGATGAGGTCGGTCTTGGCGTCGGCGACGACCTTTACGAAGCCGTCGGTGTTGCCGGCCGCGGTGGCTTTGCCGCTGGCTTTGAAGAAGAACTTGCCGGTCTTGACTTCGTAGCCGGCGTCGACGGCCTTCTTCTCGGTGAGGCCCACACTGGCCACTTCGGGGCTGGTGTAGGTGCATCCGGGGACGTTGGCGTAGTTGACCTTGACGGCGTCGCCTTTGACGATGTGCTCGACGCAGCAGACGGCCTCCTTGGAGGCGACGTGTGCCAGGGCGGGGCCGTGGACGACATCGCCGATGGCGTAGTAGCCGTCGACGTTGGTGCGGTACCAGTCGTCGACCTCGATCTTGCCGCGCTCGTACTTGATGCCGCACTCGTCGAGGCCGAGGCCTTCGAGGTTGGTGACGACGCCGACGGCGCTGAGGACCACGTCGACGTCGATGACGGACTCGGTGCCTTTCTTGAGGTCCTTCACGGTGACGTGACAGACGTCGCCGTCGATGTCGACCTTCTCGACGCTGGCCGAGGGCATGACTTTCATGCCCATCTTGCGGAAGGAGCGGCTCATCTGCGCGGCCACCTCTTCGTCTTCGTTGGGCAGGATTTGGGGCATGAATTCGACGAGGGTGACCTGGGTGCCGATGCTCTGGTAGAAGTAGGCGAACTCGCTGCCGATGGCGCCGCTGCCGCACACCAGAAGGCGCTGAGGCTGAGTGCGGAGGGTCATGGCTTCGCGGTAGCCGATGATGTGGCGGCCGTCCTGCGGCATGGCGGGCATGACGCGGCTGCGGGCGCCGGTGGCGATGACGATGTGGTCGGCTTCGTGGACGGTGCCGTCGACGCTTACCTGCTTGCCGGGCAGCACTTTGGCGGTGCCCATGAGGACTTCGACGCCGTGCTTTTTCAGCAGGAATTCGACGCCTTTGTTCATGGTCTGGGCCACGCCGCGCGAGCGGTCGACCATGGCGTTGAGGTCGGCCTCGACGCCGTCGGCCTTGACGCCGTAGAGGGCGGCGTGCTTGGCGTAGTTGAACGCCTGGGCGCTCTTCATCAGCGCCTTGGTGGGTATGCAACCCCAGTTGAGGCAGATGCCGCCCAGATTTTCGCGTTCGACGACGGCTACTTTCATGCCCAGCTGGGCTCCTTTGACGGCAGCCACATAGCCTCCGGGGCCGCTGCCGATGACGATCATGTCGTATTTCATGTTATAGAGTATTTATTATTAATTGTTCAAGTTTATTATGCGTTCGAAACAGAGTGCAAATTTACGAAAAATATTCCAAACGGAGGGGGCATGAGGAAAAAAAATGCGCGACGCGGCGGCGAGGCGAGGCCGAGGGGAGGGGCGTTATGGCTGACATAGTGGGTGTTGACGCGCGGGGAAGGTGTGTGCGACGGCGCGGGCGGAGCGATGGGACAGGCGGGGTTCCGAGGGGGGTCCGATGCTCTCCGCGAAGTGCATTTGGCGGAATTGGGCTTGGGAGGAGAAAGTGGAAAGGTGAGAGGTGAAAGGGGTAGAGAGGACCCAGAGAGGACCCAGAGAGGACCCAGAGAGGGGGTAGAGAGGGTGGGGTGTTGGGGAGCATTTTTTCAAAACGCGGGAGGGCGATTTTCGAGGTGGGGTTATCAACCGCTTACGGTGGATATCTTGGGAACGAGACAGGCTTACAACCACTTATGCGGAGTGGGCGAAATGGCAGGTTTTGTAAATCAATATTTTGGCGGAACGAATTGCAATACAACGCCTTGTAGAGGCAGAGCGTTCCCAAGGCCTTAATCTTCAACAGGCTGTCGCGAAGGTGGCCGGGAGGGGTAAAAAAAGTGTTTTTGGAGGAAAAAATTTTGCTGCACGGCGAAAAAATTCGTATATTAAAGGGGCGCATGACAGAGTGGCGTAGGGAAAGTGAAATTTGAAAATTAAGGAGTTGCGGCGATAAGGAGGAAAGAGGTGCCCCAAAGGGCGGGGAATTCTTTATACAAAAGAGATGAAATATGCAAATTTATTTTTCATATTCTATGCACAAAAAATGGTTGAACTTTGCAAGCGGATAAAGAAAAGGAAAAGAAGCGTAACTCATTGAAAAAACCAATTACAAACACATATAACATGGAGGAAGAATACAAGAGGGTATGGAATGAATGTCTGGGTGTCATAAAGGACGCCTTGGGGCCTGAGAACCGGAGGGCTTTCGAGACTTGGTTCGTGCCCATAGTGCCGTTGCAGCTTGACGGAGCGACGCTGATAGTGCAGGTGCCGAGCCAGTTCTTCTACGAGTATCTCGAGGAGCACTATATCGACCTGCTGAAGCGAGTCATAAAGATGCAGCTCGGGGTGAGCGGCATGTTGAAATACAGCGTGGTGATGGACCAAAGCATCCGCACCTCGCCGATAGTGACCACCCTGCCGTCGCAGGGGCGCCAATCGGTGCGCAACCCGCTGACCGAGATGCCGGTGAACCTGAACAAGGAGAACGCGCGCGAACTGCCGAACCCCTTCATCGTGCCGGGCATACAGAAGATGCGCGTCAACTCGCAGCTTTCGCCCAACTACACGCTGGAGAACTTTGTGGAGGGCGACTGCAACCGACTGGCCCGCTCGGCCGGCTATGCGGTGGCCGAGAAGCCTGGCACCACGAGCTTCAACCCGCTGCTGCTCTACTCGGGCGTGGGCCTTGGCAAGACCCACTTGGCCAACGCCATCGGCCTCAAAACCAAGGAGCTGCACCCCGACAAGACGGTCCTCTACGTCACGAGTGAGCAATTTATGCAGCAGTATGCCGAAGCCGGCCGTGCCGGGACGGTGGGCGACTTCATCCACTTCTACGAGATGATCAACGTCCTGATAGTCGACGACATCCAGTTCTGGGCTGGCAAGGCACAGAAGACACAGGAGGCTTTCTTCCACATCTTCAACCACCTGCACCAGCGCAACTGCCAGATTATCATCACCTCGGACAAGGCGCCCGGAGACCTCCAGGGCCTCGAGCCGCGACTGCTGAGCCGCTTGAAGTGGGGCCTCGGCGCCGACCTGCAGGCTCCCGATGTGGAGACCCGCAAGAAGATACTGCGCCAGAAGCTGCAGAACGACGGTATCGAGATGGGCGACGACGTGGTGGAATACATAGCCTACAACATCAATACGAACGTGCGCGAGCTTGAGGGAGCCCTCATCTCGCTGATAGCCCAGAGCTCACTGAACCGCAAGCAGATAACCCTCGACCTGACGCGGCAGATGATAGACAAATACGTGCAGAGCTCGGCCCGCGAGATCACCATAGACTATATACAGAAGGTGGTGTGCGACTACCTGAGCCTACCGGTGGAGAGCATACAGAACACTTCGCGCAAGCGCGAGATTGTGCAGGCCCGCCAGCTGAGCATGTACTTTGCCAAGAAGATTACCAAGTCGAGCCTCGCCGTCATAGGCATGCAGTGCGGCAACAAGGACCATGCCACCGTCCTCCACGCCTGCAAGACCATAGAGAATCTGCGGCAGACCGACCGCCACATGCGCAACATGGTGGACGAACTGGAGAAGAAGTTCAAAGAATGAAAGTGCCTTTCAAGCCCGGGACAATGATCTATCCGCTGCCGGCGGTCATGGTCAGTTGCGGCGACGCACCGGAGAACTACAACATTATCACCGTAGCGTGGACGGGTACGCTCTGCAGCGACCCGCCCATGTGTTATGTGAGCATCCGGCCCGAGCGCCACAGCCACGCCATCGTGGAACGGTGCGGCGAATTCGTCATCAACCTCACGACCGCCGCCCTGGCACGGCAGACCGACTGGTGCGGCGTGCGCAGCGGACGGGACTACAATAAATTCCGTGAGATGGGGCTCCATCCCGAGGCGGCGCAAATCGTCAAAGCGCCCCTCATCAAGGAGAGCCCGCTGAACATAGAGTGCAAAGTCGTCGAGGTGCGGCACCTCGGGAGCCACGACATGTTCATGGCCGAGGTTGTGGCCGTCGACGCCGAGGAGAGCCTCATCGACAAGAGCACCGGCCAGTTCCAGCTCAACCACGCCTCTCCCCTCGCCTACTCGCACGGGAAATACTACTCTCTCGGCGAAAAGCTGGGCGGATTCGGGTTCTCGGTGAAGAAGAGGAAATAGGAATAGTATTTACAGTTACCATAGGGTATAATAAAGACAGAAATATGAACATTGTCTGTGTAGAGAGTCTCGGCATTGGCCGAGAGCGGTTTGAGACCCTGAAGGCACACTATGCCGAGATGGGACACGAGTTTACCTATTATATGGACCGCAAGGAGGACGAGGCGACGCTTGCGGAACGCATGAGCGGTGCCGACGTGGCCGTCATCAGCAACATCAAGCTGCCGGCCACGGTGCTGTCGCAGTGCAAGAAGCTGAAGTACCTGAGCGTGGCCTTCACCGGACTGGACCACATAGACCTGGCCTACTGCCGCGAACACGGCATCGAGGTGCAGAATGCAGCCGGCTACAGCACCACCGCCGTGAGCGAGCTGGCGGTGGGCATGATGCTCGACCTGCTGCGCAACATCATTTCGCTCAACGAGATGATACGGCAGGGCGGTAGCCGCGGCACCTTCCTGGGGCGCGAGCTGCGCGGCAAGACAGTGGGCATTATGGGCACCGGCGCCATCGGCACCGCCACGGCCCGCCTGCTGGTGGCCTTCGGCGCCAAGGTGATAGCGTGGAGCCGGACCGAGCGCGCCGAGGTGAAAGCCATGGGCGTGCAGTACATGCCGCTCGACGACCTGCTGCGCCAGAGCGACATAGTGAGCCTGCATGTGCCCCTCTGCGACGAGACCCGCGGCCTCATCGGCGAGCGCGAACTGGGGCTGATGAAGCCCACAGCCCTGCTGGTCAACACCGCCCGTGGTCCGGTATGCGACATAGCCGCAGTGGGCAAAGCCTTGGTGGAGAGCCGTATAGCCGGGGCTGCCTTCGACGTCTTCGAGCACGAGCCTCCGTTACCTCTCGACCACCTGCTGCTCTCCACCAACCGCTGCCTTGTCACGCCCCACGTGGCTTTCGCCACCGAGGAGAGCTTCGCAGCTCGCGCCGACATCGTCTTCGGCCACGTAGACGATTGGCTCAACCGTCAGTAGGACAACAGTATAGCACAACAAACCCCACCGACCGTGGTCGATGGGGTTTTGTTTTGGTGCTCCACTGGTTCAGCCAGGGTTGTTCTACGGTTGTTCTACGCTTTTTTTCCGTTGAACGACCGTTGAACGGGTGCTCAAGGAGTGCAAAACGCCCCTCAAGGCAGCGCACTAGCGCTTGACGAGGCGGCTTACGGAGCCGGCCATGCGCACGAGGTAGACGCCCTGCGGCAGGGAGGTGAGGTCGAGGGCGGCGGTGCCTTGGGGCACGCGGGTGGAGAGTAGGCAGTGGCCCACCATGTCGAAGAGCTGCAGCACGGTGTCGCGGGGCACGTCGATGTGGACGATGCCGGTGGTGGGGTTGGGATAGATGGCGAGGTCGGAGCGGGAGGCGCAGTCGATGCCGTTCACGTCGTGGGGAGCGGAGTAGGGCATGTAGACGAATGGGGAGCCGCTGTCGGTGGTGTCGCGGAGGTACTGTCGGCGGATGTTGTCGGTGGCAGCCTGGAGGGCTTCGACGGAGGCCCAGGCGGAGGAGACGCCGAAGGCGGCGGTGTAGGCGAGGTCGAGGGCGATGGAGCCTGCGGCGGGGAGGCTGTGGCCGCGCGAGGCACCTACGCCACGGCGGTCGCTGGGAGGATTGCCCACGCTGGCCTCGGTCCAGTCGCCATCGGGGAAGGCGGGGTCGGTGTTGCCGGAGTACATGTAGTCGGCGTCGTACACGGTGGTGTTCCCGTTGAAGCCATTGCCGCCGTATTTGACATGGAGTCCGTTCTGCCAACGGCTGTGCATGTAGTTGTAGAAGTCGGCGGCGGAGTGCGGGTCGCCGGCAATTCCGGGACCATTGTCATAGTATTGGAAACCGCTCATCGGGGCGGAGAGGAAGGTGCAGCTCTGGGCGGGCGGGATACCGCTAAAGGACATCGAGCTTGGGACGTCCTCATCGAAGCCGTTGTAGCCGTAGTACATGGAGCGTCCGACATCGCAGCCGATGTAGTCGTCGAAGGAGTAGCCGATGTCAAAGTCGGAGAAGGCGCCGAGGGTGAGGTTGTCGTAGTCGGTAGAGGAGCGGTTGTAGATGTCGTAGTGAGAGAAGATGGTGAGGGCGAGGTTGGAGGCGGTGTCGTGGAAGGCGTAGGTCATGCAGTGGACCTCGACGCCGAGCGGGGTGCCGCCGGAGGTCATGTGCGCGGCGCCGTCGTTGAAGATGGAGAAGAGGGCCTCGTCGCCACGGATGATGGGGTAGTCGCCGGCGAGGGGCTGGTAGATGCCGTTGCTGTCGGCATCGAAGTAGGGTGCCATCTGCGCGGCACAGCCGTCGGGGCCGTTGCCGGGCCAGGAGGCTATGTCGTCGATGGGTGTGTAGCCGGCGTCGGCGCAGTGGGCGATGTGGTAGTCGATCTGTTCACGGGTGAGGTGCCAGACGCGGTTGAAACAGTAGGCGACATCGGGGTCGACGATGCCGTCGAGGCGCATGGGGCCGGGGATGAAGTCGGTGTTGTCGATGCCGAAGGTCTGGGCGGCCACGCGCTGCGAGTCGGCCGCGAGCCAGAGGGCGGTGGAGAAGATGGTGCCCTTGTCCTGCGGGGCGATGTGGTGTGTGGGGTTGCCTTCGCCGTAGCCGAGGCGGCCGAAGAGGTTCACACTGATATCGAAGTTCTCGCCGATGAGCAAGTCTTCGGCAACGTCGGCGACGGAGATAAGGAATGCGTAGATGGTGTCGTAGCCTTCGTGGACGACATAGGGGGTGGGGTTGAGGGAGCTACCGTTGCTCCAGCCGAGGAAGACGGCGCTGAGGGGCTGGTTCACGACCTCGACGAAGACGGTGTCGCCGGGTTCGTAGGTTCCGCTGCCGAGAGTGGGGCGGGAGGTGCCGTCGGTGAGGACGGCGAGGTGTGCCGTCATGCAGTCGGAGTGGAGGGTGGGCAGGACGCCCCAGCCGGCGGCGCGGTAGGCGGCCAAGCTGCCGCACGGGACGGTGATGTCGACGGTGCGGTAGGTGTAGAGGTTGTCGATGACGGGCGGCTCGGGGCAGAGCAGGACGAGGTGGCCAATGAGGAAAGGAATGGCCTGCGTCATGAGAGTCTGGAGCGAGGAGGGGAGTATGAGCGAGTCGGGAGTAGACTGGAGGAAGGCGAAGGCGGAGGTGGCGATGGTGGTGATGCCTTCGGGCACGGCGTAGCTGCTACCCTGGTACTGCTCGTGGAGGGCGACGAAGAGGGTGCTGTTGTGGACCGGCTGGGTGAGGCCGCTGCAGCCTTCGAAGGGGTTGGCGACGACGCCGACGATGCTCTCGGGCAGGGAGAGGGCCGTGAGGTTGCGGCAGGCGTAGAAGGCGCTTTCGCCGATAAAGACCGTGGAGGCCGGGAAGGCGAAGGAGTGGACGGCGGAGTGAACGGATAGGAGGGTGTCGAGGGTGGCCGAGGAGTAGACGGCGCTGTCGGCGACATAGCGGTTGAGGTTCCTTGCACCCCAAGGGGCACCGGCGGCGGGGCCGGTGTAGGCGATGTGGCGCAGGCCGTAGAAGGCGCCGTTGCCAATGGTGGCTACGGACGACGGGACGTCGAGGGTGTAGACGGACCTGCAGTTGCGGAAGGCGCTGCTGCCGACAGAGGTGAGGGTGGACGGGAGTGCGACGGAGGCGAGGCCACTGCGGTTCTGGAAGGCTTGGTTGCCGATGGATGCAACGGGCCAGGTGGTGCCGCCATTGGTGACGCTGTCGGGGATGACGAGGTCGCCGGCGATGTCGGCCGGAGAGCCGACAACCATGGCCACGGTGTCGGAGATGCGGAAGGTGAGGGTGTGGCCGCTGGGGGTCACGGCCTCGAAGTCGGAGGTCTGGGCCGACGCGCCGCCCAGGAACGCCGCCAACAGAAGGGCGGTCAGGGTAATTGTCTTTTTCATATGGATTGGGTTTGGTGGTTAATGAGTTACGTTAT
>Ga0310697_10000690_pt1 | contig 43698 bp, 43 predicted proteins | sample 172DNAGHGlowgp2_FD_203883 | JGI IMG/M metagenome (GOLD analysis project Ga0310697, IMG submission 203883) | Sheep rumen microbial communities from Palmerston North, Manawatu-Wanganui, New Zealand - 1728 DNA GHGlow gp2 (v2) (version 2) | ecosystem: Host-associated > Mammals > Digestive system >...
TGGGGAAGCTCCAGGACGCCCAGGAACGGCGCGAGGAGTTAGGCAGGCAGTACCGAGAACAGCAATTCACGAAGGGGGGCTCCCGCGCAGAGGCGGGGCAGATTTTGTCTGCTATGAAAATCTTAGATACTAAGATTCAAGCCTTAGAAAACCGGGCCCTGTCCCTGGAAAACAAAGAAGTTCTGAAAAGCGTGCTGGAAAAAGCGCGATCTGTCGTGGAGCGCCGGGCGCGTGAGCACGGCGAGGAGAAACTGAAACGCTACCGCGAAAGGCGAAACGAGAGCGATGCGGCGCAGAAGTACCGCACCAGGATTCAGACAGAGGTGGAGACCCTTCGGAAGTGGCTGGTATCCCCAAGCAACAAGGATGTGCGGAAACACGTCCCGGCAGAGATTCAGAAGACCGTGGCCGACTTCCTGGAAAGCATCAACCTCATGAGCAAAACGGCGCTTCGGACGAGCGGGCTTGATACCACCAAGGCCGACGAGAAGTACCTGAAGAACATGAAGAAGATGCGGGACGCCATCAAAGAGAACATCGACTCCCGCGGCCTCTATTCCGGTTATGCGGAGCTGCCCGCCGACTTCATTGAGAAGTTCGACGCGCTGATCCGCAAGGCAGAACAGCATATCAGCGACAACTCCGGCGTTTTCGTAGTCAATCAGATGAGCGCGGCAGATCTGCGTGAGCTTGCACACACGCTGAAGACTCTGAAAAAGTACATCACTGAGATGAACGCCCTCCACAACAACGCCACCTTCAAGCACAGCTACGACGCCGGCGAGGAAACGATTTCCCATCTCTCCGAGTTTGGCAAATCCAAGAAAAGCGGCTTTGTGTATAAATTCTTGCGCTTTGACTACATGCGTCCGAGCTATGCCTTTGAACACTTCGGCAAGGGCGGCCAGAGCATTGAGCATGAGTTCCGGGAGGGACAGGCAATCCAGGCCCGCCTTGCAAATCAGATCATCGAATTTGCCAAGAAGACGTACACGGCCAAGGAAGTCAAGAGCTGGAGCGAGGAAGTCAAGAGCTTCGAGCTCTCCGGCGGCGAAAGCATACGGCTTCCCGTGGCGCAGCTTATGAGCCTTTACTGCCTGAACAAGAGAGCACAGGCCCTCACCCACATCTACGGGGACGGGATCCGGGCGGCCAACTTCACCGAAAAGGGCAAGGTGCAGCTCGACGAAGGGCACCTGGTAAGCCTGGAGGACGTGCAGACGATGATTCAGAGCCTCACGCCCCGGCAGCGGGAAGTAGCAGACGCGCTCCAGCAGTTCATGAGCAAGGACTGCGCAGAATGGGGCAACTACGTCAGCATGATCCGCTTTGACGTGGAGCAATTCGGGGAGGAATATTACTTCCCGATCAACAGCGACGGACGGTATCTCCCGGCGACCGTGGACGAGAGCCCCGACAACGCAGGCCTCTATGCCCTCCTGAACATGGGTTTCACCAAGGAGCTCAAGGAAAACGCCAATAACCGCATTATTCTCTACAACATCTTTGACGTGTTCGCAAACCACACGGCATCCATGACGCAGTACCGCGCCTTTGCCCTGCCTGTTCTTGATACCCTGAAATGGTTTAATTACAAGAACGACACCACAAGCGTCCGCGACAAGCTCTCCCTGGCGTTCGGAGCACCGGAGGAGGCGCGCGCTGGCAGCGGAAGCAAGGGCTATGCGGAGAGCTTTGTTATCAATCTTCTCCGTGCCTACAACGGCACAGCGGCCCAGGGCGACCCCTACGACAGCATTGGCATGAAGGGCCTGCACCGATTCAACCGGGCGCAGATTGCCTTTAATGCCCGTGTGGTGATTCAGCAGCCTATGGCCATAACGAGGGCAGCCATGCTCCTTTCCCCGGCAAAGCTGGCAAAGGGCCTTGCCATGAGCGCGACACACCTGCAGAAGCTGGCGGCAGAGATGGAGGAGCACAGCGGCATAGCAGCATGGAAGCAACTCGGCTTTTACGACACCAACATCTCCCGTGGACTGACGGAGTTAATCAAGCAGAACCCCAGCTTCGGCGACCGCGTGACGGAAGCCGGCACCAAGGGCGCGGAAATGGCCGACCGCCTGACGTGGGCAGCCATGTGGTACGCGGCAAAGGACAGCGTTCACCGGAGCGCCTACGAATCCCAGGAGGCGTATATGCAGGCCGTGACAGAGCTTTTCGAGGACGTGGTTTATAAAACCCAGGTGGTGGACAGCGTGCTGACCAAGAGCGAGTTTCTCAGGGCAAAGGGATTCTTCCCCAGGATGCTGGGCAGTTTCATGTCTGAGCCCATGGCAACCACCTCCATGCTGGCAGACGCCTATTACAAGTATACGGACGATGTGCAGCGCGGCATGAGCCGGAGCGAGGCGTGGAGAAGGAACGGCGGCAATATCGCAAAGACCATCGGCGTTTATACCATCGGCCAGGTCATGCTTGCGGCAATGCAGGCCATTATGGACGCCTGGCGCGATGATGATGAATACGACACGGAAAACTGGATGAATAACTTTTTCCAGAAATACCTTGCCGCTTTCAAGAACAACGTCATAGAAGAAACGCTCCCCTTCGGGAAGATCCCGCTTGTGTCCGAGATCTACGATGCGCTGAAAAGCCTGCTGGATTACGCTGGCGTGTTTGACAAGCTGGGCCTTGACCTCTACGGCAGCGGCCTTTCCAACGGATGGGCGCAGTATGCAAAGTACCTGGAGAAAGCCTTTCAGATCACGATTGATCTCATCCAGGGCAACAAGACCAATTACACCGCCTACGGCGCGATTTATAACTTCATCCGCGGGGCGGCAGGCGCGACGGGCTTTCCCATTGCGACGGCATGGCGCGAGGTGCAAGACCTCTGGAACAACACTGTCGGGTACTACGCCCCGAAGTACAAGCTGGACACCTACGAGCGGGCCATTGACAGGCAGTACCTGGACACCGTGAGGCCGACGGGCCTGGCACAAAAGACCTTCGAGAAAATCCTTGCGGATGCTGACGCCGCCGGCGACGGCAACGGCAGCCTCAAACAAGACGAGCTCGGAGCGGAGCTTGTGGCAGCCATGCGGCGCGGAGAGCTTAACGAGGAGCAGGCAGACGCGATCTGGAGGACGAAGTGGAACAGCGCCAAGAGCACGACCTTCGAGGCGTGGATGAAAAAGAACGGGGCTTCCCCGGCAGCTCCCACTGCCACACCTGCGCCGGCCAGCGCAACGCCGACCAGCACGCCAGCGCCCAAGGCAAGCGCCCCGGCAGCGGCCAGCAAGCCGGCTGAATCCTTCGACAGTTTCAAGGGAACAGCGCCGATCTACGGCAGCGACAGGAAGCAGGCCACATACAACGCCTGGGAAAGCTCGCTGAAACCCTCCGGCATGAGCCTTGACCGGTTCACAGAGATTCTGAGCTTTGCGGATGCAGACGGCAACGGCAGCCTCAAACAAGATGAGCTCGGTTATGCACTCCGGGCCTCCGTCATGGCCGGGGAAATGACCTTTGCACAGGCGAGCGCCGTTTGGGACGCCCAGGGATGGAAGCACGATCTCAATTATTGGGCCGGCAGGCACGGATAAGAAGGGAGAAAGGCATGAATAAGCACAACATTCATTTTTCGCTGGATTTAGACCGGCAAGATTCACAGGTATATGTCAACGTCAGGAGGGGCGAAACAGCGGCGAAGCTGTTTGTATCGCTGACAATGAGCGGTGTTCCGTACAACATCGAGGACGGCGTACAGGCCAAGCTCAAAGCTACGCTCCCTGGCGGTGCATATAAAGAGGCGGCGTGCGATATTTCCGAGAGCCGTATCGAAGTATCTCTCGACGCCGAACATACAGGAACCGCTGGACGCTATCACGCTCACTTTGAGCTGACAGGCACGGACACCGTACTGCCCACGCCGTCATTCACCGTGAGTGTGGACGATCCGGCACAGTGAAAGGAGATCACAACAAATGGCATCTACGAACAGGCCCTACGTCGATCAGTGGAAAATCGGCGGCGTAGTGCATGACATTAAGCCCTTCAACGGCACGCCCGCCGTTGAAGGGTACGGCGGCGACGATCTGAGCCAGGCGTTTGAAAATGCGGCAGCGCTCCATGCAGCCGTGGCCGCTGGGGATTTCACGAAAATCCACATCGGGGATTACTTCCCGATCACGCTCAACGGCACCTACACCGACTTCGCTCGCTTCACCGTCCCCAGCGGTACCACTTATTACACCGATGCGGCGCTGACCGCCGAGGGCGGCACCACCGAAGCTGACATCCAGGGCGAATATCAGAGCGCCACGGCGATCAAGTTCAAGGTGAGCGGCACCGATGTTTACGCGGCAATCGGCGATTGCACCCCCGGCTTTGAGAAGAGCATGAACGAGACGCTGCTGATGGAAGTGGCCGCGATCAATCCTTATCTCAGGCATGGGGACACAGAGCTGACCGTCCCGCATATCGTCATGCTGTCCCGCGACTGCATGGCCAACACGATCCAGATGCGGTGCAACAACAGCGTGTGGTTCGACACGGCGGCGGTCAATCCCTGGCTCGGCTCGGCGGCATTCGCTACACTGAACGACCCCAACAAGGGAATTATCAAGCTGGCAGAGGCTTCCGCGCTCGGCCCCTACATCTTCAAGGGCCCCAACAACAAGGGTATGCGCGCGCTGCTTCCCACCATGGCAGCGGGCGCAGGCTCCCCCACCTCCTGGGCCTGGAATGACAGAGGCCGCCTGTTCCTCCCGACGGAGCGCGAGGTTTACGGCTCCCCAGCCTGGCAGATGAACAGCTACGAAACCGGGAACCTTTACAATCAGTGGCCGATCTTCGCCGGCAGCTCCCGCCACATCATCAAAGGCAGCGGCAACGGCGGCGGCCGCTGCTACTGGTGGCTCGCTACCGCGACGGCGGCGGCGTACATGGCGTTTGTCAGCTACCACGGCTACGCCAACAACACCGGCGCCAGCAACGCGCTTCGTGTCCCGCTCGGCTTCCTTCTCACCTAACCCCAAATCAGCGCCCCTTTATGGGGCGCGTCTGGAGGAACGTCAACCATGAGTAACGTGTATACAAGAAACCGAAAACCAACAGGAAAGGAATGGGCGGACAAGCGCGTAGACCTGCTGATAGAGCTGCGCCGCGTGACCGGGAATCCGAATGTTTTCCCGAAGAGAACCCTGTACACCGACGTGGTACCGCTGCTGAATCTGTTTGACAGGATGAGCTTTTACATCGACAGCGCATATACCCGCTTCCCGGTCAACGATGATGAGCTGCACAGAAGGAAAGAATATCTCCAGCTCGCAATAGAGGCGGGAGAATCACTGAACCGCAAACTCCAGGATTGCGTTTGGGCGATTGAAACCGTTACTCCTGAGCGCGTGGAGCAGGTAGGGCTTCTTTTGCAGCAAGAGCTCAGTCTGCTGCGCGGCGTGAAGAAAAACGCGAAATTGCAGAAGAACAGAAAGTAATGCGAATTGTAATTACTTTCTGATTCCCTGGTTATCGGCTGTAAACGCTGCAACTGGTGGCTCGCTACCGCGACGACGGCGACGAACATGGCGAATGTCAACAACAACGGCAACGCCAACAACAACGGCGCCAGCAACGCGAATCGTGTCCCGCTCGGATTCCATCAACGGCCCGTCAAAGTAACCCCCTTCCCAGGGCGAAATCAGTGCCATATTTGGAAGGAGCCGATAACCATCCCGACCCGAAAAAGGAGGGTAAATATGTACGGTGACGCAAGGGGCGGACGCTGCTTGCATGGGCGGGCCAGCGCAACAGCTCGCTTTCATGCCCCGAATAGACCTAAAAACTCTATGCACGCTAAACAGGTAGAACGGCGCACTATAACAAGCCTGTGCATCGTACCAAATTTCTATGACAAGTGAAGAACGACGGCAGCGCCGGTATGAACGGCGCAAGGCCAGGCGCGAGGCAAAACGGCGGATTGCCATAGCGGAGTATGACAACTTCGATAATCTGTGCAGCATGAACGCCCTGTTCCGGGCGGCGAAGCTGTCCCGGAAGACAATCAGGTGGAAAGAATCTGTGCAGAGGTATTTCCTTAACTGGCTGCGAAATCTCCTGTTGCTGCGCTTCCTGCTGCTGAACGGGCGTGATGTGACAATGGGCTTTATCTGCTTCACTCTATGCGAGCGAGGCAAGACACGAAGCATCCGTTCTGTACACTTCAAGGAGCGCGTACCACAACGGAGCCTGTGCGACAATGCCCTTGTCCCCGTGCTGCGCCGGAGCCTTATCTATGACAACGGGGCCAGTCTGGAGGGCAAGGGGATCACCTTCACACTCCACCGGCTGCACGTCCACCTGCACCGTTATTTCCGGGAAAACGGCAGTAATGAGGGATGGATTCTCTTAATCGACTTCACCGGCTATTTCGACAACATCCTGCATGAACCGATTTATGCCATGCTGGAGCGGGCTTTTGACGACAAGCGTATTTCTGCCCTTACACGGCAATTTGTAGAGCCCTTCGGAGAAAAATCGCTGGGAATCGGAAGCCAGGTGTCGCAGATCCTCGCCGTGAGCTACCGAAGCCCAATAGATCACTTTATCAAGGAAGTGCTTCGGGAGAGGTATTACGGATGCTACATGGACGACAGCTACATCATTTCCAGCTCAAAAGAGCGCCTGCAATACTGCCTGGCCGCGATCACGGCCGAGTGTGAAAAGCTCGGTATCAAGCTGAACCCCAAGAAAACGCAGATCGTAAAGCTGTCGCACGGATTCACCTTTATGAAGGGCCGTTACTGGCTAACCGAAACCGGGAAGGTAGTAGCCAAGCCCTGCCACGCCAACACCGTCAGAGAGCGCCGGAAGCTGAAGAAATTCCGCAAGCTCCTGGACAGAGGGGAAATGACGATTGAACAAATCGCCTGTTCCTACAACTCTTACCGCGGGTACATCCTGCGGGAATATGACGGGCACACGACTATACGCAACATGGACAAGCTCTTTCATGAGCTGTTCGGTTACGATGTGAAAATTTATCGAGAGGAGAAATTCTGATGTTTGTAAACATCGACGACAGAAACCGCATTATCGCCTGGAACCCTGGCGACCTTTCCGGCAACACCGACTGGAAGCCGGTACCGGAAACCATTGGCGACCCCATCACCAACATGCAGGGCGTCCCCCTGTATAAGTACCAGCGCGGCCACGCCGTAGCAAGGAGCGCGGCGGAGATCGAGGCCGACACCCCCGCACCGGAGGAGCCCCAGCCCTCCGAAATGGACGTTATCAAACAGAGGCTCGACGAGCAGGACGACGCGCTTATCGAGCTGGCCGCACTGATTGGAGGTTAAGGAAATGGCAAAAATCTACTATCGCAAGATCAAGGCCCCCGGCAGCACCTTCACCATTGACGATGTGCCGGAGAGATGGAGGGCCGCTGTACAGGCCCTTCTTGACGCCGACACGGACTAATGGAGGCGGCGCTGTATCAGACCATCGAGGAACTAACAGAGCTGTGCAACAAGCAGGCGGCCATAATCCAACGGCAGGCCGCCGCGCTTGCACAGGTCGGCGCGGAGATCGACGAGGACACCCGCGCCGGCTGCGGACTGCTGGAGGAGGAATGAGACATGTATTACGAATGGGAGTGGCTATCTGATCTGGCAATCATCCCAGCTTTTGAACTGTTCCTCGGAGGCATCCTTGCGGGAATGTGCCTTGCGCTGTTAATCGTCATTTTCGGAAACATCATAGGAGGGAAACACCCAATGAGAGGGATTGATATTTCTCATTACCAGAAGGGGCTCGACATCGAGAAACTGGCGGGCGGCGACCTTGAATTTGTGATTCTCAAAATCACCGAGGGCACATATTTACAGGACGGCGCTGCCCCTGATTTCTACATGGCGGCCAAGAAAGCAGGCATCCCCGTGGGCGGGTACTGCTATTCCCACGCACTGACGCCGGAAAGCGCCCGGAACGAGGCGCGGTTCATTGTCTCCACGCTTCGGGGATTCCCGGCCCCGCTGGGCCTGTACCTCGACATGGAGGCAGAAGAACAGCTTGCGCTTTCGTCCGGCACTCTGTATGAGATCATCCGGGCCTGGTGCGAGGAGATCAGGGACGCGGGCTACATCCCCGGCGTCTATGGTTCAGAGGGGACGCTTTTCGCAAAGATCAGCGCCAACATGCTGCCGGTGGGCTGCCTTGTGTGGGTAGCCAAGTGGAGCAGCAGCGCCCCCAACACGCCATGCGATCTCTGGCAGTACAGCGACCAGGGCAGCGTCCCCGGCTATGCAGGCCCCGTCGATATGGACGCGGCCAGGAGCGACACCTTTATGAACCTGGTACGCGGCAGCGCCCAGGAGCCGGAGGCAGAGGAGGAAGCCGGCAAGCGCCCTGACGTGTCCGGGGCCTTTGCGCTGCTGGCTGAGTACATGCAGACCGAGGAATTTCAGAAGGGATTTCTCGCATTTGCAAAGGCAAAGGAGGGCGCGTGATATGAGTGAAGCGTGGATCGGTGTAATTGGCTCGGTTATCGTGGCTGCGCTGTCTCTGTTCGGCGTCATCATATCGAACAAGGCAAACACCCGCGACATGCTGGCACAGATCAAGTCTCACTCGGATGCGTCAGACGCAAAGCTGGAGAAGGCGCAAGCAGTCACCGACACCAAGATTCAGATGCTCACCGACGAGGTGCGCAAGCACAACAACTTTGCAGAGAAGATCCCCGTACTGGAAGAAAAGATTGCTGTAGCAAACCACAGAATTTCAGATTTGGAACATCAGAAAGGAGCATAACATGAAAAACTACGTCTATCAGATCATCCTCATGATCGTGATTGCCTTCTGCGGCTGGCTGGGCGTGCAGATCAAGAACCTGTACAACAAGTACGTCACCACCGAGATCAAGCAGGCCGTGTGCCGTACCTGCGTCCGCTTCGTGGAGCAGGTCTATAAAGACCTGCACGGGCGGGAGAAACTGCGGAAGGCAATGGAACGGGCCACGCAGATACTGGCGACGTATGGTATTCACATCACTGAGGACGAATTGGAGGCCATGCTTGAGGCGGCGGTCAATGAATTTAATAAGAGCTTCAAGAAGACCGACCCAGAGGCAGAGGTAAAGGACGAGCCGGAAGCAAGCGACCCCCTCGCGCGGCTCAACTTCCCGACCGGCTGACGTTAGTAAATCCGTTAGTAATTTGCTGTGTTATGCAGGCCGCACAGCCGTGTTTTCCATACAACACAGCGAATCACAGAAAAGAGGTGAAACCCCGTGAAAAAGCTGCTTTAAGTGAATAAAAAGAACAAGAGCGGGAAGTTTTAATAACTTCTCGCCCTTGTTTTGGTGGTCGGAGTGCGGGGATTTGAACCCCGTCCGAAAAGGCCATACAGCGCATGAACACTCTATTTTTCGGAACCGTTAGTAATTTTGTTAGTAATTAGGCCATTATAGAACGTGTCTATTTTGGATGCTGCGGCCACGTCGCCCTCCGGCATGGCGTCCGTGTAAACACGCTGCCGGACATGATCCGAGGCCCAGCCGCCGCGCTTATTGCTGTATTGGGCCGGAATGCCCAGGTACTCCATAATGGAGGCGTTTGTGTGGCGAAAGCCATGCAGGTACCCGTGCGGTATGCCTGCTTCCTTACATACCTTGTTCACGCCGCGCCAGATCGTGGAGGTACCGGCGGTGAACACATACTCGCTCTCCTTCGGGAGAGCATTTATTTTGTCCAGGATATAGCTGTCACAGGGTATGACACGCTCGCTTGTCTCATTCTTTGTGTCCTTCTCCACCAATTTATGATGCTTATCATAGACGCGGGCCGTCTGTACGCGGATGCTGTTGGAGCGGACATCCGTCCACTTTAAGCCCATGATTTCAGAGCGGCGAAGGGAGAGCCAAAGGGCCAGCAGCGCGGCACACTCCACCTGACCGCCGCGATCCGCCAGGGCGAGAATGAGCTTGCGCAGATCCTCAAAGGAATAGACGGGCGGTTTCTTCTTCGGCTTCTTCGATGGGATGATAAGTTCATCCTTCTTGTAGCGGACGCCCGTGGCCGATTGGATGAGGCTCCACGCCTCCCATATCGTTTTCCCGGCATATTTCCCCGCGTCCTGGTCGATTGCCTTTTGCACGGCAGAGCGCGTGAGCTCCTTCACACGGAGCTTGTACAGCCCCTGCAGATTGTATTTGGCCTTGCGCTCATACCCGTCAATGGTCGATGCAGAGGCCGTCTTTTCCCGCGCTTTGATGTAATCCGCAACCAGGTCTTTCACAAGACGGTTATCCGGCTTCTTCGCTTCGATCAGACCGGCCTTTGCTGCGCGGGCCTTGACATAGTATTCCGCCTCGGTGGGGGCGGAGATCGGGATGCGCTCCCCCTCCACCATCACCTGGGCAAACCAGGTACCGCTTTTGAGCTGCCGCGGAGCCGGCACGGAGATCTCTTTTTTCTTTTCCTTCTTCTTGCGGGCCACGCGCTCGCCGCAATAGGCACAGAAAATGGCATCGTCCTGGATGCTGTGTGAACAGTATCGGCATTTCATGGCTCGAAATACGTCCCTTCTATTCCGTCTTTCCTTTCACACGGAAACTGGCCTTTTATATTCTCGTTGTAATAGTTTCCAAGAGAATCCGCCGCCATAAGCTCCTGATATATGCTGTGCCAAATCTCAGAATACACGTAGGCAGCCGATTGATTATCCCGGAAGATCAGCGCAAGCATTTCATGGTCATCATCATACCCAACAGCCGAGAAACAACTGGAGCTCGGTGTTTGCTGCCATACAAGGCCCTCGCCGGTATAAGGACGCTCATCAAAAAACCTGTTTGGATCAGGGGCCGGCTTTACACCTGCGAGGGAGAGAGCAGCCATGAGCAGAAAAGCGGCGAACGGGAGCAAAAACCAGTGTTCAGCAGCCCAAAGCAATTTCTCTTTCATTTCATCATCCTACCAATGAACCGGTATCCTCCTTTTCGGGCTTCAGCATTTTAAGTGCAAGCTCCCTCGCCTCCGGCGTGGACAACTCGAAATACTGAAGCAATTTCTTTTGCTCACCGGTCAAGGCGGGCTTGCGCGATTTGACGACGCCCAGGGCCTCGAATATATCATCCACTTCGTAGATGCGACAGAGGGCGAGGAAAAGCGGAATGTTCGGGGCACTTGTTGCTTTCTCATACCCGTACAACGTCTTATCCGAAAGCTCAATGCCATACTCCAGCTTTAGGCGGAGTATTACTTCGGGGCCAGTCAGACCGGCCTCCAGGCGTTTATCTTTCAGCAAATCGGCAATCTGCTTCTTTGTGATTTGGTTTTCCATAGCGGGGGCCTCCTTCCTCACTTTCATTTTATTATATATATATGAAACAATCAAGAAAAATCTCTGAATATCTAAGAAAAAAGTGTTGACAATATTAGAATCTAAGGGTATTATATTGACATACCCTGAGAATCTAAGACTTGAATAAAGGAGGCACCCCCCATGGATAAGAAAAAGGAGCTTCAGAAGATCGTCGGCCTGATCCGCGCCGACATCCGCGTAGAGGACAACAATCCGAGCACGACCTACCCCAAGGCCATGATGACCAGCCAGCAGATGGAGCACAACACCGCAACCGTCAACTGCGGCGGCGCTTACTCCGGCGGCGGCCAGTACACCAGGAAAAAGGCCCTGCGCGTGCTGCGGGATGAGCGCTTCAAGAAGTACCTGGAAACCTTCAAGGCCAGGGGCGAAGTTGAGCAGATTACCGAGTGCGGGCACATCGGTTACCAGGTAAGAATCAGATACGCAGAGTGACGGGGCGGCAGCCCCGGTAATGCGGCAGGCCGGTCACAAGCCCGGCCGGGAAGGAGCAGCACATGATAACCATCACAAACAACCAGGAGTACACCGTAGCGCGGCACTATCTCCGCCATCTCCAGACCCACGTCAACGGCATTAAGAACACCGAGCACTGCAAGCAGCTCAAGAGGGCAATCCGCAAGTATGAGAACAAGCCGCTCGACGAAAAGCGCGTGATTGACGAGAGTTTCGACGCTGTGACGCTTGTGTACCCCCTCCCCGACTTCCTGGAGAGCTACGACGATGCAGACGAGTATTTCCAGACTGACGAGTATATCACGGCCCCGCCCTGCGCCTGGGATTGCACCGGGGCCTGGTTCACTTCCTGGTACAAGATTTTCGTGCGGGATAGACGGTATTGGTGCTACCACCGCATTTGCCGTGATGTGTGAAAGGAGTTGACAGCATGAAAGCATCTGAAATGGTAACGGCGCTGCGGATCTGCGGCAATCACCCCAGCATGGAAGGGAAAACCTGCGCGGACTGCCCTTTTGACGAGCAGTGCAGCGAGAGCAACGGCGGCGCGAGAATGAGCCTTGAAGCCGCTGACATCATCGAAGAGCTCATGAAAGAGCTTGCGAAAGCAAGAGTGGGGGCATAAGCCCCCCAATATGGCGGCGGACGGTTCGTGTTGGGCTTCATCTCCCCCACACGCCGGTTCAACCCCGGCAGCCGCCAACTATACGCGGCCCCAGGTGGACGCGGGGCGAGGAGCCTGCCCCGTGGGCGGTTCAATTCCGCCAGGCCGCACCAATGCCCCATGAGCGATTGATAAACGGGGCTTTTATTCTTCCGGGCGGGAAACGCGGCCCGACGTGTACGTCCTACCGACACCAAAGGAAACGGCAGCGAAGCGGATACCTACGCCCCGCCCACTCTTTGAGAAAGGAGGTTCAGCTATCAGAGCGATATTCCGGTATCCCGGCAGCAAGTGGTCTATCGCCGAATGGATAATCAGTCATTTCCCGCCAGGGTATGAAAGAATGGTGTACCTGGAACCGTTCGTCGGCAGCGGGGCCGTGTTCTTTAATAAGCATCCCGGCACGGTCGAAACAATAAACGACCTGGACAGCAATATCGTGAATCTTTTTCGAGTGCTGCGAGAGCAGCCGGACGAGCTTCGGCGCGTGCTGGAGCTGACACCTTACAGCCGCGAGGAATACGACCTTTCCTTTACCCTGTGCGACGATTCCCTGGAGAAAGCCCGGCGGTACATGGTACGTACCACGCAGGCGATCGGCGCCAAGATGCACGGGAATGAGAAATGCGGATGGCGCAATCATAAGCAAATGAAGATCGGCGGTACCGCCTGCAAGTGGGGAGGTATCACAGACACCATCGAAGAAGCAGCTGCCCGGCTGAGAGGAGACACTACGCACCTTGTCCAGATTGAGCACATGGACGCGCTTCGCCTGATCGAGCGATACGATAACCCGGACACCCTGATGTATCTTGACCCTCCCTATGTGCTTTCGTCCCGGAAGCACGGGAAACTGTACGCCTGCGAAATGAGCGACAGCGAACAGGAGCAGCTGCTAAAGCTGATTACCTGCAGCAAGGCGAAGATCGTCATATCCGGCTACGAATCCGAGCTATACAATTCCGCCCTTGCCGGCTGGAACAAGGATTATACCAGGAGTCAGACAACATCCGGCGAAATGGCACAAGAAACGATCTGGATGAATTACGCACCCCCGATAAAGCAGATTTCTATGTTTTAGACCGAAAGGAGGCAACTGTTTGAGAACAATCCTGACGAGCATCCAGCCGATATGGTTAGCCAAAATCTTTGCAGGTACCAAGAACGTGGAGGTTCGGCTGACAGAGCCGGACACCGTACCCTTTAAGAGCTATATCTATTGCAGCAAGGGGAAGGAAAAGCTGCTTCACATCATCCGCGACGGTGATGATTGCTATGGCCAGACCTACCACGGCTCTCCGATCTTCGTCACCTTGCCGGAGGATATGTACAGCTATCAGTATTTCCGGCAGGCCGTTGTCGGGGAGTTCACCTGCAAGCGTGTCACCCGCGTCACGAAAGACACCCTGGACGGAATGCTGGAGCGCGGGGAGCTGGAGGGCTGCCGCTTCGGAATGACCGAAAAGGAGTTCCGGGCCTATATGGGCGATAAGACCGCCCACCTCTGGCACCTGTCCGATGTCAAGACCTACCGTTATCCGAAAGAGCTATCCGCATTTCACCGCCCATGCCCCGAAAGCCTCAACTGCGAGGGCTGCGCTATGCACGCACTCCAGCCGGTACCGCACTGCGGAAACTACGCCCTGGAGATACGCAGGCCCCCGCAAAGCTGGTGCTACGCGGAAGATCAGACCTGAAAGGAGGTGAACAGTATGAACACCGAAAGCATCCTTCGCATGGCGCGAGGAGCGATTGAGGAACGTGTTGACCGTGAAGTGGCAGCCGTGGTCGATAACATCCTGGATGTCAACACCAAGCCGGACGGCAAGCGGAAAATCACCCTGACGATTGAGTTTGTCCCTGACGCAGAGCGAGAGCACATCCAAATCAACGCCTCAACCAAGACGACCCTGGTGCCCACAAACGCGGTACATACCTCCATGTACATCACAGCAGACGGAAAAGGCGAGCTTGTGATTGCAGAGGCAACACCGCAGATCCCCGGTCAGCTCGACATGGCCGGCAAGGAGCAGACCGGACAGAAGCTGCTTAAATTTGCAGCAGCCAAGTGAAAGGAGATAGAACATGGATTTGAAAGAAGCGCTGAAGTTCCTGGTAGGTCTGAAGGAGAACAAGACCTATAAGATCGGGGACGCTACCTTCTCCGATAACCAGCTTGTACAGGTGATGGAGAAGAAATACTACCCTGAGCCTGTCCAGGTGGGCAGCCTGGACGCCCTTGTTAAGCTGATCCGCGCGGAGCTTGACGACTACACCGCGGGCGTCAGAACCTGCGGCCTGCCCCTGTTTGTGCATGTGGTGAGCCCGACGCAGGTGAAGGTATTCTCCCGCCTGGACGAGCGGAGCGCCCGCGACTGGCTTTATAAGGCCGTGGCGAGCGACGTGAATTTTGAAAGCGGCTGGAGAGATCAGCAGGCCGCTATTATCGAGGTCAGATCCCGCTTTCTCCCGACGGAGGACAGTGAATATCTCCTCGGTCTGATTTCCTCCATCAACCAGGACGAGGGCGTCAAGAGCACCGACAACGGCGTGAGCCAGACGGTGGTAGTCAAGACCGGCGTAAGCCTCCAGGACACAGCGACCGTCAAGCCCAGGCTGGAGCTCCAGCCCTTCCGCACCTTCCTGGAGGTGGAACAGCCCGTGAGCGAGTTTATTCTGCGGCTGAACGAGCGGGGCCAGATAGGGCTCTTTGAAGCAGACGGCGGCATTTGGAAGCTGGAGGCCAAGGCGAATATCCAGGGCTGGCTTTCAAGCGCCCTGCTGGAAGAGATCAACGGCGGGCTTATCTCAATCATGGTCTAACGACCAAATCAATGCGAAAGGAGGTGATTCCGCATGACGCCTGAGCAGTGGCTTAACTCCGAGATCAAGCAGAGAGGCATGACAAAGGTTTTTCTCGCGCAGAAAGCCGGCATCCCCAAGAAGCGGCTTTATGAGGCGCTTTCCGTAAGGGGCCGGATTCACGTGGACGAGTTCTTACTTGTGTGCCTTGCGGCAGGCATCAGGCCGGAAGACTACCCCGTCACGGACGAGGGGGCGGCGAGAAATGCCTAAGACCACGTGGATAGGAGGGAAAAAGAAGCCCAAATACAACGCCCTTGCTTCCCTCCTTCGGGGGTACAAGATGGCAAGCGGGCTCACCTCCGAGCAGATCGGCGAGGCCCTGGGGATCACCGCCGACCATGTGCGGCACCAGATCGGGAAACCCGCCGACCAATGGAATATCGGGATGCTCAAAAGGTACTGTGATATTTTGGGCGTCCCCTACGCCGAAGCGCTGGAGGCGGCGGCAAAATAAAAAGCCGCCCTCCGTGTTGGCGCACGGAAAAGGCGGCAGTGCCAAAAAGGAATCACTACGGAGATTATACCACATGTCACACAAAGCGAGCAAGCATAAACAACGGGGCATCCCGAACAGCCACCGCTATGGCGGCAGCGGCTGGAACATGCTGGCCGCCTCCATTGTCGGGCGGGCCGTGGCAGATACCAAGCTGCTGCAAAGGCCCCGGAAAAGCAGCATCATGACCGGCTACAACGTAACCGAGGACGAGCTGCGGGAGTTCTTTTGCTCCAGATACTGCGGTGTGCTGCTGGGATGCACAGACTATACCGGGCCTCAGATCGCGCGGGCGCTGGGGCTTATCAACGAGGAGGAATACCGATGAATGAAACCAATACGGCGCTGATCCAGATTACACAATTCCCTGAGATCATGGAAAACCTGCGCATACTGCGCGAGGGCTGGGAGAAACGGGCCGAGGAAGCCGGCAGCCTTGTATGCACTGAGGAATCCGTACAGAGCCTCAAGGAAATGCGGGCGCAGATGCGCAAGGAGTTCGAGGAGGCCGATAACCAGCGCAAGGCCGTGAAGGAGGCGTACATGGAGCCCTGGGCCGCGGTGGAGGCGACCTGGAAAGAGTGCGTGGCCGAGCCCTTCAAGCGGGCGGACGCCGCCTTAAAGGGCGAAATCGCCGGCTTCGAGACGAAACTGAAGGAGGATTGCAGGCAGCAGCTCGCCGAGTATTACACGGAGCTGTGCGAAGTGTCGGGCGTGGACTTCCTTTCGATGGATAAGGCCATGGAGATCGGCAACATCAAAATCAATCTCTCGGACGCAAAGGCCAGGACGCCGCGCAAGATTATGGATCAGCTCGCTGCCGTTGTTGCCCAGGTGGGCGACGGGATGGATCAGATCGCCCGCATGGACGAGAAAGACCGGAATGAAATCTATGTAGAGTTCAAGCGCCTGCTGAACGTCGGGGCCGCCGTCGCCGCGGTACAGGAGCGCCGGCGCAAGGTGCAGGCCATGGAACAGGAGGCCAGAGAGCGGGCCGAAGCACAGGAGCGCATGAATGAGGCCAGGGCAAAGGCCGAGGCCGTCGCCCCGGCAGTGGCAGCGGCCAGGCCCCAAGCGGAGCCGATTTTTGAAGAGTTCACCTTCACTGTGTACGGATGCACCCGCTCACAGTTAATCAAGATCAGAGAATTTTTGAAACAGGAGGGCATTTCCTATGAATGAACAGCTTAACGTGTACGGCGCAAAGCCGATGGGACAGACGCTTGCCAGCGTCACAGAAGCTATGGCAACGACCAGGCAGGCCCAGGAGGTACAGGCAGCCATGATTATCGCCAAGCGCTTCCCCAGGGACGAGCAGCAGAGCGCAGACAGAATCCTGGCAGCTTGCTCACGGAAAACCCTTGCGGAGAACGCCCTGTACAGTTTTCCCCGCGGCGGCGCTGAGGTTACCGGCCCCAGCATCCGGCTCGCGGAGGCCATAGCTCAGAGCTGGGGGAACATGGACAATGGTTATATCGAGCTGGAACAGGCCAACGGGGAAAGCAAAGTCATGGCCTACGCCTGGGATCTGGAAACCAACACCCGGCAGAGCAAGGTGTTCACCGTCCCGCACAGAAGGGACACAAGCAGCGGCTCCAAGGTGCTGACGGACAGCAGAGACATCTATGAGTTAGTGGCAAACCAGGCGGCAAGGCGCGTGCGCTCCTGCATCCTGTCCCTCATTCCCGGCGACGTGGTGGACATGGCCGTGAAGCAGTGCGAAGCGACGCTGCGGGCAAGCATGGAGGGCGTGCCCATCGCCACGCGGATTGAGAACATGGTCAAAGCCTTTGCAGAGTTCGAGGTTACGCCGGAGCAGCTGCGCGGCTACATCGGCAAGAACGTGGAAGCCTTTGACGAGAACGACCTGGTAAGGCTCCAGAAGGTGTACAGGAGCATTAAAGACGGCATTGTGGGTAATGAATACTTCCTCAACAGGATGCGCGAGAGCGTCAAGGAAGGCGAGCCAGACCCCGCCCCCGCCCCGGAAGCCGAAAGCCCGAAGGAGGATAAGCCGAAGCCGAGCCACGGGAAGGGCGGCAAGAAGGTGACACTGGATGATTTATAAGATCATAGCCACGGGGAGCGGCGGAAACGCCGTTCTCCTCAATGGCTGCATCCTGATCGACTGCGGCGTGACAATGAAGAAACTGGAGCCCTTTGTGCGGGATTTGCGGCTTGTGCTGCTGACGCACATCCACGGCGACCACTTCAAGAAAGCGACGATCCGAGCCATAGCGAAAGCGCGGCCCGCGCTGCGGTGGGGCTGCTGCGAGTGGCTGGCCGGCCCTCTGATGGAGGCGGGCGTGGATCCGCGCATGATAGACGTGTTCCGCCCCATCGACGGCGAGACGGAATTTCTCTATCCAGCAATCGGCATCCGCGTGAGGCCGGTAGAGCTGACGCACAATGCGCCCAACTGCGGGTACCATATCCACACGATGGATCTCAGCGACAAGGCTTTCTACGCGACGGATACGGGCAGCCTGGACGGTATAGAAGCCAAGGGGTACCAGCTCTATCTTGTGGAGGCCAACCACCGCACGGAGGAAATACAGGCCCGCATAGCCGCAAAGCAGGCAGCCGGCGAGAAGTTTATTTATGAGACGGCGGCAGCGGAAAACCACATGAGCTATGAGAAAACCACCGCCTGGCTCCAGGAGAATATGGGGCCGGATGGTGTGTGGGTACCACTCCACCAGCACCAGGACAAGTAAGGAGGAGCAAGGCATGGGCGGCAACAAGAAAGTGAGCTGGACAGACGCTGACGCACAGTGCCCCTTTTTCATCAGCGAGTACAAGCGCACTGCTTCTGTGAGCTGCGAGGGCCACGACCAGGACACGCGGATCAGCATCCGGTTCAAGAACCTTCGGGCGCGAGATAGGTTTATGGGGCACTATTGCTGCAAGGTCAGCGGGTACAGGAGCTGCCCATACTACAGCTTTCTGACTATGTTCAAATACAACGGAGATTGAGAGGTTACTGTCATGGCTGAACGGCGTATGTTTGCCAAGAGCATCATAGAATCTGACCCCTTCATGGACATGCCCGCTGAGGCGCAAATGCTGTACATACACCTCAACATGGCGGCCGACGACGACGGTTTTTGCGATAACCCCCGGACGATCATGCGCCAGTGCGGGGCAAGCAACGACACCATGAAGATACTGATCGCAAAGAAGTTCGTTCTCACCTTCGAGAAGCACGATAACTTCATCGTCGTCATTAAGCACTGGCGCATGAACAACTACATCCGCAAGGACACCTACCGCGAAACCAAGTACAAACAGTTCATGCGGGAGCTGTACTACGACGAAAATCAATCCTATTCGACCAATCCGGGGGACGGACACGTCCCGTGCATCCCTGATAAACTCCCCCGCCCCGTCACGGCCCCGTCACGGCCCCGTCACGCACCTGTAACGGACACGTCACGCGAGCGGCCCGAATCGTTGACGCAGGATAGGATAGGTAAGAGTAAGGATAGGGTAGGTAAGGATAGTACAGGTGAGGTAAGGGAAGGAGAGGAAAGTTTAAAACCTTCTCTTGGTAAGTCAGAAGGAAAAGGGGTACAGGGGGAAAACCAACCGCCCGCCCCGCACGTGCTTTCCGGCCAAGCGAGAGAAGCGCGTATCCATGAGCTGAAAAGCTGCGTGGCCTCTTTCAAACGCCTCAACTACGATCCAGAATGTTGGTACCGCATGGCGGAGGCCGAAGGCATCACCGCGGAGGAGATCACCCCGACAGATGAAGAAAGGACTGATAACCCGTGAGCATGGCAACAGGGATTTGCGAGCCGTGCAAAGAGAAACTGGAGGTTTGTTATAACGCTTACCCCGCCGGATGGGAAACCGTCTGCGCCTTTTGTGGAAAACCGGGCATGGCTTATGAGCTGGTATCAAAGCGCAAGCGGAAGAAGAAGCAGATCACCGTGAGCACCGGCCTTCGGGCCGATAAAGAAAACTATATCAGAAAAAGGAGCTGGGGATAACATGGATAGAGAGACCTTATATAGACAGGCTGACGAGCTTGCCGAGCTGTTCGGCGTTCCGGTCGATGTGAGGGAAGACCTCAAGAAAATGGCAGACGATCAGACCGCAATCACTCTGCGCCTCCGGCGCAACCTCACAATACCGCGCAATCTTGTGGAGGAATACAACGGCTTTTGCCTCAAACACTTCCCAAAATTTCAGGACAGCGAGGAAATGGAGAAGGCAAAGGAGGAGCAGCGCCCCACGCAGGATGAAAAGTCCAACGCCTGGAATGACGGGTATGATAATGGGCTGGCGGACGCCTGGAGCGCGGCCAATAAGATCGTACACCTGCAATTCAATGGGGAATGGATGGGCGCAGAAACTGTTGAACAGGTTTTCGAGGATCACGGCCCCAAAGAGGTAATGCAAATTCTCCAAGAGCACCCGGAAGCATTTATAGTCAGGATCGGCGATGAGGTAGTGACAGAAGGCGGCAGAAAGTTTGTTGTGACCAGGATCGACGACAGCACGCTGACAGGAATGGGAGCGAACGGGCACTGGTGGTCTGCCGATAAAAAAGTATGCACCAAGACAGGCCGCCACATTGAGGAAATCGCCGATGCTCAGAAGAAGATGGGGGCCGAGAAATGACGAGAGCTGTCATAAGTGCCATGACGAGGCCGCGCCTATTTGTGCGAAAACGCCTGATTTTGTCAACCGTGCCGGCAAGGACGGTGTGCTGCATCGTCTTGATAGCGCTGCTGCTGATGGTTCTGGAGGGCCAGATCCTGTACAGGCAGGCGCAGAAGGACGCGCTGGAGAGCTTCGAGGCGTGGAAGCTGCGCTTCGTGGATGATTACCTGGCCATGGAGGAGGCCAGGGCCGCGGGCCTGCCTCCCGATCCGGCGGTACTGCTGCGGGAGAAAGCAATCACCAGGTTCGGCCAGGTAATCGAAGGGCTGAAGCTCTACAACTACGGTATGAACGATTTCCTGACGCTGGGCCAGTGCATCGAAAACCGGCGCCTCAATCCGGCCTACGCCGACGATTGGGCGGAGATCATAGAGCAGCCAGACCAGTGGCCGGGCTTTTCCACCGAGAACGAGGTAACGCAGGCGACGTGGAATATCGCGGAAGCCGTGTATGATGAGGTCAAAGCCCAGGAGCATCCCCCTTGCTCCAACCGGCTCACAACAGCCCAATTCAACCGGGACATGATTATCCTGACGGATGGGATAGAGGATTACACCGAGCGATGGTGGTGGGGGAAAGTAACCGCATAAAGCATTTCGGGCCCTGTGCTTCCTTGAAAAAGGCAGCACAGGGCTGTTACATTAGACAAAGAACAAAGAAACGGAGGACAGAGACATGGCGAAAACCATCAAAATACCCGACGACGTGACGCGCCTGGAGGTCACGATCAACGGGAAAACCTACACCTATGAGGGCGGCGCAACCGTGAGTGTCCCCGATGAAGTGGCCGAGCTTATCGCCACGAACGAGGCAAACCGCCCCGCCGCACTCGGCACAAGGCCCGTCAACGCGCCCCTGGCCGCCGAGACGAAGAAAGAGAACAGAGCGGGCGTCCCCGTGCTCACAGACGCGCAGGGCAATCTCTACGCGGATGCTGACGGCGTGGCCGAGGCCGCACTGAGCAAGATCTACGTAGACGGTCACATGGCAGTCGTCCCCAACGGGGAGTGATTATGTGGGCGCAGGACTTACCGAGAAGCAGCGGCGGTTCTGCGACGAGTATCTGGTCGATCTGAACGCGACGCGGGCTTACATGGCTGCGTACCCTGCCACCAGGAAGGAATCGACGGCGGCTCAGGCTGCGTCCCGCATGTTGAGAAATGTCAAGGTTTTAAAATTCCTTCGTGAGAGGCAGCAGGCACAGCAAGAGCGCGTGCAGATCCGGCAGGACGACGTGCTGCGGAGCATCAAGGAGATTGCCGAGGACGGGGGCGTAAAGCCACGTGACCGCCTGCGTGCCCTGGAGCTCCTGGGCAAGCACCTGGGCCTCTTTGATCCGCGCAAGGACGAGCTCGACCGCAAGGAGCAGGAAGCCAGGATAGCGAAGCTGCAACATGATACGCAGATCGTGGAGCCGAGCAGCCAGGGCCTCATGATCGAGTTCGTAGGCACAGACGGCGCGGAGGAATAAGTGATGCAGACACTTTCCATCCCGGCCCCATCGAAAAAGCAGTGGCTTTTCCTCAAAGAGAAGCACAAGTATGTGTGCTTCGGCGGGGCCCGCGGCGGCGGCAAGAGCTGGGCCGTGCGCGTCAAGGCCGTGCTGTTGTGCAACCGGTACCCAGGCATTGTGTGCTGCATCATCCGCAAGACCTACCCGGAATTGCGCGAGAACCATATCAAGCAGCTGCGCCAGATGCTGCGCTGTGACAGCAGGTATGACGCCGTGGCACGCTATAACGACAGCGAGAAGAAGATCACCTTCCCGAACAAGAGCACGATCCTGTTCCGATACCTCGAAAATGAGGCCGACGAGGGCCGTTTCCAGGGTACGGAAATCGACGTGCTGTTTTTGGACGAAGCGACCCAGCACCCGGAACAGCGCTGGGACATACTCAAAGCCTGCATCCGAGGCGTCAATGGTTTTCCGAAGCGGATCTATCTCACCTGCAACCCCGGAGGCGAGGGCCACGGATGGGTAAAGCGCCTGTTTATCGACAGGCGCTTCAAGGAAGAGGAAGACCCGGAGGAATACACCTTCATTCAATCGCTTGTGACGGACAACGCCGCGCTCATGCGGGAGCAGCCGGAATACGTCAAGCAGCTTGAAGCCCTGCCGCCGAAGCAAAGGGAAGCGTGGCTCTACGGTAATTGGGACATCTTCGAGGGCCAGTTCTTCGAGGACTTCCGTATAGAGCCCGACATGATCGCCGCGGAGAAGGCCGGCTGCACCGCGAGCAAGGAAGAGCTCATACGCTCCAGACGCTTCACGCACGTTATTGAGCCCTTCGCCCCGCCCAAGACCTGGAGGATTTACCGCTCCTTTGACTGGGGCTTCCGCAAGCCCTTCTCCGTGGGCTGGTGGGCCGTTGACTTTGACGGCGTGGCATATCGAATCCTGGAGCTGTACGGATGCACACAGACGCCGAACGAGGGCCTTAAATGGAATCCGCCGACGCTGTTTGACCAGATCGCCAAGACCGAGCGAGAACACCCGTGGTTAAAGGGCCGAAACATCCAGGGCGTAGCAGACCCGGCCATTTGGGACGCTGAGACGGGCGAGAGCATTGCAGAGACGGCCATGAAATATGGCGTGTACTTCGATAAGGGCGACCATGAGCGCATTCCCGGCTGGATGCAGATGCACTATCGCTTTCAGTTCGATGAGAACGGTTTCCCCATGATGTACGTTTTCAAAAACTGCAAGGCTTTCATTCGCACTATCCCGCTCCTCCAATACGACGATCACAGGCCCGAAGACCTGAACACGGACGGCGAGGATCACGTGGCCGACGAGACACGTTATTTCTTCATGTCAAGGCCGATCAAGCCCAAGGCCGCAAAACCGCCCGACAAGTACAAGGAGGGGCCGATGTATCAATACCTCGGTATCGAGCAGGCGGATTTGACGCGGGCCCACACTACACCGAGAATGGAGATTTTGAGAAATGCCGAACAGCATGAATCTTAGACGGCCTCCCCGCGAGGGAGAAACCATAACGCCTGCCGGTGGCGTCAATGCCGGCAACGTGGCCGTGGCCAAGAGCCTGGACATGTCCATTACAGACGCGGCAGCCCCCGCCCCTCCCACACGCAGGCCCATAGGTGAGCCGGAGATCCAGGAGGCGTATCAAACGCTGCTGGACTACAAGCGGGGCAAGGCCAATCTTGAAAAGCGCCTGGTGGAAAATGACCGCTGGTACAAGCTGCGCCAGTGGGAAGTCATGCGCAAGGAGGGCCGCGACAAGCAGGTGGAACCGACAAGCGCGTGGCTGCTTAACTCCATCCAGAATAAACACGCCGACGCAATGGACAACTTTCCCGCGGCGAACATCCTACCCCGCGAGAGCGGCGACAGAGAGGAGGCCAAGCGCCTTTCATCCATCATCCCCGTCGTGCTGGAGCAGGGAAAGTTCGAGGCGGTGTTTTCCGAGATCATGGACGATAAGCTGGAGAGCGGCACAGGCGTCTATGGCGTGTTCTGGAATTCGACCAAGCACAACGGCCTCGGTGATATCGACATCACCAACATAGACCTCATCAACCTGTTTTGGGAGAGCGGGATCATGGATATTCAGAAATCCCGCAACGTGTTCTATGTGTACCTGGTGGACAATGACCTTCTGGTGCAGGATTACCCGCAGTTCGAGGGCCGGCTTGCAAACCCCGTCATTGATCTGAGCCAGTACGTGTATGACGACAACGTGGACACCAACCGGAAATCCGCCGTCGTGGACTGGTATTACAAGAAGATCACACCGGACGGGCGGACATTGCTGCATTACTGCAAGTTCATTGCCGGCCAGACAGAGCCCCTCTTTGCCACGGAGAATGAACCGGATTACGCAGATCGCGGCTGGTACGATCACGGGCAGTACCCCTTTGTGTTCGACAGGCTCATGCGCTGCAAGGGCACGCCGACAGGCTTCGGCTTCATCGACATAGCCAAAAGCGCCCAGGAATACATAGACCGCGGCGACCAGGCTATTTTGCAGAACCTGCTTTTCAATGCCAGGCCCCGCCATTTCGTGCGCAAGGACGGAGGCGTGAACGAGGAAGAGTTTGCCAATGTGACAAATGACTTCGTACACGTGGAGGGGCCGATCAACGCCGACAACATTGCGCCCATCCCGGTCAATCAGATCAACGACCTGTATGTGCAGATCCTGGCCAACAAGGTAACCGAGCTCAAGGAGACGACCGGAAACCGCGACGTGTCCACGGGCGGCACCACGGGCGGCGTCACTGCTGCATCGGCCATAGCTGCCATGCAGGAAGCAGGAAACAAACTCAGCCGTGATGTCAACAAGGGCAGCTACCGCGCATATCAGGACGTTATCCTGATGTGTATTGAGCTGATTCGCCAGTTCTACGATGTGCCGCGGCAGTTTCGCATTTTGGGCGAGGGCGGCGTGGAGGACTTCGTGGAATACTCCAATGCTGGAATCGTCCCGCAGCCCCAGGGAACGCTTGTCAACGGCGTACCGATGGAAATGGGCGTAGATGTCGGGTACCGGCTGCCCGTGTTCGACATCAAGGTTACCGCCGAGAAGCAGAGCCCCTATTCCAGAATCGCACAGAACGAGCTTGCGCTGCAATTCTACACGGCTGGATTCTTCACCCCGCAGAACGCTGACGCGGCCCTGGCCTGTTTGAGCATGATGGACTTTGACGGCAAGGATGATGTGATACGCAGAATCCAGGCCAACGGGACGCTGCTGCAAATGCTCCAGCAGACCCAGGCACTTGCAATCCAGCTTGCACAGCAGCTCGACCAGATGAGAGGGACGCAGCTTGCAGCGAACATGCAGCAGCAGTTCGCCGCGCTGATGGGCCAGGCAATGCCCGGCAGTGCGCTTCCTGGGCAGCAGGCGGCGAGCAGCATGAAAGCACTCGGCGGCGTAACAGGCGGCGAGAGCGGCGTAACCAGGAGAGCCAGGACGAGGGCGGCCAATGCAACGGCCCCCAGGTAAGGAGGAGAACATGACAACTGCGATCTTCCGGGAAATCCCCGGTTCAGATGCCATTGAAATGCGCGTGCAGGGCCATACAGGCTTTGCGGAGATGGGGAAAGATCCCGTTTGCGCCGGCGCTTCGGTGCTGGCCTTCACTGCTGCATCGTGCATCCAGGCCATGGGAAAGAGGCTCCAGAAAACCCCGAAGGTCACCATATCGGGCGGAAACGTGCGCGTGGTGGCAAAGCCAAGGCCGGAATACCGCGCCGAGGCCATGCACATCTTTTACGTTACGCAGGTGGGCTTTCAGCTTTTGAGCGAGAGCTACCCCAATAACGTAACCCTCAGATCGTTTATTCAGTCTGAACAGGACGCAGAATAAAGGGCTCGCCCACCGAAGGGCAGAAAACATGATTCGCCCACATACGGGCAGGAAGGAAAAGACTATGCGCAAATTCAAGCTCCCCTACTTCGATATTCAGTTGTTCGCAGACGGCGGCGACGCTGGAGCGGGGGCAGGGGCAACCGGGCCGGCACCAGCAGCACCAGCGGCACCCGCCCAGCCGCAGAACACGGGCGATAAAGGCGCCCAGGGCTCCGAAGTACGGTTCGGAGATCAGGGCACAGCTCCCGTCGCCGGGGAAGCACAGGTAGCAGAGGACGACAGAAGCGCACGCTTCAACGCGCTCATTAAGGGCGAGTTCAAGGACTTGTACGATGCCAAGGTACAGGACACGATCAGGCGCAGGCTCAAGGGCAGCGAGGAGATAGTGAACAAGTACAACCGTATCTCCAGCACCTTTGACCTGCTGGGCAGCAAGTACGGGCTCGACCCGGAGGCCCCCGACTTCGTGGAGAAGCTGGCAGCAGAGATCGAGAAGGACGAGTCATATTTCGAGGACGAGGCTCTGAGAAAGGGCATGTCCGTCGAAGATGTCAAGGAAGTGCGCAGAATCAAGCGGGAAAACGCAGAGCTCACGAAGCGCGTCCAGGATATGACCACACAGCGGCAGGCCGAGGAAACCTTTGCAGGCTGGAACCGGCAGGCCGAGGAGCTCAAGACCATTTATCCGGGCTTCGACCTCCAGACCGAGCTCCAGAATGAAAACTTCCGCAAACTTGTTCTGAGCAACATTGATCTCCGCTCCGCCTTTGAGGTGGTTCACAGGGATGAGATTATCCCGGCGGCCATGCAGTACACCGCGCAGAAGGTAAGCAGCAAGGTGGCAAACGCTGTGAGAGCCGGGCAGAACCGCCCCCAGGAGGGCGCAATGGGCAGAGGCGCAGCGTCCCTTACCAAAATCGACGTGAGCAAATTCACGAAGGCAGACATCGAAGAGTACAACCGGCGAGCTGCCAGAGGAGAAAGAATCGACTTCCGTTAAGGCACGATCCGTTTCCCCTCCCGGCTCGCACAACAACGAGAGGAGAAACCAAATGAAGAAAACCATTGTCCGCATTATGCGTGGCTTCATCCAGCTTTTCGCTGTGCAGACCACGCTGCTGAACACGCCGGGGAACGATCTGTCCCCCGAAATGAAGACCTACTACGACAAGAACCTGCTGTACGCCGCGCAGCCGCATCTTGTCCATCACCAGTTCGGCCAGAAGCGCCCCATCCCCCGCGGCAGCGGCAAGACTATTGAATTCCGCAAGTTCACGCCGCTTGCCAAGGCGCTGACCCCCCTGACCGAAGGCGTCACCCCTGCCGGCAACCAGCTCGACGTGACGGCGATCACCGCCACGGTGAGCCAGTACGGCGACTATATCGTGCAGTCTGACGTGCTGGAGCTGACCGCCATCGACAACACCATTGTTGAGGCTACCAGGCTCCTGGGCGATCAGGCGGGGCTTACGATGGACACCGTCGTGCGCAACCAGATCGTTTCCGGCACCAATGTCATGTACGCGCCCAAGATCAACGCCAGCACCGGCGCTGAGACGGAGGTACTCAGCCGCGCCGCCCTGGACACCACCTGCGTGCTGACCGTTGACCTGGTGGAGCAGGTGTACACCAAGCTCAAGGCGCACAATACCCCGAAGATCGACGGGTATTACATCTGCATTGCGCATCCCAACGCGCTTTACGATCTGAAGCGCGATCCCGACTGGAGAAAACCCCATGAGTACCAGGACACCACCAACCTGTATGACGGCGAGGTGGGCCAGATCAGCGGCGTGCGCTTCGTGGAGAGCACCGAGGCCAAGATTTGGCGCGACAACACCTGCCCCGCACAGGCCGGCGCAGACCCCGCCTATTACGCGGTGTACGGCACGCTGTTCTTCGGTAAGGACGCCTACGGCGTGACTGAGGTCGAAGGGGGCGGGCTCCAGACCATCGTCAAGCAGAAGGGCAGCGCCGGTACCGCCGACGCCCTGGATCAGCGCAGCTCCGTCGGCTGGAAGGCCATGGAGGTGGCGAAAATCCTCATGGAGCCCTACATGGTGCGCGTGGAGCACATGTCCCGCCGCTACAGCAAGAACGTCGCGGCCAACTAAAACCCGGCGGGGAGGGGCGATCCCCTCCCCGCTATTTCATTATCAGGAGGTAATTTGAAATGGCAAAGACCGAGAAAACCGAAGATCAGACCCAGGAGCAGGAACAGACCGAGGCCCCCGTGGTGGAGCAGGAAGCCCCCAAAGAGAAGATGATTACGGTGCGGCTGCCCATCATCCCCGGCGTGGAGAAACAGGAGGCTGTTTTCGTAAGCGTCAATGACCGCGAGTGGGTAGTGCCCCGCGGTATCGACATGGAGCTGCCGGAGTGCGCGGTAGAGGTTCTTCGCCACTCGGAGGACATGCAGATCGAGGCCATAAGGTACCAGATCGAAAAGAGCCAGCAGTAATACCGATCAACAGGGAGCGTGACGCGCTCCCTGTTTGTGAATGGAGGGACAGAGAATGAAAGTCAAAGAAGCGATTGCCGAGGCGGACGAGCTCAAGCCCAATGTCATATCGCAAGGACAGAAGATCAAGTGGCTTTCGCGGCTGGATCTGCGCATCAAGCAGAACATCCTCGACACCCACCTGTACAACGAAGGAGAGACGGCCCCGGAGTTCAGCGGCTATACCGACGCCAGCCTGGAGGCAGATCTGCTTGTGCCGGAGCCGTACAGTGAGATGTACGTTCACTGGCTATCAGCACAGATCGACTATTACAACATGGAGCCTGACGGATTCAATGCGGCAAACGGAATGTTTGAGAGCGTGTACACCGCCTTCCGCAATTACTACAACCAGCACCACATGCCGGCAGGCACCCGCAAGACGTACTACTAAGGAGGGGCGGCTATGGGATACCCACAACTTTCCGCGCAGCAGAGCACCCGCGTGATGCTGGACACCTTTGCGGGCTACAACCACAATCTGAGAATTTCCGACGGGGAGTTTTACGACACAAAGAACCTCACGACGGAACATTACCCGATGATGGCAAACAGACGGCGGCGCAGCAGCCTTGACCGCTCCTTCACGAAGCTCCAGGCGATCATAGCAAAGGACGCGCTGTATTGGGTAGACAATGGTACCCTGTACGCCAACGGTTATCCAACGGGCCTTACGGGCCTGCAAACCGAGCGAGAGACGCAGCTTGTCAGCATGGGGGCTTATATCTGCGTGTTCCCCGATGCCAAGTACATTAACACGCAGGATTTGAGCGATTACGGCAGCATGGGGGCCTCCTGGAGCTACAACGGGGCCGTCACCTATACGATGTGCCACCAGGACGGCACGTATTACACAGACGTGACCAGGAGCACCACAGAGCCGGTAAACCCGAACAACGGGGCAATCTGGATTGATATTTCGGACGGCGAGACGGTCAAGGAATGGAGCGTGTACACGGAGAGCTGGACAGTGCTCGAAACGGTGTATACCCGCGTGGACTTCCTGACAATGGGCCAGCTTGCCGGCTCCTTCAAGGAATACGACGGGACGGCAATCAGCGGCCTGTATTACGAAGACCTCAACGGCAGCAAGATTCTCTACGCCGTGGGCGGCGATCCCGTTACGAGCTATGACTACATCGTGCTTGTCGGCATTGCCGGCGAGCAGTACACCCAGCAGGGCGCAAACGTGAGCATTTCCCGGAACGTGCCCGCCATGGACTTCGTTTGTGAAGCCCAAAACCGCTTGTGGGGCTGTTTCTACGGCAACGACGGCACACAGAACATCAACGAAGTATACTGCTGCGCCCTGGGCGACTTCCGAAATTGGGAGCAATACCTGGGAATCAGCACGGATTCCTGGAGGGCAAGCCGGGGCTCAGATGGGCCGTGGACGGGCTGCATTAACTACCTGGGTACGCCGACCTTCTTCAAGGAACATGTGATACACCCGGTAGCGGTTTCGAGCGTGGGCGCCCATCAGATCGGCGATATTCCCGCGCGCGGCGTGCAGCAGGGCTCGCACAAGAGCCTTGCAATTGTCAATGAAACGCTCTATTACAAGGCGCGGACTGGCATTGTGGCCTATCAGGGCGGTATGCCCGCCGACGTGAGCCCCGCCCTGGGCAACGAGCGGTATTACAGGGCCGTCGCCGGCGTGTTCGGCCAGCGGTACTATGTGAGCATGATCGACGCTTACAACGCCTGGCACTTCTTCTGCTACGACGCCAAAAACGGCCTTTGGATGCACGAAGACGACCTCCATGGTGAGTGTTTCGCCGCGTGGGGGGATGAGCTCTATTGCCAGAGCGAGAATAAGATCATCTGCATCAACGGCACCGAGGGCACGCTGGAGCCGTGGCCGGAGTGGGTAGCAGAGACGGGGATCATGTATTACGAGCAGCAGCTCAGCGGCGTGGGCGTGCGGAGTGTACGCTATGTCCATCACTACAATGTCCGGCTGAACATGGACAGGCAGGCCCGGATGCAGCTGTATATCGAATACGACAGCAGCGGGATATGGACGTTTGCCGGCGATATTCACGTCAAGGAAACAGGCACAATCACCATCCCGGTACGGCCCAGGCGCTGCGACCACCTGCGCCTGCGCTTCGAGGGGCGCGGGGATGTGCGTGTGTTCTCCATCACCCGCATACTGACAAGAGGGAGTGATAGATAGTGCCCTTTGCCTTTGTGGAGAAGCCCCCGATTATGACCGGGGACGACAAAAAAGACTTATCCGAAATCCGGGATTACCTGTTCCGCCTTGTCGAAGGGCTCAACGCGGCTTCAACGGCGGACGTTGGCACACAGACCGCCGTGCAGATCAGCACCAGGGGCGACGGCCAGCAGATCATCAAGACCGGCGGAGGCACCACGCGGGACGTGGCAGACGTGATGAAGAACGCGCGGGAGCTGAAATCCCTCATCATCAAGAGCGCCAAGAACCTGCAAGAGCAGATAGACAACATCGAGCACAGCACCTTCTACATCAAGTATGCAGACAATTTCGCCGGGGATTACCCGGAAACCATGTACAACACCCCGACAGAGAGCACGTATTACATGGGCGTGTGCTCCTCCACCGAGGAGACAGCGCCAGCAGATCCGGCGGCCTACTCCTGGAGCCGTATCAAAGGCGACGGCGGTACGGGCCTCAACAGCGCAACGGTGTTTCTCTACCGCAGGGCAGCAAACCCGCCGACGAAGCCCCAGGCCGATCTTACCTATACCTTTGCTTCCGGGCGTCTTGACCTGGGCCCGGCCAACGTGCAGGGACACATGGTACAGGATGTAGAGGCCACCGTGGAGGGGCACATGGCCATTTCCACAGAGGAGGTAGAGGTGGAGGGCCACACGGCCATTGTCACCGGCTGGACACAGGAAATCCCAGACACAGACGGGCAGCCATGCTGGGTAATCACGGCAACGGCCATAGCGACCACCGCGACAGACGTGATAAGCCCAGGAGAATGGAGTGAGGCAAAAAAGCTGGTGGAGGACGGGAGCCCGGGCCAGGAGGGAGCAGCAGGCCGCGACGGGGCAAACGGCAGCGACGGACGCGACGGGAGGGACGGAAGAGACGGCAGCAACGGCTACAACACCGCCATTGTCTATCTCTACACCCGCGCTTCGCAGGCACCAGGGAAGCCCCAGGAGACACTGACATACTCTTTCCCGAACAAGACCTTCACCACGACGCCGCAAGAGCCCTGGAAGAAGACACCGCCCGCGGGCAGTGACCCGCTCTATGTGACGGCGGCGACGGCCATGGACAGAGGGGACACGGACGAGATCACAAGCGCCGAGTGGAGCACCCCCGTCATCCTTGCGGAGAACGGCGCGAGCGGCACACCGGGCCCGGCGGGGCCGGATGGGAGAACCCCGTACCTGCATATCAAGTATTCCGACGACGGCCAGACCTTTACCATAAACCCCGACACGGGAATCGCAGACGGTGAGACGCCGGGCGCGTTTATCGGGATGTACACCGACTACACCGAGGCAGACAGCAGCACCTTCACAGATTACGAATGGCACCGCTTTTCCGACGACACCGAGCTGAAAGCCATGATCGAGGAGGGCGACAGCTACGTCATGCAATACTGCGACAGCAAGGTAGAAGAGTATGACAGCAGGTATGTGGCGGTGAGTGAGTTCGGCACCTTCACCGAGAACATATCCAGCCGCATTGAAACAACGGCCCGCGGCGTGGTGGACAGCTACGGTTATGACGCCGCTATCCAGTCTGTGCAGGATTCCATAGGGCTTGTGCAGGACTATTTCACCCGCGTCAACGGCGAGATTCGGCGCGGCATTGTGGAGGATCCCACGACCGGCGAATATGTGACGGGCATAGCGATTTCGCAGAACCTCCAGTTCTCCGGCGAGTGCGGCCCTGACGACGCGAGGAACCCCGGAGATGGATACACCTATTACTACCTCAACAGCGGCCAGACCTTTGGTTTGTACACCTCCACCGGCTGGCAATTCTGGATTGACGGGTATAAAAAGGGATGGTTCGACAGCGTGGATGGGATGCTGCATGTCGCCAACATCATTGTAGAGCAGGCGCTTCAAATCGGGGCCGCATGGCAGATCAGAAGCGCGGCGGACGGCAGCGAATTTGAAATCCTGTATGTGGGGGCGTAAGACATGGCGAGCGTAACACTGAATAATAAGAGAACGTGCCTGCAAGGAGCGTGGTCAAGCTGGAAAACCATAACCGGCTCCTCCATCCTCGGCAACGCATACAAGGCATTCTGCGTATACAGAGCGAGCGTAAGCATGAACGCTTATGAGCGTCTGGACAGCGTGACCTTCAAAAACACCTTCTCCAGCGATATTTCGGCGGCGCCGACGCTTGAATTTTACCTCTACACCAGTGACCCGACGGGAAGCAACGTAAGCTCCGCGCCGGCAGGAAGCGTAGCGAGCCAGACTTCCAGAAGGTCGATCACAACGGCGGGTATTACCAGCAGCATCACCTTCTCCAACCTCAACCTGTCCGGCGTGACAGAGCTGTATGTGTGGGTACAGATCAACTACAACGCTCAGAGCGGCGGTATTTACTGCTGTGACGAGAGCATTGTAAGCCAGAAAACCACAATCACGGGCAGTTTCTCCACGGCGAGCATGAGCCTGAGCATTTCGCCGACCAACGTAACAGCAGGCAACAAGGTAACGCTGGACGTGACGAACGGCAGCGGCTACGGCCTGACAGCTACCTTCAAATACGGAAGCAAGACGCTTGCCAATCAGTATTTTACCACAGGCAGCCTTGAATATATCTGCCCCGCGAGCTGGTTTGACAGTGCGGGCGTCACGACGCTTTCAAGCATGACGATCAACGTGGAAGTCACAGGCGGCGTGAATACCCTGACAGGCAGTTTCACGCTCAATGCGAGCAGCGCCATGAAGCCGAACGTCGGCACGCCGAGCACGGCCATTGTGCAGCCGAGCCCCGCTTCGACCTCCTATCCCAGCACGTACATTGCAGGTATCAGCAAATGCAAGGTATCTGTGACCGTAACAGCCAGAACCAATGCAGCAATCAGCAGCGTAATACTCTCCTATCCCGGCGGCAGCAATGTCACCATGGCATACAACAGCAGCACGGGCAAATATGAGGGCACGACAGCGGCCCCGCTGACCGGGAACACCACCTTCACCATCACAGCGACAGACCGGCGCGGCCTGCAAACCCAGGCGACAGCGGGCGTTAACGGTGTAGTGGCCTATACGCCGCCCTCCGTGGTGATCAACCTTGCGTACCGATGCAACAGCAGCGGCGTGGAGGAAAGCGGCGGCACGTACTGGCGGATCCGCGTAACGGCCACCTACAGCACGGCACTGAGCGGAAACAGTCTGCAAAAACTGACGGCGGAGATTGAGAACGGGACGGAGTACAGCCTGATTTCCGGCAGCACAAGCAGCCCGCTCCCCGGCATGACGAATCCCAAGTCTGCATACAAGGTAATCGTCACCGTGCGGGACAAGGTAAGCGGCGAGATCACAAAGGAGATCACGCTGGAAGGCATAAGCCGAAATTTCCTTGTCACACGAAGCGGCGATGGCACCTATGTGGGCGCGGGTACCACGCCGACCAGAACGAGCGGGCCGAGCGCCTATGAGCTGCCGGGGAACGGTTCCTTCCTGCTGGGCGGCAAAGAGTACGGGGCGTTTGGGGCGCTTGTGGACGGGGCGACCATTACAGAGACCATGGGAAACGGCAACGAGAGCTTCAATAACGATTTCCTCAATGTAAACCTGACAGACCGCTACGCACTGTGCAATGCGGCAGCGACCTTCGCAAGCTGGGGAGGCGTTTGCGCAAATGGGCCGAACGCCGTGGCAAGCAGCGTTTTCGGTGGGCTGAGGATCGTGTTTGTTTTGTGCGCGACCGTGGCCGTGGTGCTGCTGATCGAGACAACACCGACGCCGGGGCGGGTATGGATCAACGTCTATTCCAGTGGATGGAAGGGCTGGAAGTATTTTTACACAGTAAATGATTCGTAAGGGAGGAAAATTCAATGCCTACAAAAGACCAGATTTTGAATGACGATGTGTTCAATGCGGCTGTGCAGGCCGGGCAGACACAGAAGCCGACCTACGCCGGCACCTTCGACAATCGGCTCCAAGAGCTGTATGAGCAAATCAGCGGGCGGCCCAGTTTCAACTATGACGTGAACGCCGACCCTCTGTATCAGCAGTACAAAGATCAGTATATCCAGGGCGGAAAGATGGCCATGCGCGACACGATGGGCAAGGCCGCAGCGCTCACAGGCGGGTACGGCAGCACCTACGGCCAGCAGGTGGGCCAGCAGGCGTATGACGCCTATTTGCAAGACCTGAGCGCGGTTATCCCCACGCTGTACGGCCAAGCCTACGAACAGTACCGGGACAAGGGCGACGATATGCTGAAGCTCTACGGCCTGCTGGGAGATCAGCGCGACACGGAGTATAGCCGCTTCCGGGATCAGATGGGCGATTGGGAAAACGAGCGGGAGTATCAGCGGCAGGTCGAAAACGAGGAATACAACCGGCGCATTGCAGAGCAGCGAGCTTCCGAACAGCGGCAGCAGCAGCTTTATTCCAATCTCTACGCCATGATTAAGGCCAGCGGCTACATGCCCACGGACGCGGAATTGCAGGCAGCAGGCATGAACCGTGATGCAGCGGCAGCTATCGCGGCAGAGTTCCAGCGCGGCGTAGACCTGGAGAACAGAAACCAGGCCCTCAAGGAATGGCAGATCGGTATGCAGGTCTACGGCAACGGCGGCGGCAGTTCCGGCGGCGGAGGCGGAGGCGGCGGACGCTCCAGCGGGGGCGGCGGCGGAGGCGGCTCCGATGTCGCGTCAATTCAGAGGCAGCTTAACGCCATGGGTGCAAACCTTGACGTGGATGGTATTTGGGGCCCGCTCACTGAGGCAGCCTATAATCAGTACATGGGCGGCGGAAGCGGCGGTTACACCACTGCTGACATTGTGGCCGGGAACGATAACGCCATTGCAGCAGCGGCGGCAGGATACAAGATTGCAAACACGTCCGGCGGCGCAGCTTCAGAACGTGAAATCGTTGACGCCATTGATTTTGCAACCGGCAGGGCAAAAGCGGGCGACTATGCGTACAAGCCGAACAAGAATGCGAGGAATTACTAATGGGAAGATCAATTAAAGACGCCGCCCAGGAATACTTTGGCGGTTCTATTCCGGAAGTACGGCAGCAGAGCTTTTCGGGGACGGGAAGCTCTACCGCCTCCAGCGCCATTCAAGAAGCGGCCAAAAGGTGGGAGCGCAGGAACGAGCCGGATGAATACCAGCATCAGTGGAACGACGAGGACGACGAGTTCGTTTCCGCCGCTTACTCTGCAACGGCCAAGAAGGAGGCCGAAGCAGAGACGGCAGGAAAGAAATCTCTTTGGGAGCGGATCAAGGGCTTTTTCACAAAAGACCGGGCCAAGAACATAGGCGAGGCGGCAGTCACCGGCACGGCGGCGGGCTATACCGGGATGGAAAGGGCGCTCTATGAGGCCGGACAGAGCGGGCGGACAAGACGGTACCAGGAGGATATTGAAGACGCCCGGTACAACCTGGAGCTTGCGCAGCGGGATCTGGAACAGGCGAAGGCCAACGGATTCAGCGAGCGGGATATTGCCAGCATCCAGAACCGGATTGATACCTGGCAGCAGCGTTATGACGCGCTGACTTACGTCGTGGACAACGAGGTGCAGCAGCAGGCAACCAAGGCCACCGCCGACATGACACAGCAGCTCGAAAAGAAGAGCCAGAAGGCCACCGAGAAGGCAAAGGAAGGGCTCGGTACCGTCGGTAAGATCGGCGTGGACGCTGCCGTGAATATCCTCCAGATGGGCGGGGACGCGCTTGCCGGCGGCGTAACAGGCGGCGGGGCCCTCCTCCCGATGGCAGGGCGTGTGTTCGGGCAGGGCGCAAGCCAGGCGCAGCAGGCAGGCGCGAGCATCAGCCAGCAGCTCGGTTACGGCGCTGCCGCTGCCGGCATCGAGGTTTTCACCGAAAAAATGGCTGACGGCCTTGCCGGGCTCTACGGCAAGGGCGCGGCGGACGAGATTGTGGAAAAGGCAATCGGCAAGCTCACAAGGACGAATGCGGGGAGATCTGCCCTGCGCTTCATCATCGGAATGGGCGAAGAGGGCCTTGAAGAAGTAGTCAGCGATATTCTCACCCCCGCCGCTCAGATGATTTACAACGGGCAGAGCCTGGGCGAATCATACCGCGACAATCTCAGCGCTTCTGATATGCTGTATGATTTCATCATCGGTGCCGTGGCATCCGGCGGCATGACCGCCGTGCGACCCATCAGCACCTACCGGGAATACAGGGCCGCAAACGAAGAGCTGAGAGCGGCGGACGCTGCCCGGCAGACGGCACCCGCACAAAGCCAGCAGCCCCAGCAGGCCCCTACCGTACAGCAGCAGACGGCCCAGGTGGAGGACACAGCCCGGCGCTTCATCCAGCAGGCCGTTGAAAACCTGGGCATGGAGGAGGAATCTGCCCGCCTGCTTATCAACGGGTACGACGCAGCCAGCACGGATGCGCAGAGTTACGCCAAGGGCGTGCGGGAGGCGTTTTCCTTCGGCAAGACGGGCCTGACGCTGGAGCAGGCCAAAGAGAACGCCGATTACGCCGACGCGCTGAAGGATGAGCAATTCCGCCTCGCATATCAGATGGGACGGCAGGCAGCCGGCGAAAGAGCGGAAACCCCCAATGTCAGCAGGAAAGCTGACAACGCGCCCCGGTATGAGAGCATCGAGGCATTCAGCAGGGAGTTTCGCAGCCCGCAGGCCGTCACAGAGATCTACGACAGGGCGGCGGACACCAGCGTAGAGGAATTTGCAGCCGGCTTCCAAGCCGCATACGACATGGGGCAGAGTGGTGTTTCGGAAAGCTATCTCTCCGGCACGGACGCCGATGGAATCCCCTATGTGCCAACGCTGACAGAGGAGCAGCGCACGGCGGCCTATGAGCTGGGCAAGCATGACGCAGCAAGCGCGGCCAGCGAGAGCGCGGCCAGGATCAGCGGCGGCCGCAGAAGTGGGAATCTTGCCCGCGTGAAGGGCACTGTCCGCGGAGAGGGCGTAGGAATTGCTGACCTGCGCAAGACATTCAATGACCGGCAGAACACCGCCTATCGCCTCCTGACCCGCTACGCCGAGACGACGGGCGTCAACATCGTACTGTACCGCTCCCAGGCGGGCGAGGACGGGCGCTTCCCCTCTGAGCAGGGCCGCTTCCAGTGGAAGGACAACACCGTCTATATCGACCTCAACAGCGGCCTCAACGGGACGAAGGATATAAACAACCTCGGCCAGTATACGATGATGCGGACTTTCGCCCATGAGTTCACACATTTCATTGAGAAATGGAATCCGACGCAGTATAATGAATTCAGAGAATTTGTGTTTCATGCGCTGGAGGAGCGGGGGCAGAACATCCACGATCTAATCGAGACAAAGCAGGCCGCGGATTCTTCCGGGAAGATGAGCTATCAGCAGGCCAGCCGCGAGGTAGTGGCAGATGCAATGATGGACATCCTCCCTGACAGCAGGCTTGTTCAGCAGCTTGCCCAGGAGCACAGGACGATTTTCAACAAGCTCCTCCAGAAACTGCGCGAGTTTGCCGCACGGATGCGGCAGCACTACCAGGAAATGACCACCAAGGCCCCAGGGACGGCCGAAGCGCTGAAAGCGAACGGGGCCTACCTGGACAGCATTGTGCAGATGTGGGACAGCATAGCAAAAGGCGCGGTGGAAAACTACCAGGGCGCCACCGGCGAGGCCGTGCTTGACCAGCCCGGGAAGCCCGATAATCTCCCGAAGCGCAGAGCGGCGGTTTCCAGAACGGAAACAACCACCGAGGAATCCCCGGCAGTTCGCCGGGCCGGAATGGACTTCTTTAGGCCCGTGGAGGCCGGCACGGAGGAATCCCAGGACATCAGGCAGCAACCTGGCGTGCAGAGAGTGGAGCCCGTGGGCCGGGAACGCTTTGGCGAGAACGATCTGACAAGCCAGGCGGAAACGGGGCCGGACATCCGGCAGCAGGGCGGTGTGCAGCGCATACAGCCCGCAGACCGCAGCCGCTTCCCCGCCAATGACTTCACAAGCACCGCCGAGGCGGGCCCGGATCTGAAAGGCATGGTACCCAGGGCGGAGGCCCCAGCCCGTGCAGAAAATGCACAGACTGACGAGGCCGCGGCCATCCGGGACGCCCTGCGCGCGAGCAACTCCGCCACGATCAACGGCATGAGATATTCCGTGCGGCTTTCCCCCGGCGACGGCAGGTATTACGGCAGAATCGAACGGTACCGGGACAGCAGCGGCGCTTACCCCATCGGCAATGCAAGAGACAGCGTTTACGCCTCCAACGGATTCGAGGAGCGCGGCGACGCCATAGAAGACCTTGCCGCCGTTGCGAAGGCAAACCGCTTCCTGGAGCCGCTGGAGGAACCGAAACCAAGTAGGGGCAGCGCGAGCGCCTTTGCAAACGGGGATATTTTCAACGATGGGAAGATCAAGGAGGCGGCAGGCAATAAGGCCGCCACGGAGATCATCCGCAAAATGCCCGAAGCACCCAAGGCAAAGACGAGCACCAAGACCAGCCAGGCGATAAAGGCGTGGAAGGACGGCACCCCCTCGCAAAAGGCCGCATACGCCATTATCCGCGGGTATCTGGAGCAGGGCAAGGGAATTCCCTCCAAGACGCTCTACGCGATCTGTGACGACGCTTTCGGCGGGACGCAGGCAGAGGGCGCATACAACCGGAAAGACGCCTACGACGCCATGGAGCTTGCCGTAAACCGGTATATGGTGGACGTGATGCGCAGTTACAACGACGGCACCGCGGCAAACGCCCAGGCGGGACTTCGGGAAGCGCAGAAAATCCTTTCCCTTCTGCCGACACAGAACGTGCGCACCCAGGAGCAGCAGGATTACCAGCAGTTCAGCACTCCGCCAAGCATTGCCTATCTTGCAGCGTGGGCCGCGAATATCCAGAACGGGGAAAGCGTGCTGGAGCCCTCCGCCGGCATCGGCGGCCTTGCGGCCTTTGCCAAGGCGTGGGGCGCGGAAGTGACGGTCAACGAGCTTTCCGAACGGCGCTTCGGCGTGCTGCAGGCAATGGAGTTCGACCACGCTTTCAATGAGAACGCAGAGCAGATCGACAACGTGCTGCCCGATAACATTCAGCCGACGGCAGTAATCATGAACCCGCCCTTCTCATCCACCGCCGGGCGGACAAAGAACAACAAGACCAGCAACGCAGAGCGCCACATAGACCAGGCGCTGGAGCGGCTTTCCGAGGGCGGGAGGCTTGTCACCATCCTGGGGCGCGGCATGTCCGATCTCAACTACTCCAAGTATTGGGACAAGGTGAGAGAGCGGTATAACATCCGGGCAAACATCAGCATTGACGGCGAGAATTACAAGAAGTACGGCACGACCTTTGATGTGCAGATCGTTGTCATTGACAAGACCGGGCCCCAGGGCACGGCAAAGACCCTGACCGGCAGTTTCAAAGACCTTACGCAAGTACCGCAGATATTGGAGGGTATCAGAAATGACAGAAACGCAGAAGTGGAACGGGACGCCCGTATCACAGGAAATCAGGAAACTGCTGTTCCCGTTTCAGACGGAGAACACGCTGTACATCCTTCAGTGGATCAGGACGACGCTTCGCATAGCGGAGGGCCTGCACCTGACATCCGAGATCATGACGCCGGAGGAGGCCGAGAATCTGGAAATGCTGACGTTCAGCGGGGAGAGCGAGGCGCGGCGCGTGTACGGGATGCTGGTGCCAGTGAACGGGGAGCCGTGGAGCAGCAACGACCTTCTGAAACAGATCCGCGAAGTCAGCAAGACGAACGACCTGATGTCGGAAGCGGAAGCCAGGCTGTTGCAGATGTTCAAGGAGAATCTGGACAACAGCGGAGCGGACTTAGCGCCGAGCCTGCACGCAGAGGACAGGTAGAGCAGCAGGAAACCAGCGACGACGGCGTTTATGCCACCTACAAGACGCCGAAACTCACGACCAGCGGCAGCAAGGCCCACCCCGCCACGCTTGTGGAGAGCGCGGCCATGGCCGCTGTCGATATGCCAGAGGCGACCTATATACCGAAGCTGCCGGCGAATGTGATAAAAAACAATCTGTCCGAGGCGCAGATGGTGAGCATCACCTACGCAGGACAGGCACACGAACAGAAGCTCCCCGGCGGAGAGCGCCGCGGCTTTTTCATCGGCGACGGTACCGGCGTGGGCAAAGGCCGGCAGATCAGCGGCATCATCCTGGACAACTTTATGCAGGGACGGAACAAGGCCGTCTGGATCTCCGAGAAGCAGAGCCTTTACAATGACGCCGTGCGCGACTGGACGGAAACCACGGGCCGCAGCAAGGACGAGGTACATGACCTGTCGAAAGTGAAGCTCCAGAACGCGCCGGACTTCTCCGACGGTATTCTGTACACGACCTATGACACCCTGCGCACCGAGAAGAACAACAGGAGCCGCGTACAGCAGATTGCAGACTGGTTCGGCAAGGATTACGACGGCGTTATCGCCTTTGACGAAGCCCACAACATGGGCAACCTCCTGGGAAAGCGCGGCAAGTTCGGCAAGGCCAAGGGCAGCGCAAAGGCCATGGCCGCCGTAGAGCTCCAGCGTCTACTTCCAAACGCCCGCGTGGTCTATGTGTCCGCGACGGCAGCAACGGAGGTGGACGGCCTTGCCTTTGCATCCCGCCTCGGTTTGTGGGGCAAGGGCACGGCGTTTTCCGACGTGAACGATTTTGTGTCCAAGATTGGCAGTTCCGGCCTCGCGGCCATGGAGCTTGTAGTCCGCGACATGAAAGCAATGGGCATGTACGTCGCCCGCAGCATCAGCTATAACGGCGTAGAGTACGGCACGATTCAGCATGACCTTGACCCCGTGCAGCGCGAGATTTACGACACCATGAGCCGCGCCTGGCAGACCACAATGAAAAGCGTGGAGGAATCGCTGGAGAGCACCGGGGCAAAGTACAACTCCGCGGCCCGGCGCAACGCCATAGGCCAGTATTACGGGGCCATGCAGCGATTTTACAACCAGGTGCTCACCTCCATGTCCATGCCAAGCGTCATTGCGGACATGCGAAAGCAGCTTGCAGCCGGAAGGAGCTGTGTACTTCAGATTGTGAACACAAACCAGGCCGAGGCCGACAGGCAGATTGCCAACATCAAGGCCGAGGGCGGCGAGCTCGACGAGATGGATTTGACGCCCCGCGGGACGCTGATCGACTACCTCATGAAGTGCTACCCCGTGACGCAGTTTGAGGAATACACCGACGACGACGGGAACACGCAGTCAAGACCTGTCACCAACAGCAAGGGCGAGCCGGTCATTGACAAGGCCGCAGTTCGCAAGCGTGACGCACTTATCGCAGAGATAGAGAGCATGAGCATCCCGGACGGCCCGCTCGAAATGCTGTTCAATGCCTTCGGCACCGAGGAAGTGTCCGAGATCACCGGCAGAACCCGCCGCGTGGTACCCAAACGGCAGGCAGACGGCAGCATTGCCCGCGTGGAGGAGAAGCGAAGCGCCAAATCCAAGGAGGCGGACGTGAACGCCTTTCAGAACGGCGACAAGCGGATCCTGGTGTTCAACAACGCAGGCGGCACCGGCAAGAGCTACCACGCCGACCTCAGAGCCAAGAACCAGCAGCAGCGCGTCCACTATGTCCTCCAGCCAGGCTGGGAGGCATCGAGGGCCGTGCAGGGATTTGGCCGCACCCATCGAAGCAATGAGGCCAGCGCCCCGATTTACAAACTTGTCACCACCAACATCAAGGGCCAGAAGCGTTTCACTTCCACGATTGCCCGCAGGCTCGACCAGTTGGGAGCACTGACAAAGGGCCAGCGCGACACCGGCAGCGGCATGTTCGGCGCGAGCGACAACCTGGAAACCGACCTTGCGCGTGATTCTCTGCGAGAGTTTTATAAGCGCCTGGGCACGAACAAGCTGGAGGGCATCCAGGGGCGCGAGGTACTGCGCAAGCTGGGCCTGCTGGAGAAGTTCACCGACGAGCACGGCGCTTTCAGAATCAACGACACCCTCGCACGCGACATCAGCACCTTTTTGAACCGTATCCTTGTGCTGGAGGTAGACGAGCAGAACCGCGTGTTCGACGCCTTTATCACCATCTACGAAACCGAAATGGAGGCTGCCATAGCAGCCGGCACGCTTGACCGGGGCATGGAGAACGTCAAGGCTGACAAAATCGAGATCGTGGACGACAGCGTTATCAAGGAGCAGAAAGGCAGCGGGGCCGCGACCCATTATGTGCAGGCCAAGGTGTACACCAAGCCGAAGATCATCACCACCGTAGCGGAAGCCGAGAGGTACCGCACGGGCTTTGTGGGAATCTACCGCACCAAGGCCGGCGACGTGAGGGCCGTGTACCGCGTGGCCGATAAGACCACCGAATGGGGCGCAGTTCAGAAGCAGTACAAGCTCCAATCTCCCAACCGCAGCAAAAGCACGATCTGGCAGGAAAGCAGCCTGGAGAAGAACGCCGAGGCCATCCCGAAGGGCGAATGGCAGGCCGAGTGGGATAAAGAGATTTCCAAGGTACCGGAGTACAACGAGGAAACCAAGCACATGCTCACCGGGGCGCTGCTGCCGATATGGGACACTCTTCCCCAGGAGGGCAGCACAAAGGTACAGCGCCTGATTGCCGACGACGGCAGCGCATACCTGGGCCGCGTGATTGCCCCGGATCAGATAGACGCCGTGCTGGGCCGTTTCCATGTGAGCCGCACCAGGGAAAGCTACACCGCAAAGACCGTGGCAGAACAGGCCATCAAGAACGGCACCCGGTTCAATTTGAGCTATGAGCGGGCGTCCATCTTCCGCAGCAGAGTAAGCGGCGAGTGGAGGCTTGAATACTCCCAGCCCTTCAATGCACAGTTTGTCCGCACCAAGTACCCCGGCATGATGATGGAGCAGATCAACTGGAGGAACCGTTACTTCATCCCCATGAACGAACAGGGGCTTGCCATGCTGGATAAGCTGCTGGAGAATAACCCCGTGTCTGCAACCAGCGAGGACGGCGACACAGAGTTTTCCACAAGGCAGGAGAGCGTGAGCAACCGCGAGCTGCTGCAAATGGCGGCGGAGGACATAGACCCCGACACCCTTGCTCCAGGCGAGCGGGACGCCCTGCGTATCTTCAATGAGACGCTGGGGAAGCTCCAGGACGCCCAGGAACGGCGCGAGGAGTTAGGCAGGCAGTACCGAGAACAGCAATTCACGAAGGGGGGCTCCCGCGCAGAGGCGGGGCAGATTTTGTCTGCTATGAAAATCTTAGA
>Ga0310697_10000691_pt1 | contig 43688 bp, 31 predicted proteins | sample 172DNAGHGlowgp2_FD_203883 | JGI IMG/M metagenome (GOLD analysis project Ga0310697, IMG submission 203883) | Sheep rumen microbial communities from Palmerston North, Manawatu-Wanganui, New Zealand - 1728 DNA GHGlow gp2 (v2) (version 2) | ecosystem: Host-associated > Mammals > Digestive system >...
AATCAGACAGTTATCAACAAAAAAAACGGACAGTTATGAACAATGCTGTTCCGAAAAAACGGAGCAAATCCGTTCATAAGCGACCGACAAGATCAAAAGGAAAGAATTAAACGACAATCCCTATTTACTGATTGTTTTACCCGCAGAACTCGCTGACTTCCGCAGAAAAAAATACATGCAGATACGCGCGATACGCGGAGATAAAAAAATCGTATTTTCGCACCTGTAAAATTTACCGTTATGAATCACCATCGACATACGCATTTGCTCATATTCTTTGCCTCCGTACTGCTACTGCTGGCGGCGCGGCCTGTGCGGGGACAGCAGCAGTTCACGGTGATCGTGGACACTGTTCACATCAACGCAGCGGACTATTTCAGTCCCATCTCCACTGTATCCCTTGGATGGTTCGCTAAATATCAGGGCTGGTACTTCTGCCTTTTTGAGGAAACGGACATTTTCGAATCTTGGAAAGGGAATCGAATACTGTTGGCGATTTCTGAGGACGGACATGAAGTCAGAAGAGTGGATTTTCCCTCCAAAGAATTCAGCGTTTACGGTGACTTTTTCGTCCGGGACGGGAAGTTGATTCTTAAACCCTATCATACAGAGATCGCCGGAAGAGGGTTTATCTTTGATGATAAGAACTGGTCGTGGAAACCAGCGAACTCCATTTCCGACATTATCTACGATGATGATCTATACACTGTTGCTTTTAAGGACTACGGAGAATGGGGTGACTACACTTGGTTCATCAAAAAGAAGAACAAAGTCCAGTACATCCGACCGGAATGTTTCTCCAGAATAATAAGAATTGACAGTGTCTATTATTTTGTGCATCGTAACCGAATCGACTCTGTTCTCGTATCTGACACGATGGGCTATCGGAGCAACGGCTTGTGGCATTATGATAATTCAACCATGTGGCTGTTTGAGCGCGACATGTTCCGGAACAACTCGAAAATGCTCTCAACCCTATCTACGGTTAAGCCACACCCGCCGATTTTTATATCCAAAGGGAAAAAGGATTCAGACATCGTAAGTTTATATTTTGATATCATCCACTACGATACCATTATCAATCACGCATTTAGTGTTGGAAAGCAGTTGTTCCCCATTGTCACAATACCTCAAAAGACCATTATTGCAAAGGTAAGAGAAGGCCAGTTGCAGGAGGTGGTTGACTTTGGCCGCAAATACAACTTCATTCAAAAGCACGACTGCTACCGGGGTGTAAATGTTACCAATAACCAAAGCCTTCTCGGTTTTAAGGAAAGCTACCACACCTCCGGCTTAATAGATGTTGAAGATTCGGTTATCAGAATCCTGAACATCACTCACAATCAGGATACGCTGCATGCTTTAGGCACAGACAACGTCGGAAAACTGTTAGAATACCTCTTAAACAATCTCAACAACTTGTCTATAAACAATTTAGATAGTATTGAACAGAAACTGGGCGGAACTGGCAACCACAAATTCGAAACTTTTGACAACGGTTATTTTCCTGATGAGTACAAGAATAATAACGAATATGTTGGAACGAAATACTACAAAGTGGTTGACAACAATCAGACACTCATCACCTCATACTGCATCCATCTGCCGGATTCGATGGTCAAAGGTGTTTATTTGACGTGGGTTAAAACTAATTTTTTCGATTCAGACTCCCGTTGGAGTGCTGATGCCGAGGGTGAAGAGGCAAAATGTGCAGAGCTTTCCGACATTATCACCCATCTCACCGGCAAAAAGCCCAAACAGGTGGAAAAGCATCTGGAATGGGAATACAAGGGTTTGACAATCAGGCTGTACGGTTACGCCCGTCTGGTGATCAACTGAGCTTGTTCTCCCGCAGAACGCGCAGACTTTCGCAGAAAATTTTCAAATTTATAACATGCATATTTTCAAACACATACACAAGTCGCTTGAAAAAGTGTTTCTTTACCGTCGATACTCGTTGGAAAAAGTGTAACGAAGCAGTAATTATTCGTTGGAAAAAGTGCGACGAAGGAATAATTATTCGTTGGAAAAAATGTAACATACCTATTGACTTTAGCCTATTGTCAATGCCTTTTGCGTATTGCCTAAAAAATTCGTACCTTTGCCCCCTGAAAATCCGAGACGCGGCATGCCACGTCTCTACAAGGGTAAAACTCCGATTATGCCGCAAACCGAACGCCACTTTTTCGCCCCGGGGCGCGTGAACCTCATCGGCGACCACACCGACTACAACGGCGGACTCGTCTTCCCCGCCGCCCTCAATATGGGTACGTATCTCTCTGTGAAACAGTACGATGATGCGAAGCTTTGCTGTTTCATCTCCGAAAACGATCCGGCGGAGTTCCTGATTCGCAAGGAGGAACTGTCGCAGAAGCGGAACAGTTGGGTGGATTACCCGCTCGGCGTGGTCAAGGAGTTCACCGACAGGGGATTTCCCGTAAGCGGCCTCCAGTTCCACTACTGCGGCGACCTGCCCATCGGGGCGGCGCTTTCCTCTTCGGCCTCCATCGAGATGGTGACCGCTGTGGCTCTCAACGCCCTGAACGGCAACCCGTTCACGATGCTGGAGCTCGTGCAGATGGCCCAGCACGCGGAAAACGACTTCGTGGGGATGAACTGCGGCATCATGGACCAGTTCGCCTCGGGATTCGGGAAGAAAGACTGTGCTATCGCGTTGGATTGCAATACGTTGGAGTACGAGCATGTGCCGTTGGAGATGCACGGGCTGAAGTTCGTCATCGCCAACACCAACAAGAAACGCGGGCTGGTGGATTCGGCCTACAACCAGCGACGCAGCGAATGCCAGCAGGCGTTGGAGCTTATCCGTGCGCACCGACCGGTCGATTGTCTTTGCCAACTCACGATGGATCAGTTTGATACATTTGCGCCATATCTTACGGGCAATGTGCTCAAGCGTGCGCGGCACGCTGTGCGCGAGAACGAGAACGTGCGCGAGGCCGTCACCGCGCTCAAGGCCGGCGACATGGTCCGTTTTGGACAGCTGATGAGCGCTTCGCACGCCACCCTGCGCGACGACTACGAGGTCACCTGTTCCGAACTGGACTTCTTGGCCGAACGGGCGCAGCATTTCCCTGGCGTACTCGGCAGCCGCATGACTGGCGCGGGTTTTGGTGGCTGTACGGTTACGTTGATTGCTGATAATCAAGTAAATGCGTTTATCAAAAGTCTCGGCCGCGCGTATGAAGAGCGTTTCGGCTTGCGTGCGGATTTCTATGTGGCGGAGATTGGAGACGGGGCGGGAGAGAGATAATAGTTTAGTCAGAATAATTCCCCATTCCAAAGCTTACGAAAAAAGTCGCGCACGTATATGATTTCGATACCGTCTTCGGTCTTGCGAGTCATCGGGTCCAAAGAAACTACAACAAGTCTGAAGCCATCGTGATTTTCCCTGAAAGCCCGTAGCCCCTTCAAATGCCGGTTTTGGATATCATCCGCAGACTTGATTTCTATGGCAATCTTATGGTCAATAACGGCATCCACCTCATGGCCGGTATAAGTGTGCCAGTAGGTTAATTTGCTTTCCCTCCGTTCATAACCGATGTACGCTTGAATCTCCTGCATCACCAGGTGTTCAAAAGCATGACCGAATTCAACGGTACCACGGACAAGATTCTTCCGATGCAGCAAGTAGTTCGCTACTCCCACATCAAAATAGTAGAATTTCGGCGCCTGAACTGTCTTCCGCTTCTCTGCACCCTGATATGCGGGAATCATATAGCCCATCAGAGTGTCCTGAAGAATGGTGAAATACTCTTTTACGGTAACAGATTTGACATGGCAATCACTGGCGATATTGCTGTAGTTGACAATCTCACCGTCAGTCATCGCCGCAACCTCCAAAAAACGCTCGAACGAATCCAAGTTCCGCACTACCGACTCGGCCCGAATCTCCTCCCGCAAATAAATATCAATGTATGCGGCGAGGTGCTTTTGAGGATTCTTGGCCGTATAGTGTTGCGGAATCAATCCGTAATTTACGGCACGCTCAAGGTCAAAATCCGTAATTTCCCGGCTGACCAAAGGATACAAATAACAAGGGTAAGCCCTGCCCCCCAAAGTGTTATAACCCTTTCGTTTCAGTTTTCTCGCACTACTGGCACATAAAATAAAGAGGATGTTAAACTTGAATATCAAGCGATGTACCTCATTTAACAGTTCTGGCACTTCCGTGATCTCATCGATAATCACCAATGTCTCTTCCGGCTTTCCTGCAAGTTGCTCATACAATCTTGACGGCCTCTCCTTATACAATCGACGTACTTCATTATCAAGTAAATCAATATATATGGCATGAGGAAAAGTGTTGCACAATAAAGTGGATTTACCCGTCTTACGCGCACCAAAAAGAAACAGACTCATGTCCAGTTCTTCTTCAAGTCGAATTATCCTGTCGTATAAAACCATATATTTTTATTGAATTTTTCAGATTATAACTTAAATTTTCAATCAAATTTTGAGCTGCAAAAATACATTTTTTTATTTGCCCTAAGTCATTGTGCCTAAAAATTCGTACTTTTGCCTCTTGAAAATTCCCAATTATGAAAAGAGACCTAAGAACACTGCTTATATGTGCCGTCGCGTTGTGTTTCGCCTTGACGGCCACCGCCCAAAACGGGCATGTCATCGTGGCCGGGTTCGCGCCCTGCACGTCCGCCGCTTCCAGCACAACCGTGAAGCCCGAGCAGGATGCCAGCCAGTTCGTGAACATCACCGATGTGGTACCGGATGTGATTCTGGAAATCCGCTATTATAGCACTTACAACTTTGTGGGTCAGCGCATTGACGGCTACCTGCAGCCCACCGCGCTGATGACCAAACGCGCCGCCGACAGTCTGAAGGTCGTCAGCGACGACATGATGCGCATGGGCTACCGGCTGAAAATCTACGACGCCTACCGTCCGCAGATGGCCGTCGATCATTTCGTGCGCTGGGCCGCCGATGTACCCGACACGCTGATGCGGCGATACTTCTACCCCGAAGTCGATAAGAGCCGGTTGTTCGAACTGGAGTACATCATGGCAAGAAGCGGCCACACCCGCGGCTCCACCGTCGATCTCACCCTCTTCGACATGACCACCGAGAAGGAGGTTGACATGGGCGGCACCTTCGACTGGTTCGGCGAGGAGAGCCATCCCGACTTCGGTGGCAATCCCGAGACGGGCGTCTATAACGGAAAACCGTCCCCTGCCGGCCGCACCATCACCGCCGAACAGTTCCGCAACCGCATGATCCTGCGGGAGGCGATGTTGCGCCACGGTTTCAAGCCCCTCGACAGCGAATGGTGGCATTTCACGTTGAAAGATGAACCGTACCCGGATACCTATTTTGTGTTTCCGGTAAAAGAACTGTGATTATTTATCTCTTACGTTGGCCGTAGAGACGCGGCGCAGTAGAGACGCGCTGCAGCACGTCTCTACTCCCCTTTGTCGTTCACCATTCGCTTCAGTTCCGCCAGCTCCTGTTTCAGTTGAGCAATTTCATCGTTATTCTCCCGTTTCACCGTGTGTTTGAGTTTGAACATGGCGAGGTTGAGCTCCATGGAGGTCTCGCTGCTTTGAATCGGCAGGTTGTCCGCCAGCAGCTCTGCTGCCAGCTGTCCGCCACGCTGCATCAGCGATTGCTGTACCGCTTTGTCGTCCTCATATTGAGGAATCTCCGTAATCACCCGTGATAGTTCACGCAGTTTCGCGTATGCCTCCACTATGGCGATGGTGGTTTCCTCCGCTTTGGGACCCTTCAGGATTGTGGCTAACATATACAGTCCTCGCTCAGTGAAAGCCTTAGGATTTACAGTTGAGTGTTTTTGTTTTTCGAACCGGTCAAAATTTTTGACCGGTTCACCTTCTAAGGCCGAAAAATTCGACCTTAAAGTGTCAACTTCTTGATTGTCAAGCTGGAATATATAACCTTCGGGGAATTTCCGAGGATTGTTCTTGACAGCTTGATTGATTTCTTTTGTTTGAACTCCATAGAGCTCAGCCACGTCAGAGTCCAGAATCACCTGTTGGTTCCTCAAGGTGATCATCTTGTCTTCAACATCCATAATGTTCGTCATAATATTTTAATTTTAATAACAAAATACATTAATAATTCAAGGCCGCAAACATACAAAATCTTTTCAAGAAAATCAAGGACAATTATAATTTAACTAATTAAAAATCAAATATATAAAAATAACAGTTTTCGATATAAAAGTTGCAGCCTTCGGTATAAAAGTTGCAAAATTGTAAAAAAGTGAAAAGCGGAATTGGGTTATAAATCGGGCGGAGCGGGTAATTTTTTGGAAGATTTTGGCGAGGATGGGCACAATGCATAAGAGCATCCGTTTCCCGCGGATGAGATAGTGGTCAAGGGTAGCCGGTACTTTGCAAACGCCTTTCAACTTACGATGTCCCCAACACGAAGTAACCAACACGAAGTAACCAACACGAAGTAACCAACACGAAGTAACCAACACGAAGTAATCAACATTTACTCACCAACACATAGTAACCAACATTCACTTAAAAATCTTACCTTTGCCGCCAAATTAAATCCCTCAAAAAATGAACCCCGCTTTTCATACGATTGACATCATCATCTTCGCCGCTTATCTGCTGGTTATTGTTGGATTGGGCATCTGGATTTCGCATCGGAAGAAGAACAAGGACAAGACCGCCGAGGACTATTTTCTTGCGGGCAAGTCGTTGCCGTGGTGGACGATAGGCGCGTCGTTGATTGCCGCGAACATCTCGGCAGAGCAGTTCATCGGGATGTCGGGGTCGGGCTTTGCGGGCGGTTTTGCGGTGGCCTCCTACGAGTTCATGGCCGCGCTCACCCTCATCATCGTGGCCAAGTTCTTCATGCCTGTGTTTGTGAAGCAGGGCATCTACACCATCCCCGAATTTGTTGAAAAACGGTTTTCCCGGAACCTCAAGACCATCCTCGCTGTCTTCTGGTTAGGCCTTTTTATCTTTGTGAACCTCACTTCCGTGCTCTATCTCGGCGCCAAAGCCATCGACACTATTATCGGCACCGGTGACGGCTCTCTCATCATGCCCGCTATCATTGGGCTGGGGGTGATTGCCGCTCTCTATTCCATCACCGGCGGCCTTTCCTCTGTGGCGTGGACGGACATCCTGCAGGTCATTCTGCTCGTGTTAGGTGGCCTTATCACCACGGTGGTGGCATTGCAGGTCATCAGTCCCGACGGCACGATTATGAACGGCATTCACCATCTGACGGATACGGCAGGTGACCGCATGCACCTGATTTTGCCGAAAGACAACCCCGAATATCACAACCTGCCCGGCATCGCCATGCTCATCGGCGGACTATGGGTGGCAAATCTCTACTATTGGGGTTTCAACCAGTACATTATCCAGCGGGCATTTGCGGCCAAATCGCTGTCTGAAGCACAGAAAGGGTTGGCGTTTGCCGCCTTCCTGAAATTGCTCATACCGTTCATTGTGGTCATCCCCGGCATCGTGGCGTATGTAATGTACACCGAGGGCAGTTTCGGGGCGGCAGAGGCTCTCACCAAGGCCAACGGTGCCCTCAACAACGACAATGCCTATCCGTGGCTGATCAGCACCTTCATCCCAACGGGTCTTAAAGGATTGGTAGTCGCTGCCTTGGCCGCCGCCATCATCTCCTCTTTGGCCTCCATGCTCAATTCCGCCTCCACAATTTATACCATGGACATTTACAAGCCCTACATCGCCCCGAAGGTGAAGGAAAAAACGGGCAAGGATGTCAGTCTGGTGCTCGTGGGACAAATTTCCGCCGGACTTTTCCTCATCATCGCATGTCTGATCGCCCCGCTGCTCGGCAGTGTAGGACAAATGTTCCAGTACATCCAGGAATATACTGGCTTGGTAAGTCCGGGCATTTTGGCGTTGTTCTTGTTGGGGCTTTTCTGGAAGAAGACCACCAACAAAGGCGCCATTACGGGCGTGGTGTTGTCCATCCCCATCGCATTGGCACTCAAGTTTTTGCCTATCGACATGCCTTTCATCGACCAGATGTTCTACACCTGTCTGCTTACAATGGCCATCATCATCATGGTAAGTTTGTGCACATGTGAGAGTGAAGATGATGTGAAAGGCATCGCGCTGATTTCCAGCATGTTCAAAACAAAAACAGACTTCCATATCGCTGCATACGCGATATGTATTCTGCTCGTGGTGATTTATGCAGTATTCTGGTAAAATACTTTCCTTTTGCCAAATTTCACCTATTTTTTGTAATGCCCATTCGGCATAAATTTCGTTTTTTTGCCGTCAAGTTTTGGGAGTTATTCTATCGGAACGATTCTCTATTCAAAAGGAAACCTATAAAGGTAGAGATAGAAGCAGGTCGTTTGAGTATTACCCCAATACGAGACCTGCATTCATGTGTTGTGTTATGTGCAAAAGGGACCCTTTCGGGTCTCTTTTGTTTTAAAAGGTCCCCGAAAAAGAAAAGCCCTCGTCAAGAAGAAGAGGGCTCCGTATCATGATGAATATCAACCAAATGATGAACTATTGCGACAACATCAGCTTCAGCTCGATACCTGTCTCAAAATTCATGTTGTTGTACTGATTCTTGTTCTTCGGCTTGTTGATGGCTTGGTCATAGTAGAACCTCAACCCGACCAAGCGGCTGAACTGGTAGTCGGCGGAGACGTTGATGGTGACATTCAGCGCACCGGATGTGACCTGTTCGTCATCTTCGGTGATGCGGCGCAACATCGTCTGATTGTCCTTTATTCCGAAACCGGCCGTCACATTCAGGTCACTGACAAACTGACGTTTCACACCGGAGAAAACCAATCCGATCTTGATGTCCTTGAAGCGGTAACCGGCAGAGAACGCCACCTCCTTGGCGGTGTTCTCCGTAATCTGCGTGTTAGCGAAACTAAGGGAGACACTGCGTGACTGTCTATATTCAATTTTCAGCAACATGCTGTTCTTCAAGGTCATGTCAAAGCCAATCATCGGGCCGAACTGTTCAGTCAGGGCCATCTGGCTCAACTCGTTGGCGGCGATGAAGTCACCAAGGACGTTATAGGCGTTGGGGTGTCCGTTCTCATCCTGTGTGTAGGCGATGTTGGTGGAATAGCTGCCCACATTGTAACTACAAGTGTAGCTGTGAGTCAGGGAGAAGCTCTGGAACACTTTCTCCATGCCTTTGATCTTGGTCAAACCGTTGTAGTTGAGGCGCCAGTTGGGCAACGGAATCTTCAGGAACGGGGAGAAAATGTCCGATTTCTGCGCATCTTTATTGAGATAGGTGGTCATGAACGCACCCATGAGCACATCCTGGGAGATGGCGCTGTAACCGACCGGATAGTCCGTCTCTGGATCGACATCGCCCGTGTAGTTGGGGTTGTTCTCCGCGTAACGATAGGCCAGCTCCTTACGAACCGCACGGAAATCCTGGAACAGGTCATCATGGTTTTTGAAGAACGTTCCTAAGCCGCAATAGGTCATACTGAAAGTACCGGAACGCTGCGGAGTATAGTGCGACACATTGCCGAACTCATCCACATGGAAGTATTCGGAGAAATTCTGCGTGAAGTTGCGGTTGGCGGAGACATCTATGCGGAAATCCTTGAACGGCTCCACAGTAGCGCGGAAGTTCCACACTTCGCTCCGAGTGCGCTGGTATGGCGAGTTCATCAGGGAGTCAGTGGTCAACCAGCCGTTTCTTGCCGCAATCGACTGGATGTCGGGCTGGGCACCGAACATGAAGAGGAATCCAGGACCGCTACTTTCCTTAGTATGACCAACCAGCGTGGCCGAATACATGTAACCGGGCAAAATCGTTCCGCTTCCCCGCGTGTAGTTGGCAGAGACATTGCGCACAGACATCAACAAACGCACCGTTCCGTCCAAAATGATACGGCCGATATTCGGTTTGTCAATCGAATCGTTCTTGTCACGCTTTTTCTTGCCTTTCTTAACCTCGTCGGCCAAATCCTCCTCGTCATCCTTATCATCTTTGCTTTTCTTGGCATCTTTGCCCTTCTTATCGTCGCCCTTCTTGTTCGGTAAAATACTTTGGTTTACTTTCTTAAGATAAGGCACTGAATTGTAAAGGGTCACAAAGTTCAACGTGGCATTACCCTGAATGTTCTGGGAGTTTTGGATGGTGTTGCCCAAGTAGGAGAGGGAAAGCGCGGAAGCCGTGTACTGGTACATGGAGGAGTAGCGCAAGTTGGCGGTGACGAACTTGAAGAGCGGAATCTTGTTGATAGGCACCTGATAGGTGGCGTTGAAGTTCTGGCGATAGTCGGTGGTACGACCGCCTCTGCCGATACAATGCCACACGGAATCTCGCTTCACCCGGGTGTCGATACGGCCATCCGGCTCGTCAATACGCGCAGAAGCATCTGCCTTGAACTCCAACCGGAGGCTCTGGAAGATGTCCCAGTTGATGGCGTAGTTACGGGTCCAATCAAAGGACTTCACGTAGTTGGTGTCAATGATGATATTGCCCCTGCTCTTCGGACGATATTTGAACTCCTGCAAGTCGCGGTGAATCGTGGTGCGGAACACGAGGTTCTTCGGCATAGGCGTGATGTTAAAGTCACGAATAATCTGCAACCACTTATTATTCAACCATTTTACTTTTGAGAACGGACGATAGTTTTTCGGATTCGTACTGAACGTGTATCCGATTTCACCATTATGGATATATTCGTTGTTCATCTCCATATCCTCATCGCGCTGCACCAACTCGGAATAGGAGTAGGAGAAGTCAAGGTTTTCAACATCCCAGACGTGCATCTTGCTGCCCTTGGAGAAATCTCGCTCTTTGCGGACGTTCATCAAGTTGACATTCTGACGACGGGTGACTTTATTGGTCATGAAACGAAGCGAATCGCGCGCCTCCGCAGTGGGAAGGTCGGCCAGCTCGTCTTTCATCTTCACGTCGGGATTCAGAGGGTTGTATTCAGGTTGCACCACCGCCAACGAGTAGTCGTAGTGCACGGGAATTCTGACGTTCCATTTCTCCGGGAATAGAAGCTTGCCACCGTCGATATTCGTGGCAAGGTCGAAGTTGACATTGGTCTCGTGCGACCGTTCGGTGATGGACTGTTCCAAGCCTCCGAATCCCGGCGAGGAATAGGTACCCGAAAGGGTCAGGTCACCCACATCGGCGAGGGTCGTTCTGGCGCGAAGCAAGGCAGCAAATCCCTGACGGTCATCAAACCCAGAAAGTCTCAACTCATTGACCCACATCTCCACAGATTTGGGCTTCATGTCATCATTATCGTTAGCCGTCCGCTTCTTGGGGTTACGAATACCGATCATAATGGTGGTTACGTCGCCCAAGTTCGGATTACCGACCACCGTATAACGCGGATCCATGTCCGAAAGAGGCAGAATCGTATAAGGAGCCAGGATGCTCGGATGGGTTCCTGCCCGAATGGCGCGATTACGTTGCATCTTCAAGGAAACCAAAGAGTCCAGTGTTATGCGAACCATATTGTGTTCAGGCCAGATGGCGTTGGTGTCGCGGCCCACTCCCCACGGGGTAATCTCAATCGGAAGCTCATATTCGTAGTAGTTCTCCGTGAAGTCGGAACCCAAACGGATAAATGCCGTCACTTCGCCGGGCCGCAAGTCGCCGGAAGAGAAAACATCCTCGGCGTGAATGTACATCTGCAAGTTATGGAACTGACGGAGATCGTACGACGTGCTCTTGTAGATGGCACGGGAATCGCCATCAGGCAGGTTCACCACCTTCATCGTCACCGATTGCTCGTTCTCCTGATAGGCCTGGGCGGTCATACCGTAGGCGGTCTCGCGGATAATGCCGGGAGGCAACATATACGGAATCGGCACGCGGTTGGCATTCTCCTCGAAGCTCACCGTTCCGACGTAGAAGGAGCTCTCACCGTCATCCTGCGTTGGGTTGTAGTCGCCGTCCTCGCGCAAACTGAGGTTGTATGTGCGCCAACTGCTGCGCACCAACTCAAACGTGGCCAAACGGCAGACAATCGGCTCCTCAAATTCCCGCATGAAGACACGCATGAAACGGATGGAGCTGAAACCCGTCATGCCGTTCACCACCTTGTCGGGATTGTGAATCGGAATACGGAACTGGTACCATTTGGTGGCGGGGCGTTCGCCGTTGGGCAGCGTGTTGGGATGCCCCTCATAAACGTCGTTGATGTAATTCTCACCCACCACCATCTTGTCGGGCGACAGGTCAATCACATATTGGTAATAGCGCTCATCCTCACTCAACGTGTTGTCGTTGTTCATATCCTCCAAGTTCGGGATATTGGTGGCGGCCGTGGGATAACTTTCCGAACTCTGGTCGTCGGTGGGCGAGTTTCCTTCTGAGTTGTTGTAATATTTGTAACGCTCCACCACCTTGAGATCCATCGCGTCATAGTCGCTACCTCTGAAATAGTGGTAGTTATCGGCTGACGGGTCGTTGACGGCATTCTGATAGGCCAGCGAACCCGGCCCGAAAGCGGCTTCCACCCTGTTGACATACACCTCTCCGAAAAAGTCCCGCTCACGAACGGTTGACAAGCCGTCGTAACCGATATCCTGATATTGGCGGGTACCGTTTTGATTGTCGAAGGAGTTCACAATCAACTGGTTGGTAGGCACACGACCCCAGACCGTGAAGGCCACATCGTCGTCGGAATCATTGGTAGGCATACCGCTCTCGAAGAATTTCACACCGTCGCGGAGAATATCCTCGGAAATGTCACCCAAGTTGAAGTAAAGCTTACCGCCCTTGTGATTCGGATTATCAATGAAGGGGTCCATCATCCAGAACTCGATGTACTCGTAGTTGGAGGACTCGAAATCGGTCTGGTCGAACTTACGCATGATACCGCCCCAACGGGTTTCGGGATCCTTCAGGGTACCGTCCTCGTTCAAACCGCTGGAGAATCCTTCCGAACCGTCCACATCGTAGTTGTAAGCGCCTCTCTCGGAAGGATAGAAGGCCATGTTGAAAACGTTCATCAGCGTGGAGAGCTGCGTGGTGGCTTGCTCTTTGAACGGGAATAGTTCGGGCTCATAGACGGCACGGGCGTAAGGCTGCGAAAGGTCTTCCTTGGTCAGGTTGGAGGGGACTGCACTGCCGCTGTTATAGAACAACGGGTCGATGAGATACCAGGCCAAACGGGCGCGGTTGTATCCGTAGGCGAGCTGCCGGCGCGCGGGAGCGGTCACCCCCACCGGAGAAGCCTCAGGGAAAAGGTCTGGCTGCCCCTGCGGAGTGGAAGCCATCACCCAGTTGCTGATATTCATCAGGTCGACGGTCGATTTCGCCGACTCGAAATTGTCAATATACGTGACACCCTCTTTGCCAATCTGACGGTTGTGGCCCGGGATGAAGTGGGCGAACTCACCGTCCAGATTCAAGAACGACTTTGTGGTGGTATGGTGGAAAGTCAACAGGTCGATAGCTTTCGTGATGAAGGGAAGTTCCGTCTTATAGGCGAAATTCATACCCCAAATCAAGTTGTTGATGGGCTCGTCTCCATAGTTGACCTTGTTGGTGAAAGGCCGCTCGCGCAAGTTCAGCAACGTCGCGCCCACCGTGAAGTCGGGCGAGAAAACATAATCCAAATTGACACCGAACATGCGCTTGTCGGTCTGGTAGGCATCGTCAGTCTCCGGGGTGATCTGAATCGGCGTGCCGGAGGCCAAAATGCTCTGGTTGATGATGGTCACCACACCCATGTCGTAGTTGACGGTGTAGTCCACATTTTCGGTCAGCGTAATGCCGCCGGCGGTCACCTTCACGGCCTTGGTCGCGCCACCGCCCGTGAAATGGAACTCGGAACCATACGACGAACGGTAGCTACCTTCGATATAGTACTTGTTTTTGTTGGTAATCTGCTGCGCCATGGTCTTCGTCATCGTGTACAACGAATCGAAGGCATACTTGTCGGCCAATTCCGGATCGTCCAACACAGCACGCAAGTCCTTGCCGAAAGGCTCCGTGGTGGGGAAATAGACACGTCCGTTGGCAGCGTTGATGGTACCGCCATTGATATGGGCGCCGTCGATGAAGTCGAAAATACCATCAGGCGTGGGATCCTGTTGCTGGTTCAAACGGTCCATGCCCATCAAGCGGATCAACGGGATACCTTTCTGCGCACCCTCCGTGAAGAAACCGTTCGGCGTGCCCGCCGCATCGCCCGTATAGAGGATGTTCAAACGGAATTTGTCGGAAGAGACCTGATAGGCCGACAGGCTGTAGACGTTCTTCATCATCAACTTCCACAACGGAGACTTGGTATTCAGGTTTGTACTCTTCAACAGCTTGGCACGAATACAGTTGGGGGTGGCCACCTCATTGGAAAACTCACCCACCTGATACACATGGTCGTCACCGATGACCGTATATTGGAACGCCACGGCCAGCACCTGGTCGGAAGCAAGGGCGGAATTCAGCGAGATGAAACCCAACTTCGTGTTCACGGTGTATTCGTTGGGGGAAAGCAGACGGGCACTCTCCACCTTCTCGTAGTCGGTTCCCGACTTGAACCCGATCGACTGCATGTTGCTCGACACATTGGCGATATTGCGGATCAGGGAACTGTCGGCATACATCGTCAGGTTGTTGGTGTAGTTGTCCGGCAACTGCCCGCCGGCGTACGCGGGGTTGTACGACAGCGCAGGGAATTGCGGGTCATATTCACCCAAATCAGTGAAAGCCACAACGTTACGATTGTTTGTGGTGGCCGCGCCAACCGTTGTGCGCCACACCTCAATCTTGGTGATGACGATGGGTGAACTAACTAACGGGAGCGTGCTAAGGTATTGGTTATAATGCTCTTCGAAGAAATGGGCGAGGAAGAAGTGCTTGTTCTCCTCGTACTCGTCGGCGCGGAAGTAGAAGTCCGTCTCTTCGGCACCGCCCTCCACCGTGATGGTCTGGGAGGATCCCTTCTTTCGCGACGCGACGGCCGTGATGAACAGGTTACCGAACTTGAGTTGCGTCTTCACACCGAACAAGCTCTGGCTACCGTTAATCAACGTGCTGTTCAGCGGGAGTGTAACATCACCAAACTCAATAAGTTGCAGAATGTCATCCTCCTTACCGTTATATTTTAGCTTGATCTGGTCGGTTTTGGTCGTCACCGCCAGCTCATCTGTCGAATAGTTGAGATTGAACTCGATTTTGTCACCGATTTTAGCCAGCAAGTTAAGCTGAATATCCTCGTCGAAATCAAGTTGCAACTGTTTACGCTGTTTTACAGGTAACAGGTAATTATCTGTCTGTGTGTACTTTACACCCAACTTCAACCCCACATTTCCCGAAGGCCGTATGTCAATGGTGTTGCTGCCGAAGATGCCCTCGAAAATGTCGCCGCCGATGTGCAGTTGCGGAATGAGGCCGCTGCCTCTGCGGGAAACGGGCCCGCCGCCGATGCTCCGGCTCTGACTCTGCCAATAGTCATGGATACTCTGCTGCAGGTCGTAGTTGATATACTCATTGACGTTCATGTAGGCGCCCGGACCGAATGTCGAGCTGCCGGTCATGTACTGGAAATTGTAGGTGTTGGTCTCCGGGTCGTAAATAATGGATTGTCCGATTCCTGGAGGGTTGTTAAGGTAGAATGGGTTGCTCGGATTGGGGGCAAGCGGGTTGATGTCCGGCTGGGGAAGCACCGGCGGGTTGGTGTCGGGCGGACAAATCGGGTACGACAATTCCACCCGTGTGGGTAGCGTCTTGCGGACAAAAGGCCCGTTGGCGGCTTTCAGACCGAGATGTCCGAACCCGACAAGGAGAAGCGCTATGATGACAGCGTGTATATAATGTCTTACTTTCAAGTCTCTCTTTTTTTGTTACAATAATTTCAAAGCCTTCTTAATAAGTTCTTCTACAGTTAGTTGGATTCCTTCAGCTTTGATGATTTTATCCAAAACAGTTTCCGCGCCGGACTTGGGGAAGCCAAGTGCGACAAGAGCGGATAACGCTTCAAACTTGTTATTATTGTATGTGACGTTAATTTTTGTTGCGTCGGCCCAGGAAGCCTTTTTCGCCTTGTCTTTCAATTCAATGACCACACGCTGCGCCGTCTTCGCCCCGATGCCCTTCACCGACTGGATGGCCTTGACATCCTCGGTGGCGATGGCGTTGAGCACTTCGCCCACACTCATGGACGAAAGGATGAGCCTCGCGGTGTTCGGACCGATGCCGTTGACCGTGATCAGCAACTTGAAAAGCTCGCGTTCCTCCTCGGTGGCGAAACCGTACAGCACCTGCGCATCCTCCTTCACGATGAAATGCGTGAGCAACCGTACCTCTTTCAAATCCTTGATTTCGGAAAATGTGGCCAACGAGATGTTGATGCTGTACCCTACCCCGCCGGCCGTCTCAATGACGATGTACGCGGGATTAACCTCTTCTATTCTGCCTTTTATGTGGTTTATCATCTTCTTAAAAATAAGCGGCAAAGATACAAAATTTGGGGCATCCTCCGTGTCAGAATTTTCGGTCGCCGGTGAAGGTGAACGAGATACCGTTTTCATGACAGAAATCGCGCCATTTTTCCACGTAGAACGGGCTATTGGAGCCATCCGCGATGACCTCCCGGAATGGCATCAGCGCCATCGACTCCTCGGGCGGCAGCCTCGGGTTTTGGCGCAGAAGCAGGCAATCAACCCGCAAAGTGTCACAACAGACTCCCTCCCAAAGCTTTTCCTTGTGCGTGAGCAGATAGTAGGTTCTGCCGTCGAACCGGATGAAATTGCCGCGCTTACAGAGAAAAGGGGTGTCAAGCGCTTCCGTATCAATGGGCACCACCCTCCCGTGCAACCGTCGTTTCCGCGCATGGTTGCGGATATTGTACTGATACAACTTGTCGCCCTCTTCGCACAGGGAATCCGACAACCAAACCGTCTGCCCGTGCCAGTTGAACTCCAACACACTGCATTTCCGAGCATGATAGGCCAAAAATGTCGTTTCGCGGGCCAAAGCAAGCTTTTTCACCCCAAAAGAGACGCAAAACAGGGTGAACAACACACCGGTTGCCCAGAAAACCCGTCGGCTCTTTCGGTACAGCAGATAACAGACACAGCCTATCACGCCGTATAACAGTACCACTTGCAAAAGGGAATAGTCAATGTTTTCTGTCACCGAATGGGGTAGTTTCTCAATGAAGGTGATAAGGGTGTTCATCATTCGGATTTCCTTGGTCAATAGCCAAGTCAAGTGCTTGGATATAAGCGGGATAAACGAAATAGGCAGTAAGGCGACCCCCGTAATGATGACAACAAAGGAGAGAGCGATGACACTGAGGTTGGAGAGCATGAAGTAGTTGGGAAACTGGGCGAAATAGTAAATGGAGATGGGTGACGTGCCGAGTTGGGCGGCCACCGAGACGGTCAGCAGTTCCCAAAAGTAGTTGCCGATGCGGGTGCGGCAATGATAAACGGCGGCCAGCTTCGGCTGAAACAGCACAATGCCCGCCACCGCGAGATAGCTCAGCTGAAATCCCACCTCAAATAACAATAACGGGTTGATTACGAGCAAGATAAAAGCCGATGCGAAGAGACTGTGGAAGACATTGGTGTTCCTTCGCAATTGCTGCCCGACGGCCACGAAGGTGAACATGGTGGCCGAGCGTGTCACCGAAGGGGCAAGACCGGTAATGTGCGCATACAGCCAAATGACCAGCATCACCAGCACAACTTTGAGAATCCGCGAAGTGCGAAAGAAATCCAGTGGCTTCAGCAAAAAGTTGACAATCATGAAGATAATGCCGACATGCATGCCCGATACGCAGAGAATGTGGCTCACTCCCGCCGACGAGTAAGAGGCTTTCAACTCGGGGTCGAGGGTGTCGTCATCACCGAGAAGGATGGCCTTGAGAATATCGAGTTCATCGCCACGCATACCCGCATGTATGTAGATGTCCGTCAGGCGGTTGCGAGCCTGTTGCGCAAGAAACTTCAGCGGGTTGGCGGGCCGGTGGCCTATGCGTTGCCAACCGCTCTCCCGCACGAAGCCGGAGTAGTAGATGCCGCGCCGTCGCATATACCGTTGGTTGTCGAAGGCATCGGGGTTGCAGGGCGGCGCAATACGGGAGAGGTCTGCATGGACGAACAGCAGATCGCCGTAGCGCAGACTGCCGGTCGAGGGTGACGGCTGCAAATAGAGCAACACTTTCCCGCCAACCGTTTTTCCGTTAACGGCTTGCCCCTTTATCGCTTTGCTGTCAAGGGATTGCAGCACTTCAGCCTCCACTTTCACGCTCTTTTCGCGCGAGGTGGGTTCCGTCGCGACGCGGACTATCCAGTCGGCGTTTGCCTCCATCACCTCATCCAGGATTTCAGGATGGAAATGGCTGTTGGTCAAAGCGATACCGACCATCACGAAAGCAACGCACATCCCGATCGTCTGCACCACCCGCCAGCGGTAAGCCTTGACGAACGTCAGCGCGGCAGTCAGCAGGAAGGAGGCAACCGCGACCCACCAAAGCGTCCGGCACACGGCATCGGGAAAATCTCCGAAGTAGGCGATGAGTATGCCAACGACATAGGGGAGCAGCACTTTCACAAGGGGGTAGTTTTCGATTTTCATAGTTCAGGATTATTAACATCAACTTGTTTTTCAACGCTTTATAATAAACATTTTGTTTAAGGTTATAAAATATTTTCACAGCGCAAAGATACGACAAATTGTTCACGGGCAAACAGCCTGTGAACAATTTTATCAACAATGAAATGAGAATCTAAAGACTACTGGTTGACGTACAACTCCACCAGTCCTTCCGGTGTGGAGACGTGGAGCGTGCTGTTCTCGCGGTCAACCTTCGTGACGAATTGCTGGGAGGCGGGGATGAGGATTTCCGTGCCGTCGTGATCGACCTGCATGAGCGGGTTGTTGGCCAGTTCGAGGAAATCCTTGCAAACGCCGATTTCGCCCAAGCGTTCGTCAACGACCTTGAAACCAATGACTTCATGGAAATAGAAGCGGTTGCCGGAGAGTTTGGGCAGGCTGCTGAGCGGCAGGTAGAGCTCGGTTTGGGCGAACTCGCGGACATTGTCGATGTTGACCTCTTGCAGTTTGATGATGAACTGGTTGTTGCCCTTGTACTGCAGCCGTTCAACCATATAGGGCAGCATTTCGCCGTCGGTTTCGATGAAGACGGCGGGGAGGTCGAGGTAGCGTTCGCAGTCATCGACATCAAAAAAGGCACACAACTCGCCTTTCAGTCCGAAAGGTTTCGTCAGTGTGCCTAAATAGTAGTAGTTTTTGTCGGCCATACGGCGGGAAAAACTATTCGGCGGCCGGTTGTTCGGCCTCGGCTGCGGGAGCCTCGCCAGCGGCGGCGGCCTCTTCAGCGGCGGCCTCGGCGGCGGCGGCTTCAGCGGCTTCCTGCGCGGCCTTGGCTTGTGCGGCAGCAATTTCGGCGGCCTTGGCGGCGACCTTCGCGGAGATGGCCTCGCGGACCTTCGTCTCAGCGGCAAGGCGCTCCTTCACGACTTTGCGTTTGGCCTCACGCTCGGCGTTCTCCACGTCTTTCAGCTTGGAGTTCTTCTCCTGCTTCCAGGCGTCGAATTTGCGCTGGGCCTCGTTCTCGCTGAACGCGCCCTTGGCGACACCGCCTCTGAGGTGTTTCATCAAATAGACACCTTCGCGTTTGAGAATCGCACGGGCGGTATCGGAGGGAGTGGCGCCCACTTCCAGCCAGTACAACGCTCTGTCGAAATTGATGTTGAGGGTTGCGGGATTGGTCAGCGGGTTGTAGGTACCCAGGTCCTCGATGAATCGTCCGTCACGGGGTGCTCGACCATCCGCAATTACAAGGTGGTAGAAGGGTTGGTTCTTCTTACCGCGTCTTTGTAATCTGATTCTTGTTGCCATAATACATTAATTTTAGGGGTTAAAAAAATCGGCGGCAAAAATACACTTTTTTGGAATACAAACAGTTGGGGGAAGAAATTTCGGCTGTTAGCCATTGGCCATTGGCTTTTGGCTGTGGTTTATCCGCAGTGGGAAGGTATATTATTCAAGTTTCGCAAGTTCTTTTTTGTTGCACTTATATTCGTAAAACAAAAAATCATTGTCATTTAAAATAAATTGTATCTTTGCGGCCTTGAAATTCATAGTATTCATTATATCTTTTAAATCATGGAATTTGATAAAATATTAAGCAACAACAAATTATGGGCAGTACGCTATGAGAACGAGACGGACAATGTACTGCGACAACTATTTTCACAATGGAGTGACCCGGAATGGCTGATGAACTTTTTTTTGTAACAACATGTCTGATTTAGAGGCCTACTTCAAAATAACCGATGTCAATCAAGCCATCTATGACACCATCGACGATAGCAACGAACTCCAATGCCTTATTCTGGACCTCTCACCCAACTCAAATCTTGACAAACTGTTCCGTCCCTTGGAAAACGGTCGAACTCAAGAAATGCTTTTAGGCGGAGAAAAGGCACGCCTTGCCAGATATCGGAATCACGCATCATGGCTTCGTCTATATGCCATCAAAATAGAACAGGGTTGCTTTCTCATCACAGGCGGAGCAATAAAGTTGACGAAAACGATGCAGGAAAGGGAACATACCCTGCGAGAACTAAACAACATGGAACGTGTACGCAACCTATTACTACATGAAGGGGCAATTGATGCCCGATGGTTTTGCGGATTACATGTCAGAAATAAACGGTGATTACCTATATGAAACAGAAAACAGTTGATTATTTGTCAAGAAATCAAAGCAAGACTCCATCCCAATGGAGAGAGGAGGCCGAATGGAGGCGTGACAATGCGGCGTGGTTGCGGTATTCCCAACACATAGCCGTACTGTTGCTGTCTTACATGAAAAAGGAGAACCTCACCCAACAAGGTATGGCAGACCGACTGCATTGTACGCAGCAGTATGTCTCCAAAATCTTAAAAGGGAAGGAGAACCTGACGCTTGAGGTGATTGCCAATATTGAGCAAGCACTGGATGTTCAGTTGATAAACTTGTGACCCGCCCTGTTCGCACTTGACTTCTGTTGAATTTTGACATTGACTTCGATGTTCCTCCAAACCAAAGACCTCAACAAACATAAGGCCTCTACATGCTGGCCACAATCCTAAAAAGCTCCAAAACGATATGTTATAAATGGGTTCACGTGTCGGACCCCTTTTCCCCGTCAGGGGAAACATCTCTGTAGAAAAACGGTTGCCCACACGCGCTGTTTTCAAATCCTCGTAGAGAATTCATATTCAACAGGTTGCCCAAAACATTGCCGTGTCCGGTGTGCAACCCTCAGTAATGCGTTGCTCATCTCGCAGCCATAACCAAATAAAAAGGCGCGAACGGAGAAACAGCCTCGCAAGAAGTTGGAACTGTTCGAAAAGTTGCAGAAAACGAAAAAACGGAAGGAGATCAAGGCATGAAACTACTTGTCTCTATAATGCCCGTATGCAGTAAGTACGAGAACAACAACTTCCGTATCGTGAATCTCGTAAACAAGCCGATGTTTCTTGGTGATACGTCTGCTCCATTCTCCTGCCCGATTGCCGGAAAGGGGCTCGGGTTTTCCGGTACCTGTGCGAGGATGCTCATACAGTTCAGAAATCAACTGCAGTGCCTTCTGATACGCTTTTGGCTCATCGTGAAGAAGCTTTCCAAGGTCGATTTGAGCCTTTTCCATGATTTTTACTGTATAGCGTTTCATAGGCTCCTGATGTATTGGTCAAGCTCTTCCACACTCGCAAATTCCATTGCTGGGCCTTTTTTCGCCTCATCGACACGGGCAAAAAATTCCTCTTTTGTGAAAAGAGTGGCATCTTCTTTCTCTGCAACAAGTTTGCGCAAATATTTAGCAGCTCGTCTCAGCAAGTTTTCGTCTTCAGCGATGATGCTCATGTTGCGAAGCACCTCCGCATTCAATTGCATAGTTGTCATATCTCTGTCATATTTTATCACAGCGCAAAAATACGAAAAATATTTGAACCCAATATCATTATGGAAAAACCGAAACCAGCGAATCACATATATTCGATTCGGCCAATTCGTATATACGTATCCGCTTATACGTATATACGTCTTGACCCATGCGTATATACGTGTTTGCTCATGCGTCGAGTTGATCCAAGTTGGCGAGTTAATAAATTGCGACTGCCTTAGGTTGTCGCATGTTTCAAGTTACAGGTCAAAGGCCAAGGGTCTCCAAGTAATCGTTCTTTTTCCTTGAGTCGCTCCTCGCTTATGCCATAGTTGTTGATTATAGTGGTGGCATTGGGATTAAAGTTATGCACCGTCCCAATATTTATCTCCTGAAATGTGTTTCCCGTACCGGGGTTGCCTTCGATTTTGATGTCCATACTCTTTTAGTTGATGGTTATATGATAAGTAGGAGTGTCGCCATCCCTGGCGACCGTTTTGCGGCAGGAATGCCGCAGCTCCTAAGACGCTGCAAAAATAATGAAAATTCAAACAACTTTCTTTTTTCGTTTGTAATCATCTGATTTTCAAATAGAAAGTTGAAAGAAAGAATAATTCGGGATTCTTTCTTGGTTTCACTGTCGCCGTGGATGTATTTTTGCCTCGTCATTCAGTCGCAAACGCGTGACAAAGATGACAAGCGTTCTTTGACATACTGAGACAAGGCGGTTTTTAATTCACCTTATTTATTAACAATCAAAAACATCAAAATCATGATCGATTACTCTGTTTGTAAAAAGTATAATCCAATAGATGAGACTGCTGCGCCGAAGGCTTACGCCACAGCGCAAATGCGCGAGAACATGTCGTTCTCCGATTTCGTTAACCACATTGCCGGCCACAACGGGGTGTTCAGCCGCGGTACTGTGCAGGGTGTTCTGAGTGACGCCTGCCAGTGCCTCGTCGAACAGTTGCTGAACGGCAACAAGGTGCAAATGGGCGAACTGGGCAAGTTTTGGATCAGCCTCTCCTCAATAGGTGCTGATTCACCTGAGAGCTTCAGTGCCTCGAACATCAAAACCGTGAACATTGTGTTCACCCCAGGGCCTGACTTCGAGAATCTTCGCGCAAGGGCCACCTTCAACCTCGTCTCCAGTCGTGCAGCCCAGGCGGCCACACTGAAGGCTGAGAAGAGCGGTGACACGATCGTGGACCTGGAGGCGGCTCGTGCCACTGCCCGCCCGAATGCAGGCCCCGGGTCCTCTTCGACAGGTTCAGGAACCGATTCCGGTACTGGCGATTCTGACAACTAACCCACAAACCTTAACCCTTAAACTTTAACCCAAAATTGAACAAAGCCTTGTGATCTCAGTATTGTCAAAGAAAGAGTGAAGGTTTGGTAGCCAATTAGCAAGGGCGCTCGGAAACGGGTGCCCTTTTTTACATTGACATTGTCCCAAGTCTCAAGTCCCAAAGTTGCCCTGTAGAGACGGGGCGTGCCCCGTCTCTACAAGTCGCAAGTCCCAAGTCACACCGCAGAGACGGGGCACGCCCCGTCTCTACTTCCCGCCGTCCCGGAACTCCACAAACACCGGCAGATGGTCCGCGAAACCGCCGATGTAGCGCGGGCCGAGGAAGGTGCGGAAGTTCTTCTTCCCGCCGTATTTCTCATCATCCACCAGCAGAAAACCCGCGTCGAAGATGTCCGCAGCACCCACCTGCCGCACGCCCGCCGTGTCCGTCAGCCAGGCGTCGGACACGACGAACTGGTCCAGGCAACCCCAGAAATCCTCGTGTTTATGGGAGCCGCGCAGACTCTGCCTCGCCAACGGGAGCATCAGGTTGTAGAGCGTGTCGCGGGGCAGGCGCGGGCCATATTCCCGTACACGCAGGTGACCCGTCATGCTCTCGTCGGTGGCATAGTCGTTGAAGTCGCCGGCAATCAGGATCTTGGCACGCGGGTCGCCGCGGATGAGCGAGTCCACACCCATGCGCACGACATCGGCGTAATAGTTGCGCTTGGGCACGGTGGCCGCGTACCCACCGTAGCGGGAAGTCCAGTGGTTGACGAACACGTGCAACGAATCGCCGCCCGGGAACTGCACCACGACATAGAGGATGTCGCGGTTGCGCGCGAAGGTGTCGAATGGGAAGACCACGGGCACTTTCCGGCTGCGCAGAACCCGCACACAGCTGTCGCGGTAAAGCAGCGCAACATCCACCCCGCGACGGTCGGGCGAGTCGTAATGCACGTACCGATACCGATACGCCCGCAACGGCGATTTATAGCACAAATCCTTGAGTACCTGTTCGTTCTCAATCTCCGCAAGTCCGACAAGCCACGGCGGGTCACCCATGCCCGCCGCCACTATCACCTTTCCAACCATGGAAATCTTCTTGATGTACTTTTTATAGGTCCAGTGATAGCTGCCCGTCGGAGTAAAATCATCATCTGCTTTCAGACTGTCGTCCGATGGGTGAAACAGATTCTCCACGTTGTAGAACAGGATTCTGTGAAGAGCAGTGTCCGTCTGCGCCCAGCCGACCGCACCGCATAATATACCGAATACTATGATACAAATACGTTTCATCTTGCCTTCAATTTGTCGAGGCAAAGATACAACAAAAAACCACTAAAATCAAGGGTTTTGAAAACTTTTTATATCGTATTACCTACGAATGAGTTACAAATGAATATTAACTAATCGAAGGCTTTGGTTTAACTGTAAATTGTTAAATTTTTAAACCGTTTCGGGAAGATTTCGCAAAAAAGCGGAAACTAACGCAAAAACGGATGGCTCTCGCACGGCAGCGCGGCCAACGGATGGTAGTCGCCCTTCAACCCGACAGGCGTGGCGTTGCGGATGTCATAGACAATCTGGATGCAAGGACGTACCTCCTCCAAGCCGAAGCCCTGGCCGCTCAGAATCTGCCGGTAGCTCTCGGTGTGCAGATTGGTGAAGCCGTCGCTGAACTCGAATGGCTCGCCGTTAATCACAATCTGGCGGAACGTCGACCTTCCGCTCTCCGCAACCTCTTTCGGAAGCGTGTTCCGGTTGATACTCAGGAAGTAACGAACCCTGGCCCTGTCGAATCGGATGAATCCGGCCACACGGTCGTGGGTGGCGACATGCACGATGTTCTCCTGCACCTTGCCGAAAATATGGCACAGCATATCGTAGAAGTGGATGCCGATATTGGTGGCAATGCCGCCGCTCTTGCTCTCCGAACCCTTCCAGCTGGTGAAATACCAGTTGCCCCGCGAGGTGATGTATGTCAGGTCAACGTCATATATAATATTGTCAGGGGCACCATCCACCTTTTTCTTCAACGCGATTATTTCAGGATGAAGCCGCAGTTGCAGAATGTTGTAGACTCTCTTACCCGTCTCTTTCTCAACGGTTTGCAAAACGTCCACATTCCATGGATTCAACACTAAGGGCTTCTCGCAGATGACATCCGTGCCCAACCGCAGGGCGTACCGCGTGTGCGCGTCGTGAAGGTAGTTCGGCGTGCAGACGGAGATAATATCCAGCTGGTTGTCCGTTCCCTTCATCTTCGACACATGGCGGTCGAAAAGCTCCATTTCGGTGAAAAAGGCCGCCTCGGGAAAATAGCTGTCGATAATGCCGACACTGTCGGATTTGTCATACGCGGCAACCATCTGGTTCCCAGTATCTTTGATAGCTTTCAAATGTCGCGGGGCCACATAACCGCCCACTCCGAAAACGGCGAAATTCTTCATGTACGATACAGTCTACAAAACGTCCGCAAAAGTACACAAATTACCAATACACGCCAAAGGCTGTTTTCCCGCTTGCAAAGACGCGGGATTGCGCGTCACGGCAAACGGAAAAATTATATTTTTGCGGCCTCTTAAAAATAACCGTTATGAGTTGGATAGAGCTGATACTGTTGTCATTAAGCCTCGCGATGGACTGCTTCGCCGTCAGCTGTGTGATCGGGATGCTGCAGCCGGCATTGGAACGGCGCTACGTGCTGCGCTTTTCCTTGGCTTTCGGCATTTTCCAAGGCGGGATGCCGCTCATCGGGTGGCTCTTCGGCGAGTCGCTGCTGGGTCCGTTGGGGAAAGTCGGGCCGTACATTGCCTTCGCCCTGTTAGCCTTCATCGGCGGCAAGATGCTGATCGAAAGTTTCAAGAAAGGCGAGGACGAACAGCCGGAACACCTTGATGTCACCCGATGGAGGAATGTCATCCTGCTGGCCATCGCCACCAGTATTGACGCGCTGGCCGTGGGCTTCAGCTTTGCCATGATCCAGGATCAGCATGCCGCCCGCGCCTTCCTCACCATCGGCCTCACCTCGTTCCTCGTCTCTTTCCTGGCCTACACGTTCGTGCGGAAGCTCCACAACCCGAAAATCGGCAAGTACGCGGAAACCGTCGGCGGCGTTGTGCTGATTCTCATCGGGTTGAAGATCTTATTATGGTAATAACCCAGGGCTCTCTTCGGACTTCGGATCTGTTATAACCCAGGGCTCTCTTCGGACTTCGGCTCTGTTATAACCCAGGGCTCTCTTCGGACTTCGACTCTGTTATAACCCAGGGCTCTCTTCGGACTTCGGCTCTGTTATAACCCAGGGCTCTCTTCGGACTTCGACTCTGTTATAACCCAGGGCTCTCTTCGGACTTCGACTCTGTTATAACCCAGGGCTCTCTTCGGACTTCGACTCTGTTATAACCCAGGGCTCTCTTCAGACTTCGGCTCTGTTATAACCCAGGGCTCTCTTCGGACTTCGGCCCTGTTATAACCCAGGGCTCTCTTCGGACTTCGGCCCTGTTATAACCCAGGGCTCTCTTCGGACTTCGGCCCTGTTATAACCCAGGGCTCTCTTCGTTCACCCTGGGTTGGCATACTTCAGGCCTTCGGCCCTTTTGGAAGAGATTGATATAAAATATTTTGTATTTTTGCCGCAGATTTTTATGCGAAAGATTTTGGCCATATTCCTCCTCTGTACCGCATGCGGATTCGCGCTTGCGCAGGGGAATGTGCGCTATGACATCGAGCCGGGTATCACCAAAATACAGGAGGATTACATCTACAATTGGAAGAAACTGGGCGAAATCAACGGCTTCCGCATCCAGATCGCCGCCTATTCGGGCGTGAACTCCCGCTCGCAGGCCGAGGCCGCCCGAAACTCTTTCACCGCCCTGTTCCCTTACAACCGCTCCTACCTCATCTACAACGAGCCTTACTTCAAGGTGCGCGTCGGCGACTACTACACCCGCCTGCAGGCTTTCAAGGACCTCGAAACCATCCGCGAGACCTATCCCAGCGCCTACATCGTGCCCGACAAAATCCGCTACCGTTAGCCCCCTGAACGGCATTGCTGTTTCCTATCTGTCTGTATATCAGCTTTCTGCTAATGTTAAAATCAGTTAAAAAAAACTGTATCTTTGCCGCCGTTTTTTTTACTGACCACATCATTAAAAATATTTTATGTCTTCAAGAATTGGATACCGGATTTTCAAGCATTATGTGCGCTTCTGCATGAACCACATCATGTACCGCAAACATTACATCCTTGGCGAAGAGAATTGTCCACCGTTCGGTGAGCCGTTCGTCATGCCTGCCAACCACCAAAACACCGCGATTGACCCCATCTTGATGATTCTTGCGCAGGATAACCGTTCGCACCCATACGTGATGGCAATGGGCGGCGTGTTCACTTGGCATAGCCTTATCAACAAGTTTTGGGATTGGTTGGGTATGTTGCCAGCCTTCCGTATGGATTTCGAGGGTGTGGAAGAAGCTGTCTCCCGGACAAAATACGTGATTGACTTCGCCGCGGGCAAGATGGTGGAGGAGGGCAATCCCGTCTTCCTTTTCCCCGAAACCAACCATCATGTAGAGCATTGGATGCGCGTATGGGTCCCGGGATACCTGGAAATCGCCTTCACCGCCGCCAAAAAGATGAATTTCGAACGCGACATAAAAATCGTGCCGATGGCGCACCACTATTCGTCTTATTACGGGGCGCAAGGAAGCTACATGCTGCGCTATGGCGAGCCGGTCTCGCTGATGCCGTACTATGAGAGGTATAAGGAAAAACCGCGCACCACGATGCGCGAGCTGAATGAGCCAATCCGTGAAAAGGTGAAAAGCATGATGCTCTACACCGACGATTTGGAGCATCACGACCTCTACGACTTCATCCGGATGTCAAAAGTAGGCGAAGAACATGCAGTGGCACTGGGCAAAAACCCCGACATACTGCCCGAACGCCTCGAAAGTGACCAGCACCTCTGGGCAGAGCTCGAAAAAGGCGTGGCCGCACATCCCGAAATCGCCGACGAACTGACTGAAACCATGAAGGACATCCAGACCGTGGAGAAAAAGATGCTCCTGCGTGAACATGCCGGCGAGCAAAAACAAAAAAACAGTATCAAACTGGTGCTGAGTGCTTTAGCACAACTATTGTTACTTCCTCTTTGGGTGTTCTCTCTCTTTCCCGCCGGCATCATGTACTTCATCCCGCCAATGTTCATGCCCGGGAAAGAGGATTCGTACTACAAAGTCTATACCCAAGCCATGCAGTTTATCCTTTCGATTGTCATCCTGATTCCTTTCAACGTGCTGGCCATTTTGTTAGTGCTCGGACTGGTATGGGGTTGGTGGTGGCAGGCCGTACTGTGGATTTTACTGCTGTACCCGCTGGCGCTATTCGCCTGGCACGAAGGCCAATGGATGCACCGCACGTGGGAGCAGCTTTCCATGCGGCTGCACAAGGGCAAGGCAAAACGCCTCCGCGCCCTCTACGAGCGTTTTTATGGATTGGTGAAGAAATTGGTGGAATAGTTTCCCGTTGTAAAAACGCACATTTTCCCGTTGTAGAAACGTGCCATGGCGCGTCTCCACATGGCGCGTCTCCACATGGCGCGTCTCCACATGGCGCGTCTCCACATGACATGTCTCCACATGACACGTCTCTACATTCTCAATTTGTAGATGTCCAACACATTCTGCATAAGCATGGCGATAGTCATCGGGCCGACGCCGCCGGGAACGGGCGTGCAGGCACGAAGCCGTTTCTCCAATTCGGGACGTGTCGCTTCGCTGTAAACATCACCCTGCAGCTGTCCGTCCACGCGGTTCATGGCCACATCGATGAGGACGGCCCCCTCTTTGAGGTCGGTAGGCTGCAACAAGTTAGGGCATCCCGCCGCCGTGATGACAATATCCCCCAGACGAGCGATTTCCGGCAGGTTTTTGGTGCGCGAATGGCACAGCGTGACCGTGGCATTGCTGTGGATGAGCAATTTGGCGGTAGGTTCTCCCACCAGCTGGCTGCGCCCAATCATCACCACATGCTCTCCCGAAACCTCTATGTCGTTGGTTTCCAGCAAGGTCATAATGCCTTTCGGGGTACAGGGCATCACGTAGGGCTCGCCGAGATGCAACAGCCCGACATTCATCAGATGGAGCCCGTCAGCATCCTTGCGGTAGTCGATAAATTCAAGTACCCGCGCGGAGTTGTAGTGGTCGGGAAGGGGGAGTTGGATGAGGATGGCATCCACCGCTTCGTTGCGGTTGCACTCGTCAATCATGACCATCAGCTCGCTCTCGGAGGTGGTTTCGGGCAAAAGGTGCAATTCGCAGTCCATGCCCAGCGACCGGCAGGTCTTGTCCTTGCTGCGGACGTACGAGAGGCTGTCGGGACGGTCGCCCACGAGGAAGATGTCCAGTCTCGGGGGGCGTTGCCCTTTGGCCTTGATTTCCGCCACTTCCGCAGCGATTTGGTCTTTCACGACCTGCGCGCACTGTTTACCGTCAATGATTCTCATAACTTGTCCGTTTCAATAATTGCCTGGTCAAATTTTGCCGCAAAGATACACTTTATTTGATGTGAAATGATTTGTGCAAAAAATACTCGTTTTGTGCTGTTCATAACTCTGTTCATATTTTTAAGGGATAATTTTGCCAACTATTCTGTTTTTTGCGCAGCTTTGTTCTCTTTATATAAAGTGTTGTATGGATTTTTTGTTTATAAAAGTGTTGAAAATCAAACATTTACAAATATAAGGAATATTCTTACTATTGTACTATTATGTTGCTGTATGGCGGCGGTTGCGACCATGAACGCGCAGACCCAGACCGTGCAGGCGACCCTGGCCGGCGGCGCCGACAACGAGCACCTGTGCGTGTCCGTCGGGCAGTCCTTTTTCCAACAAAGGAACTTGGGCAACTACGAGTTTTCCATGGGCGTGGCTCAGGCGCAGTGGACGCGCGACACGGTGTATGACGTGATCACTTACAACACCCCCTACACCGACAACGGTTTCAACATGCCTGCGCAGACCACAACGCACAAGGACAGCACCTACCTGGTGAACGGCGGCATCTACAACTACGACCTCTTGCGGACGCTCTACCTGATCGTCTGTCCGGAGAAGGTGACCGACGCCTTCAGCGTCCGCTGCGTGATGAAGAACGAATGGCCCGAATAGTTAGCAGTTAGCAGTTAGTAGTTAGCACGACATTCCAGAAGGGCCGAAGGCCTGAAGTATGCTAACCCAGGGTGAACGCAGTGAGCCCTGGGAATATCAGAGAATAACAAAAACCCCAAAATATGAAAAAAACTCTACTCCTCATAGCCACGATGCTATGCTGCGCGATGTCAATCTTCGCGCAAAACGACAAAATCAGCTACCAAGCCGTGGTGCGCGACACCGAGACACAGACGGTGACGACCAACTACAACGGTCTCATCTCCCTGCTGATCTCCTGACGGGAACAACGCCGGCTGGAACAGCATCCAGTGGAACAAGGCCCGTATCGAGACCACGGTGAAACTGGATGGCACTGAGCTCGGCACCTTGGCGATGCCCCTCACGGCGGTGCCATACGCGATGTATGCGAAATATGCGGACAACGTTGACCCCGCCGCCATCGCTGCCCAAATGCACGACACCGCAAACAATGTGCGCAACGAGGTAAACACCCAAGTGAACAACTTGGAAACGGAAATCGCGAACCTCAGCAACAGCGTCGACACCGCCAAGGCCAACATCCGCAACGAAATTGCCGCTCTCAGCCAGGATGCTGCCACCAACTACGTGACAAACGCCATTGCCCAACAAATTGCTCAACAACTCACCAACACCCTCAACACCCTGAATGGCCGCATCGACTCTGTCATCAACGTGATGAACAACCTGCCGACGAGAATGGTGGAAGAGCGGGATACGGTGCAAACGGCCGGCCAAACCGAGTTCACGCTGGCGCAGAAGGCACGCACGGACTGCGTGGTCAAGCTGTATATCAATGGCGTGATGGTGGGTGGCAACTACAACGGCGTGGTGACGGTCGCGAACGATCAGACCACTGTCACCTACGTCCCCGCCCAGAACGGCAACTATGCGTTGAAAGCCAACGACAAGGTGACCATCGTCTATTGGTACTAAGCGGTGCCGCGAATCGAATCGTTTGACTGAAACGAATTACTATACCAATGAAGAAAATATTACATATGGTATTTGTCGCGCTGTTGACGGCAGTGACGGGACCGGTGTGGGGGCAGAGCCAGCACACCTTGGGCAACATCCCGCAGGGCTGGACAGTGACGGCAGACGGACAGTCTGTGACGGTCACCAACGGCACCGCCACCATCGCCGCCGGCGCCACCGTGACGCTCGACAACGTGACCATCAACGGCACGAATAATCAAAACTACAATTGGGCGGGCATCACCTGCTTGGGCAACGCCACCCTCATCCTGAAGGACGGCACGGAGGATACGGTGAAAGGATTCTTTGATGAATATCCCGGCATCTATGTCCCTGTGAATAGCACGCTGACCATCCAAGGCGGTGCCTCAGGCACAGGCAAGCTCATCGCCAGCAGCAACGGCTACGCGGCTGGCATCGGAGCAGGACTTAACCATAAATCCTGTGGCAACATCGTCATTCAGGGCGGCAATATTGTGGCTACTGGCGGTCTATATGCAGCTGGCATCGGTGGCGCTTATGTTTCAACTTGCGGTGATATCGAGATCACCGGCGGAAACATCAAAGCCAAAGGCGGTGTAGGTGCTGCTGGTATCGGTGGCGGTCGTGGGGCAAACTGCGGTGACATCAACATCAGTGGTGGCACTATCATAGCTGAGGGTGGTGAAGACGCTGCTGGCATCGGTGGCGGCGGCCCAATCGATACTTACACCCATTGCGGCAGTATCACGATTTCATCAAACGTGACCAGCGTGACGGCCACGGCCAAGACGAGCGCTCAGAACCCAGCTCCCAACAGCATCGGAGCTGGAAAGAATGGCACTGGTGGCGCCGTAACCATCGGCAACACGGATTATCCTGACGGTATCAGCATCAACCCGTACACCTATCCCCAGCCGTAACAGCCGAAAACGATTCCATCCACGGAGGGCAGCACCTCCGAGCGTAAAGATAACCGAAAGGTCCCGATGCTTGAGAAAGCGCCGGGGCTTTTTTCAAACATCGACAATTCCCTTTTTGTTTACTATTCCCACTTTTATGTTTACGTTTTCCTTGCATATTTTTCAGAAAACTGACATATTTTTGCATTTGGTAAATAGTAAATATGATTACGGGACGAAGATTTTATAAACATACTGATACACAAACAAATATCATCTCCAACGGTTGTTTGGTAAAAAGTCATTGTCGCCTCGTTTTTGCTTCTTTTTTATATCTTGTACCCGATTGTTCCATATCGGGTTGATTTCTTTAGTATTATGAATCAAAACCTTTCTTATATGAAAAACTTTATTGTATTTTTGCTGTTGTTATGCGGAATGTCTACAGCTGTGACTTTGAACGCGCAGTCGCAGTCTGTGCAAACCGTACAGGCAACGGTGTCTGCCGGCGGTAACGCCGAACATTTCTACGCCGCTGTTGGACAGCCATTCTTCCAACAGAACGTCCTAGGGAACTACGAGCTCTCCTTGGGCGTGGCGCAGGCGCAGTGGACCCGCGACACGGTGTATGACGTGATCACTTACAACACCCCCTACACCGACAACGGTTTCAACATGCCTGCGCAGACCACAACGCACAAGGACAGCACCTACCTGGTGAACGGCGGCATCTACAACTACGACCTCCTGCGGACGCTCTACCTGATCGTCTGTCCGGAGAGGGTGACCGACGCCTTCAGCTCGGGCATCGAGTATGACGTGCTCGCGGTGACTGGCCACTGCTGGACCAAACAGAACCTCCGCTCGCCCATGAGCGACGCAATGTCCTACACCTGCGCGATGTATCCCACCGTGCCGGAAAACTACGGTTTGCTCTACACATGGAACACCGCCATCAACGGCACTGTCGCCGACAATGACGGCTACGTGAAAGGTATCTGTCCGAACGACAAGTGGCACCTCCCGAACGCCGAAGAGGTCGACGCCCTGATCTCCAACCCGCTTGTGGCCCTCCGCAGCGAAAACGACTGGTTCGGCCCGGAAATCAACACCAACGCCACCGACTTCACGGCCTTCCCCGCCGGCTGCTACAACGCCTCTTCCAGCCGCTTCGAGGGTCTCTACACCCAGACCGACTGGTGGACGATGATCGACCCCGGCTCCGGCGGCGGGTCAACGCACAAGACCTCCCTGGAACTCCCATGCCACTGCTACACCACCCTGCTCGTCACCCGCGACCCCAACGACGCCATCAGCGTCCGCTGCGTGATGAAGAACGACTGGCCCGAATAGTTAGCAGTTAGCAGTTAGTAGTTAGCACAACATTCCAGAAGGGCCGAAGGCCTGAAGTATGCCAACCCAGGGTGAACGAAGTGAGCCCTGGGAATATCAGAGAATAACAAAAACCCCAAAATATGAAAAAAACTCTACTCCTCATAGCCACGATGCTATGCTGCGCGATGTCAATCTTCGCGCAAAACGACAAAATCAGCTACCAAGCCGTGGTGCGCGACACCGAGAACAAGCTGGTGGCCAACAAGAACGTGGAAGTCACGGTGAACATCTACAACGGCACGGCCACGACGGCCGCCTACACCGAGACACAGGCCGTGACGACCAACTACAACGGTCTCATCTCCCTGCTGATCGGCCCCGACGGGAACAACGCCGGCTGGAACAGCATCCAGTGGAACAAGGCCCGCATCGAGACCACGGTGACACTGAATGGCACCGTGCTCGGCACGCTGGCGATGCCGCTCACGGCGGTGCCGTACGCGATGTATGCGAAGGAAATCAGCCCCGACGCGCTGGTCATCACGAACATCTACAACAAGATGAGCAGCGACAGCGCCCTGTTGCATGGCGCTTTGAATGACAGCACGGCTAACGTGCGCGGCGCCTTGGCAGACAGCACTTCTGCGGTGCGCGGCGCCTTGAAAGATTCCGTGACCAATGTCAACACTCGGATGCAAACCATGGCTGAAAATCTCCACAACGAAATCTCCACATTGGACAACAGGGTCACCACCCGGATGAACTCCATCAGCGACAGTGTGAAGACAACCCTCGACAGTGTCACCAATGTATCCACAACTCTCCACAACGAGATTACCACATTGGATAACAAGGTTACCACCCGGATGAACACCATCAGCGACAGCGTGAAGACGACCCTCGACAGTGTCACCAATGTATCCACAACTCTCCACAACGAGATCACCACATTGGACAACAGGGTCACCACCCGGATGAACTCCATCAGCGACAGTGTGAAGACAACCCTCGACAGTGTCACCACGGTGTCCACAAATCTCCACAGCGAGATCACCGCAGTCTCCACCGACATGCAAACCAACTATGCAAAACTTGCCGGCGACAACGCATTCTCCGGCACCAACACCTTCTCCGGCAATAATACTTTCTCAGGTAATAATACTTACTCAGGTAACAACACCTTCACTGGCACGGTCACCGCAGACACGGTCACTGCCAGCTCGGTGACGGTTTCTTGCGGCAATACCACTCTTGATATATGCACCATGTACAACGAACTCACTAATTTAATTGCCGGCCTGAATAATACCATAGACTCCCTCAAAGGTGTGATTACGGAACTCCTGCCCAGCCTTTCCCTCAAAGGCAAAACAGACACCATGTTTACCAATGGAAACACCGTTGACGTGACCTACACTGCCGACTTCTCCAACGCTAATTCCACTGATTATACGTTCCACTGGACGGTGGATGGTACCGCTGTGAATTCTACATCCAATCCTTATACCCACCCTTATACTACCACTGGTACTCATAAGGTGGTCTGTACTGCTACTCGTACTGGCTATGCTACTCTTACGGATAGTATAACCACCACGATTAACAAGGGCACACCTGTTGTGACCGCTCCGACTGCCAAAAATCTTACCTACAATACTAATGCTCAGACACTCGTGACTGCAGGCACTACCACTGGTGGTACGCTCTACTATATCGTTACCAATACTAACAGCAAACCTGATGCTAATGCCAGCGGCTGGAGTACCACGCTTCCCCAAGGCACCAATGCCGGTACTTATTACGTCTGGTACAAGGTGGTGGGTGGAGACAATTACAACAATGTGGATGTGTCGAACACCTCTGTCGCTGTTAACATTGCAAAAGCAGCATTATCAAGTTTAAGTGTGAGCATGAATAACTGGACGTACGGCCAAACGGCTCAAAATCCAAGCGTGAGCGGCAATACGGGCAATGGAGCTGTGACCTACTCCTATAAGAAAAGCACAGACAATACCTATACATCGACGAAACCGTCCGATGCCGGCAATTACACCGTTAAGGCTTCCGTGGCGGAGACAAGTAATTACCAAGCAGGAACCGCAACAAAAGACTTTACTATCAATAGGGCTGCGGGTAGCATTAGCTATACTACCACATCTGTGACTAAGAATGCAGGGGATGCGGCCTTTACCAACACGCTGACCAAAGTGGGTGATGGCACGGTGACATATAGTATCTCGAACAACGGTTCGAACTGTTCCATCAATAGCAGCGGCCAGGTCACGGTGGGTAATTCGGCAGGTACAGCCACCATCACCGCCACGGTGACAGACGGTACAAATTATTCCTATGCCACTACTACTGCCACTTACACGTTGACGGTTCAAGCTGCTTCATTGGATTCCCTCATTGTCTATGAGGGAGAAGCAACTGGCGGATGGGGTGACCACAAATTCTACTTTATTCCTGGTGAAACCTACAAGCAGGCAATTGAAAATCATGCTGAAAATAGAAGGGATCTGAAACCAGGGTGGGGTTACTGGATTGGTAATAGTACTGATCATACCACGGTCTTTTATAAGCAGAATATATCAGGAGTAGAAACAGTGTGGGATATGACTGTAGATGGCACTACAAATTTCAATGATAGATTGACCCAACCAGTCGATCCTACAAAAACCCATACCTTTTCTCATCGTCAGTAGATCTAAAATACTTTGATACTTATCAATCCCCCAGACCGAAAGGCTCGGGGGATTTTTTTCGGCAGTGTGTCTCTACAAGGTCGGCCCTCCTAACGAAAAGATACCCGAAAACTCATCTCCGCCGCCCTCCTTTTTCCCCTTTTGCCCCCCGCGTGCGAGGCACCATTCCGCCAGTGACGACAGGAACTGGCGGAATCTCCTCCGTTCAACAACAAACTTCCCGAAAACTACACAAACCGAACATGCGAAACTTCAGTTAGTAAGTATCAGGCAAATACTTGCCAAGGGACTGCTATTTAACCTACAAGGGGGGAATATTTAACAAAACGTCGGCTTGAGACCCACCATAGCATTAATATTGCTATCTTCGCGCTTTATTATTTGAGACAAGCAAAATGGAATCAGACCTAAACAAACAGCATCCGTTTATCCAATTGTTGAGCACTCTCGACGAAAAGGGTGTGGTGGTGACGGACAGTGTGGAAGGAATCCCCGTCAATGAAGAGTCATACGTATCTCCTGATATGTTAATCATACTCTGTCACCTGGGGAGAATGTTGTTCAATGACTCGCCCAAGCTAACGTTCAAAGCCCACGATGTAGCCATTCTGCTCCCCAATCAACTTGGTGGTTTCTCCCAACAGCCATCAGCTGATTATCGCACCACATGGATTGCTATTTCCAAAAAGTTCCATGACCACCTGCAACACTCCTATCCCTACACCCGCTATGCGCCCCGCTACCGCCGCCATCCGATCACTCCACTTCCCGACCTGCAATACCAAAGCCTGTGCCATGCGATTGAACTGTTGCGGCCCATTACACAGTCGAAGAGCATTCACCGTGATGAAATGCTTTGCAATTTGATATCCATTATACTCAATATTATTGGAGAGTGTCATGCCCGCAGTGAGATAGGCAGCTCATATAGTCTTTCGCCTAACGAACAGCTGTTCAACCGCTTCTACGAGGCTATTATCCAGCATCATGGAGAATCGCACGAAATGGCATTTTACGCCCACATCTGCTGTCTTTCACCGAAGCATTTCTCTGAGATTATCAAAAGAGACACCGGCATCAGTCCTAAAGGATGGATCACCCACTTCCTCGCCGCCCGCGCCAAAGTGCTGCTTGATTCACTTGAAGACCACACCGTCCAGCAAATCAGCAACCTTCTTGGTTTTGATGAGCAATCCTCTTTCGCGCGCTTTTTCAAGAGAGAGACCGGAATGACCCCGAGGGAGTATCGGAGTCGCCGCGGTTGACCCTGTCAACGATACTGTTTTTATATTGAAGGTTAATAATGTATAGAGTCGTCATATTATGGCGGCTCTACAAAAAATTATGGCGGCTCTACATATTCAAAACTGTCTCGTCCAGCAGGAAGGGGGTGACACCCGCGTAGGTGATGCCGTTCTCGTCAGTCCAAGGTTTGGTGTTGCCGTCCACAATCACAATCTTGCGGAAAAAGTCGCCGGAGTTTTTCAATGAGAAAGTCTCCTGGGCGCGCTTGGCATCGGTGTCCACATTCAGAGCTGACTGGATATAGACTTTCTCGCGCCCGGTATTGACGATGAAGTCAATCTCATACTGCGACTGCTGCTTCTTGCCGTCTTTTATTGTGGTCACCTCCACCATGCCCACGTCCACGCTGTAGCCCCTACGCAGCAGCTCTATGAAGATCATATTCTCCATCAGGTGCGACTTCTCTTGCTGGCGGAAGTTCAACTTGGCGTTGCGCAGGCCGGTGTCCATCGCATAGTATTTCTGGATGTTCTCGAAATAGCGCTTCCCTTTCACGTCGTAGCGTCTAGCACTCGCAAACAGATAGGCATCCTCCACATAATCCAAATAGTTCTTGATGGTGTGGTCGGAGGTGCTGCGCTTCATCAGCGAACCTGCCGCATTGGCCATGTTGTGGGGATTGGACAGCGAGCCCACAGCAGAATACAAAGCGTCGATCAGCGCCTCCAGCACCTCATCGTCCTTCAGCTTGTAACGCTCCACAATGTCCTTGATATAGACCCGCTTGTGCAGCCCTTTGAGATATTTGCTTTTCTCGGCCTCGTCCTTCTCCAGCACCGCCAGCGGCATACCGCCGTAAGTGAGGTATTCTTCTATAGCATCCGCTTTTTCGAGGCCTGAAACGGGATAATACTCCTTGAATGAGAGCGGATAGACCTTGATTTCCGACCCACGGTCGCGAAAGTTGGTGACGATGTCCTTGGAGAGCATCTTCGAGTTGGAGCCAGTGACATAGAGGTCGAGGTTGCTACGCTCCATCAGGTCGTTCAGTATGTCGTAGAAGGTGATGTAGAGCATCTCCTGGTCTTCCTCGGGCACTTTGCTCTCTTCGATGTCGGGATTCTTGATTTTGAACGACAGCTGTATCTCATCGATGAACACATAGTAGCGCTTCGTTATATCCTGAGTGCGACTGAGGACGTATTCGTACAGCATGTTAGGGTTGCGGTACTTCAGGTGGGCGCGCTTGTCAAGCGCTATCTCCACGAAGCTGTCGTCGGCCACTCCTTCGGCCTTAAGATATTCCTTGTAGAGGGTCGATAGCAGGAACGATTTGCCGCAACGGCGGATGCCTGTGATGATTTTCACTTTGCCGTTCCAACGCTTGGCAACGAGTTTTTTGATATAGTCATCTCTATTGATAATCATTGTATTACAATTTTTTTACTGCAAATACAGTCGCATTATTCGACATTTTTTGCAGTGCAAAGATACAAAAAAAATATGGCGACTCTACAAAAAATTATGGCGACTGCAGAGCCGCCATGATATGACGGCTCTACTTGCTGTAATACCGTATCACCTTCTCCAACGTCTCCCGGCAAACGGGACAGAAATCGTTGTAGATGATACTGTTCATCGTGCAATGGAGGGTCGGGCGGTAAACGCCCTTGGCCACATAACCGCCACCCTCATACACGCCCACGCGGTCGTAATCGGGATGGCCTTTGCTTACGGGCGGTGTGGGCACGGGCGTGCCGCTCGGCACCTTGTCGGCCCACTTGCTGTCGAAATCCACCAGCGTGGTGAGATTGGGTTCCGTAGGCTCGATACCGGCGGGATAGAAGTCCTGAACGGAAACCTCTGAGGTGTAGTACTCGTCGGCCAGACCGCCAATGAGATGACCCATCTCGTGAACCACCACATAATCTGGGTATTCGCCGTGGTTATAGACCGTACAGTAAAAGTTGTAAATGCCGCCGCCACCGTACTTCTCGCTGTTGCAGATGATGATGATGGCATCGTAGGGCGCGTCATCGGCCACCTCGTGCAGATTCCACACGCCCGGACACATCAGGTAGCGATCGAGGTCGATGGCGTTATAGGTGCAGTTCAGCAACGTATTGACATAGAAGTTGTTCTGCGGCTGCGTTATGCCCGACTGCTCCGAATAGCCTTCAATAGCACGGATATTCACGTGGCGACGGTTCTCCTTATACGGCGTGCAGTTCATCACATATTTGGCAAACCGCTTCATGTCGTATTTGAGCGTTTTAGCATCACTCTTGGCATAGCCGTCGGGAATAAAGAGGATGTCGATGGCCTCCTTTGGGGAACCACCGTGGTGGAGATTCATCACGTTGTACTCTTTTTTCGCTTGCTGGGCAGGAAGGTTTACCGGATCCAATACCGTGTCTTTCAGCACAGTAGCTTTCCGATAACGATCGAAGGAGGTGAGGCGCACCCGCACGGGATCTTTCGGCATAGGCATATTGACGCACTCCTCCATACGGGCAATCTCGGTCTCGCCACGCTCGGTGGTGCGGTATTCCGTGAAGAGACAGGAATAGCTGCGACTGTAGATAAGTTTCTGCGTGGCCTGGTCAAGCACCTCAATGAGGATGTCGCCATAGTGATAGGGCTCCACCAACTGCGAACGCGTGCCGTTCCAATGTTCCACCTCCGTGAAGTGGTCGATTTGGATCTGCTCCATATCCTTGTTTCCGATATGCAGGTAGTTGATACGCAAGGTTTTGTCAACGAAATAATCGTCGAAATGCTGGGCCTGTGCGAAGGTAATACCGCAGGCAAATGCAATTAAAATTGTTAATACCTTAAGATTCATATAGATACATTGATAAAAAAATACAATCATTCTTCGGTTGGGGCGAATAATCATTTGCCGAAACGCTTTTTCCGTATCCCGAACTCAATCCCTTTTTCCACCCCCTTGCTGAACGATTTCAGCACGAGGTAATAGACGACAACCCCCAGCACCGCAATCCCGACGCTCAGCAACTCCTTGCCGGTGAGCGCGTAACAACCGAAAAGGAAGACGAGCAGGACGAGGAGCGGCAGCAAATATGCCAGAACCACAGCTCTGTTGCCGGCAGAGGTTTCCAACAGCAGCTCCACAGTCTCCCCCACCCTGTATTCCTCGCGGCGGGTGTTCTTCACAGTGATGACCTCCTTCCGGCGGTCGGAAGGGATGCAGATGCTCTTGGCATGGCAGCCACTGCACGCGGAACTCACGATGACTTCCACGCTGATTTCGTCGCCATCAATGGCGCGGACGATGCCTTCTCTACAGATGTTGGTTTCTTCGTTCATGTTTGTTCTTTTGTTCTTGTCTCATCGACCCGGGGTGGCGGCCTATGGCCTTACCCCGGGCTACCGAGCTCTTGCCCCTTAACGGGGCTGCTCAAGGTATTATGTTTATTAAGATGAAAGGTTATCGATCATAACTACTAACTACTAACTGCTAACTGCTAACTACTAACTAAACAACAGTTTCGCCATCTCCTCCACCTTCGTGATTGGCACGATTTGCAGGTGGTAGTCGGCGGGGCGGATGCCTTTGAGGTTGTATTTGGAGACGAACATGCGGGTGAAGCCTAACTTGTCGGCCTCGGCGATGCGCTGGGCGATGCGGGTCACGGGTCGCACCTCGCCGCTGAGGCCCATCTCGCCCGCGAAGCAGGTCTTGTTGTCAAGGGCGATGTCGGTGGCGGATGAGAGGATGGCGGCCACGATGGCCACGTTGATGGCCGGGTCCTCCACTTTCAACCCGCCCGCAATGTTCAGGAAAACATCCTTGGCGCCCAACTTGAAATGGCACCGCTTCTCCAAGACAGCCAGCAACATGTTCATGCGGCGGATGTCGTAGCCTGTGGCGGAACGTTGCGGCGTGCCATAGACCGCACTGCTCACCAATGCCTGCGTCTCAATCATCATCGGACGGTTGCCCTCCAGGATGCAGGCGATGGCGTTGCCACTGTAGTCTTCATCGTGCTGGGAAACGAGGATTTCCGACGGATTCGTCACCTCGCGCAAGCCGTCCTGGAGCATCTCGAAGATGCCCAGCTCGGAAGTGGAGCCAAACCTGTTCTTGATGCAGCGCACCATGCGGTAGCCATAGTGCTGGTCGCCCTCGAACTGCAGCACCGTGTCCACGATATGTTCCAACAACTTCGGACCGGCGAGAGAACCGTCTTTGGTAATGTGGCCGATAAGGAACACAGGGCAGGCGGTGCGCTTGGCAAAGTGTTGGAACTCGGCCGCGCATTCCTTAAGCTGCGAAATCGAACCCGCCGCAGATTCCAACAGGTCGCTCTGCATCGTCTGGATGGAATCAACAATGAGGATGTCAGGATTCAGGGTTTCTATATGTTTGAAAATCTGCTGAGTACTGGTTTCCGTGAGGACATAGCAGTGGGGGGCGGGGTCGTTGGAAAGGCGGGCGGCCCGCATTTTGAGCTGCGCCTCGCTCTCCTCGCCAGAGACGTAGAGTACCTTCTGGTCACGCAGTTTCAGTGCCATCTGAAGCAACAAGGTGGATTTTCCGATGCCCGGCTCGCCGCCCAACAAGACGATGCTGCCGCGCACGATGCCGCCTCCCAGCACACGGTCAAACTCCGCGTATCCGGTCGCTGTGCGCGGGAATCTCGTGAGTTCGATGTCGTCGATGACCTTGGGGCTGCTTTGTGTCAGCACGGGCGAAAAACGGCCTTTCTGGACCGTTGCGGAATCCTGGAGCACAACCTCCTCCTCGAAGGTGTTCCACTCGTTGCATTCGGGACAACGGCCCAGCCATTTCGCCGACTGCGCCCCGCAGTTCTTGCAGTAGTACATCGATTTGCTCTTCGCCATAGGGGTTCTTTTTGGACGGCAAAAATACAAAAAACGGCCTCTTGTCAAGAGGCCGGTACAATTTTTACGTCAACCAAGGATCTTAGTCGTCGAGACCGATATAGTTGCCGTTTTTGTCAAACCGGAGCTCGATGTCGTTATTCATATCCACCTCGTAGCGTCTGTCGTCGTATTTGATCTTGGTGGCGTAGTTGACGGGGAAATTGGCGGACACGTATTGTGCAATATTGGCGGGAAGAACACCTGCGGGAAGCGGGTTCAGACCGCAGTCCACCTTCGTCCATTGACCGCTATGGTTGAACTCCAGCGAGGTGCCGTTATTCAAAATGACATCATAGCCGAGGCCGTCGCGCTGCACGGAGAGCACATTGACCCCGTTGAAGTTGGCCGCGACAAATTGTTTCGCCTGGGCGGGCAGTTTGTCAGGGGAAATCATCCTGTTGCACGACGTGAACGTGCCCAACATAAAAACGCCCAACAAAATTGCAATGAGTTTCTTCATAATCGAATAAGTCTGGTTTTATTAATCATCGTAAGTCAAGAAATTGCCATTCTTGTCGAATTTCAGTTCCATGTCATTGTTCAATTCGACATCATAACCACCATATTTCTTGTCGATTTTGACAATGGTGCTATTTGGGAATTTAGCTTTCACATACTTGGTGATGGCGGTAGGCACGATGGTGGCGGGAACGGCGGAACCCGGGCATTTTACCTCTTTCCAATCGCCTTGAAGTGTAAATTCCACCGTGGTGCCATTGGCAAGATAGACTTCATAATCGTCGTCCACCGTGGCGGAAAGAAATTCCACACCGCTGAAATGTTTGGTGATAAACTGTTGCGCCTTCTGGGGAAGCTGCGCGAAGGTGACAGGTCTGTCCGTGACTGCATATACATTGATGGCGACCACGCTCAACAATAAAACAAGTAATTTCTTCATTTTATAAGAATTAAATTATGCATGTAAATGCAGACGGCAAATATACAAAAAAGTTTAATAGGGACAACAGAAAATCAAGTCTCCCAGAAACACGCATCACTTTATGTTAGGGCTTGGGCAGGCGCAGCTTGTCATCCCACCAACCAGGTCCCCACCGTCATGGTCTCCCGCTCGAACGCCACGCCGACTTTGACGACTTTGCGGCCTTCGGTCTCGTAGGGCAAGGCGTAACCTTTGCTGTTGATTTGGTCGAGGGCTTCCTGCGCCGTGCCGTTCGCTTTCAACTCGAAGACGTAGGTGGTGTCAGGCATCTCCACCACGACGTCGGTGCGGCCGCCCGCACACTTAACCTGCGTACGTACATAGACGTTGA
>Ga0310697_10000692_pt1 | contig 43571 bp, 28 predicted proteins | sample 172DNAGHGlowgp2_FD_203883 | JGI IMG/M metagenome (GOLD analysis project Ga0310697, IMG submission 203883) | Sheep rumen microbial communities from Palmerston North, Manawatu-Wanganui, New Zealand - 1728 DNA GHGlow gp2 (v2) (version 2) | ecosystem: Host-associated > Mammals > Digestive system >...
CGTGGGCGCCACCAAGACCGCTACCTTCAAGGTAACGGGTGCTGACCTCACCGGCAATGTCACCCTGAGCCTGAGCGGTGCCAGCGTCTTCAGCATCTCGACGACGAGCATCACCGCAGCCAATGCCGCCAACGGCGTGAATGTGACCGTGACCTACGCTCCCACCGCCTATGGCACGCAGACGGCTACCGTCACCGTGGCCAGCTCGGGCGCCGAGAGCAAGACCGTTGCCCTGACCGGTAACGCTACCATCCAGAAGGCAAATCCCGTACTGAATGCAGCCACCAACATCTCCAGCACCGGCTTCACTGCCAACTGGACCCACGATGTGGATGCATCGGTTGTATCGAGCTACACGCTGTATGGCACGCTGACCGCACAGCCCGGTGGCGATGATGAGCCCACGACGACCCTGCTGGGCACCATCGACGGCAGCAACTACACCGGCAGCTATGCCACCGTCACGCTGACTTCGCCCTGGAGTGGTACCAACGTCAAGGGCGGTAACGGCGCCGTTTACACCAAGAACAGCACCTCGAGCTGGTGGTGGAATTCGACGACGACCTATGGCTACATCTACTTCACGATTCCTTCGGGTTACACCAATGCCACCTTCACCGTCATGATCACTACCGCCAACACCAGCTATGGTACCGGTAACATCACCGTGAAGTCGGCTTCGACCGCAGCAGTGGGCCACACCTTCGCTAAGGGTGAGACCTATGCTTGGACAGTAACCGGCAGCGCTGGTGACAAGATTGCCATCTACTCGACCGACAGCAGCTACTCGCCTGACATGACGCTGATCCAGGTATATGCCGGTACGGCTTCGCTGAATGCCACCGCAACCGGTGACAACACCGACTTTGTGATCACCGACATCGACGCCGGCAGCACGGGCATTACCCTGAGCAACCTGGTTGAGGGCGGTACCTACTCCTACTACATCGTTGCCAACTATGTGGACGGCACCACCGCCACCAGCAACACCCAGGAGGTTACGCTCACCAGCCTGAACGTGAAGCCCACCGCTATCAACTCGATTGCCGCCGACGGTGACGAGATTGAGTCGGTAACCTATGTGAACCTGAATGGCGTACAGAGCAAGGAGCCGTTCGATGGCGTCAACATCGTGGTAACCCGCTATCGCAGCGGCGCTGTCAAGAGCAGCAAAGTGCTCTATTAAACCTACCCACGTTGATTAGAACTTAATCATCACTCATTGTGAGGGCGGCGCCTAGTGCCGCCCTCATTTTTTAAGCAAGAATTAGCCCAACAACTTTTCAATAATAGCACAACAACTTGTCGCGCGTCATCATTGCTTGGTGATGCGCGGCATGCTTTAGAAATCTTAGCGTATGCTAAAAAACATGACATCATACACAAAAAAACCAAGAAAACTTTTGGAGTTTTAAAAGTTTTCTGTAATTTTGCGCCTCAAAATATCAATGAGTTAACAAACCATTATAATGGATACGAGAGAACGTGTTATTAGTGAGGGCAGTAAGCTATTGATGAGTGTGGGTCCCTCCTCGATGACGATGGATGATGTGGCGCGTGCATGCGGCATTTCCAAGCGTACCCTTTATGAAACATTCCCTGACAAGCGTACCCTCATCGGGGAATGCATGCACCGTCATCACGAAATCAAGAACGCCGCGGTCAAGGAAATCTTTGACACGGCGAGCAACTGTTTTGAAGCGATGTACCGTGTGTATCAGCGCGCACGCGAGATGTATAAGAGCACATCGGTGGTTTTCATCAACGACATCAAGCGCCTGTACCCCGACATCTTTGAAAAGCACATGGAGAATGAGAAAGTCACCATAGACGGTCTCGCCAATGTATTGCGCAAAGCCCAGGACGAGGGTTTGGTCATCAAGCGCATCAATCCCGAGATTGCAGCCTATCTGTTCTTACTGTCAATGCGCGAACTGCACGAGAGAGCTAACAATAACAAATATGGTTTTAAGGATACCGACCTCTTTGACCATGTGTTTGTGAGCTTCCTGCGCGGTGTGGCGACCATCAAGGGCATCGAGATGATAGAGTATCTCGAGCAACAACAAGAGCAAAATCAATAAAAACCAAATACAATGTTTAACAAGAAGTTTTTCTACATTATTCTATTAATGTTAACAGGCAATGTCCTGAGCGCACAAGCCCAGATGGCATTGTCACTTGACGAGTGCATCCGCATCGCCCTGAACGAGAATCCTACCATCAAGGTACAGGAGATGGAGATTACCCGTGTGGACTACAGCCACAAGGAGGCCCTGGGTCAACTGTTCCCCACGATCAACCTGGCAGGACAGTACCAACGCAACCTGTCGCTGCAAACGATGTACATGGACACCCCCAACGGCACCATGGCCATCAAGATGGGTAGCGACAACACCCATGCGGCAGGTTTCCAGGCTCAAATTCCGCTGGTCGTGCCCCAGCTGTGGAAGTCCATCAAGCTGAGCGAGAACCAGATTCTGCAGAACGTGGAGAAAGCCCGCGCCAACAAGCTGTCGCTGGTCAATCAGGTAGAAAAGGCCTATTACGCCCTGCTGCTGGCCCAAGACAGCAAGCGTGTCATCGAGGAGAACCACGCCACTGCACAGCTGAATGCCGACATTTTCAAGAAGAAATATGAACTGGGCGCCGCGTCAGAGTATGACGTGCTGCGTGCCAACGTCGCCGTGAGCAACCTCGAGCCTTCGATTGTTGAGGCCGAGAATGCCATTGTTGCCCTCAAGCTCCAGTTGAAGGTGCTCATGGGCATGGACGTCAGGAACGAGTTCACACCCAGCCAGCAGTTGAGCGACTTCAGGGGCGAGATGTATGAGCGCGTATTGAGCCACACTTTGGGCTCAGACACCACGCTTGCCAACAACACCTCCCTCAAGGCGTTGGACCTGCAGACCGACTATCTGAAGAAAGCCCTCGATGTGCAGAAGATGGCATGGTACCCCACCCTGAGCGGTAGCGCCAGCCTGATGTGGCACTCGATGAACAACGGCAGCCCGTTCTCCGGACTGCGCTGGAGCCGTGCGTCGAACGTCGGCTTGACGCTCGCCTTCCCCATCTTCCAGGGCGGCCAGCGCTACTACAAGCAGAAACAGGCCGAGATTGCTGTCGATGAGATGAAATGGCAACGTGAGAACCTGGAGCGCACCCTCCACATGCAGGTTGCCACCCAAAACGATGCCATCGCCAAGAACCTGAAACAGATCAAGAGCAACGAGGATGGTGTCATGATGGCCGAGAAAGCCAACGACATCATGCAGCAGAGCTTCAAGATCGGTGCCGCCTCATTCATCCAGCTGCGCGACACCGAGGACGCCCTGATGGCAGCCCGCCTCGCCTATTTCCAGGCCATCTACAATTACCTGGTTGCCGAGAGCGACCTGGAATATGTGCTGGGCAACACCCACTACGTGAGACAGTAACAGTAGCAACAGTTACTATAGGTACTATAGTGACTATAGGAACTATAAAAAAGGAAAAAACAAAAAACAATAATATCAAATCAAAATGAAGACAAAGAGACTTTTACCGATTGCAATGCTCATGCTGGTACTGGCATCGTGCAGCGGCAAGGACGACAAGAAGGCCGTCGAAATGAAAGAAGAACTGCCCATGGTCGAGATAACCACCATCGGTGCCGAAGCAGTGAAGCAGATCAGCGAGTACACGGGTACCGTCGAGGCGTTCAAGACCAACAACATCTCGTCGAACAGCGGCTCACGCATCAAGCGCATCCTGGTTGACGTGGGTTCTCGCGTGGCACGCGGCCAGCGCCTGGTCATCCTCGATGACGTGAACATCGCCCAGCAGCAGATCGCCCTGGCTAACACGAAACGAGAACTGGATCGTGCCCGCGAACTGGTGAAAATCGGTGGCGGCACACAACAGGCAGTGGACCAACTGCAAGCGCAGTATGACGCCACGGCACGTGCCATCCGCACCATGCAGGAGAACACCGTGCTGACCTCACCCGTGAGCGGCGTGGTGACTGCCAAGAACTATGACGCCGGCGACCTTCCCGCAGGTCTGCCCATCCTAGTCATCGAGCAGCAGCAGCCCCTCAAGGTCATCGTCAACGTGAACGAGAGCGAGTATCCCAAGGTGAAACGTGGCATGCCCGTGACGGTGAAGTTTGACACCTATGGCGACGAGACGTTCCAGGGTCAGGTTTACCTCATCCATCCCACTGTCGACGCTACCAGCCGCACCTTCCAGGTCGAGGTGGCCATCACCAACCGCAACGACAAGGTGCGCACCGGCATGTTTGCCCGCGTGAACTTCAATTACGGCACCAACACCAGCGTTGTCGTTCCCGACCGCGCCGTGCAGAAACAGGTGGGTTCGGGCGTACGCTACGTCTGGGTTTACCAGGGTGGTGAAGTCGAGCTGCGAGAGATTGAACTGGGTCAGCGCCTGGAGGACCGCTACGAGGTCAAGGGCGGACTGGTTCCTGGTACCCAGGTGGTTATCGCTGGTGCTTCTCGCCTGCAGGACGGCGCCAAAGTTCAACTCAAGAAGTAAATCAAGTTCTGCTGGTCGCAAAAACTTGAGGGTTAAAGGTTAATGATTAAAGAGATTTAACGGACCCTGCTTCAAGTTAATGCAATCAGTGAGACCTATTCAATAGCATTCAATTATGAGTTTATATTCCAGTTCAGTTAAACGACCAGTAACCACGATTCTGATTTTCGTGGCACTGATTGTACTGGGTCTGTTCTCGCTCAGGAGTCTGCCCATTGACCTGTTCCCCGACGTGGAGACCAACACCATCATGGTGATGACCAGCTATGCGGGAACCAGTGCGTCGGACATTGAGCAGAACGTCACACGCCCCCTTGAGAATGCCCTCAACTCGGTGGAGCACCTCAAGCACATCACGTCGAACAGCCGTGAGAACATCTCGATTGTCACCCTGGAGTTTGAATATGGCTATAACATCGAGTCGTTGACCAATGACGTGCGTGACAAACTCGACATGGTGTCGAGCATGTTGCCCGACGATGCCAATACGCCCATCATCTTCAAGTTCAGTAGCGACATGATCCCCATCGTGCTGCTCTCGGTCCAGGCGGGTCAGAGTATGCCGGGATTGTATAAAATCCTTGACGAGAACGTCGCCAACCCGCTGGCACGTGTCGACGGTGTCGGTTCGGTGTCCATCGCCGGTGCCCCCAAGCGTGAGGTCCACATCTATCTGGACCCCCTGCGCATGGAAGCCTATAACCTGAGCGTCGAGACCGTTGCCGCCCTTGTCGGCGCCGAGAACCGCAACATTCCTGGCGGTACGTTCGACATCGGTAATGAGACCTACCCCCTGCGTGTACAGGGTGAGTTCACCGACCCCCAGCAGATGGGTGCCATGGTCGTGGGCATGTCGCCCACCGGCGGTGTAGTCCACCTGCGTGACGTGGCCCGCATCGACGACTCGCTCGAGGAGCGCGCCCAGGAGAGCTATAACAACGGCCAGAAGGGTGCGATGATCATCGTGCAGAAGCAGTCTGGTGCCAACTCGGTGCAGATTTCTGAGAAGATTGCCAAGGAGTTGCCCAAGATTCAGAAGAACCTGCCCAGCGACATCAAGCTGGGTTACATCGTGGACACGAGCGACAACATCCGCAGCACCATCGCCTCGCTGGTCGAGACCGTGCTGTTCGCCCTGTTGTTCGTGGGTATTGTGGTGTTTGTCTTCCTGGGACGCTGGCGTGCTACCGTCATCGTGCTGGTGACCATCCCCATCTCACTGATTGCCTCGTTCATCTACCTGTATGTGACAGGCAACTCGTTGAACATCGTGTCACTGTCGGCATTGTCCATTGCTATCGGTATGGTGGTCGATGACGCCATTGTGGTGCTTGAGAACGTCACGACACACATCGAACGCGGCTCGGCACCCATGCAGGCTGCCGTTAACGGTACCAACGAGGTGGCCATCTCGGTAATGGCATCGACCTTGACGCTGATTGCCGTATTCTTCCCGCTGACGCTGGTCAAGGGTATGACTGGTGTGCTGTTCAAGCAGTTGGGTTGGATGGTGACCATCATGATGGTGCTGTCACTGATCTGCGCCTTGATGTTGACGCCCATGCTGTGTTCGCGCCTGCTGCGCCTCAACGTGGGTGATACCAAGATTTTCCAGAAGGTGTATGGCCCCATCCTCAAGGTGCTCGACAAGATTGACGACTTCTATGCCAAGGTGCTTGACAAGTGCGTCGCCCACCGCTGGATTACTGCAGCAACGGCATTGGGTATCTTCGTTGTCTCCATCTTCCTGATGAAGTTCGTCGGCACCGAGTTCTTCCCGACCAACGATAACGGCCGTCTGGGTGTCTCGCTGGAGCTGCCTATCGGTTCGCGCGTGGAGTTGGCCAAGGATGTCAGCCAGCGCATCTACAAGGAGTGGACCGAGAAGTATCCCGAGATCCAGTCCTTCAACTACACCGTTGGCCAGGCCAGCAGCGACAACACATTTGCCTCGATGCAGAGCAACGGTTCTCACATCATCTCGATGAACATCATGCTCAACAAGGCCAACGAACGTAAACGCGGCATCGTTGAGATTGCCGGTATGATGCGTGAAGACCTCAAGCACTATCCCGAACTGAAACGCGCCATGGTTAACGTGGGTGGCGGTCGTGGTGGCGGCATGAGCGGTCAGAACACGTTGAACTATGAGATCTACGGCTACGACTTCACCAAGACCGATAGCGTGGCACAGCGCCTGAAGCGCATCTTGGAGGGTGTAAAGGGTACCGCCGACATCAACATCAGCCGTAGCGACTATCAGCCTGAGTACCATGTGGACTTTGACCGCGAGAAACTGGCATTGTACGGCCTGAACCTGAGCACCGCGGCAACCGCCCTGCGCAACCGCATCAACGGTACGACGGCAAGCTACTTCCGTGAGGATGGTATGGAGTATGACATCAAGGTGATGTATGATCCCGAACACCGCCGCAGCATCAGCGACATCGAGAACATCATGCTCTATAACGCTATGGGCACCGGCGTTCGCCTCAAGGAGGTGGGCACCGTGACCGAACAGTTCTACCCGCCCACCATCGAGCGTAAGGACCGCGAGCGCATCATCACCGTCTCGACCGTCGTTCAGGACCGCGCGATGAGTGAGATCATTGCCGACGCCCAGCCGCTCATCGACAAGATGGACAAGCCTAGTGACGTGATGATCCAGCTGAGTGGTAGCTACGAGGACCAGCAAGACTCGTTCGGCGACTTGGCAGTGCTGGGATTGCTCATCATCCTGCTCGTTTACATCGTGATGGCCAGCCAGTTTGAGTCATTCACCTATCCGGGTATCATCATGACATCGATCTTGTTCGCCTTCTCGGGTATCGTGCTCATCCTGCTGTTGACGGGTACTAACCTGAACATCATGTCGATGATCGGTGGTATCATGCTGATCGGTATCGTAGTGAAAAACGGTATCGTGCTCATCGACTACATCAACCTGAACCGCGAGCGTGGCATGAGTATCCGCCGCGCCGTGATCCACGGTGGCCACTCGCGTCTGCGTCCCGTGCTCATGACCTCGTTGACCACCATCCTGGGTATGGTGCCCATGGCAGTGGGCACCGGTGTGGGTAGCGAGATGTGGCGCCCGATGGGTACTGCCGTGATCGGCGGTCTGGCGATGTCAACGCTGATGACCCTGCTGTTCGTGCCGACGATGTACACCATCTTCGCCTTGACGGGTATCCGCCGCACCCGCAAGAAAATCCATAAAGGAATTAAAAGTTAAAAGCCTGCTTCTTTAGACCTTCTAGATGATCTAGTTTTTCTAGATTCTCTAGAAGGGACTAGGGACTAAAAACCAAGATAAAATGAAAGCGATATTTATAGCCTTTGACGAGGCCTACTATGAGCGCATCGTCGAGAAATTGCACCTGCTCAACTGCCGTGGTTTCACGGGCTGGCGCGAGGTGCAGGGACGTGGCAGCAAGACGGGTGAGCCCCATTACGCCACCCATGCCTGGCCATCAATTGCCTCGGCCATCCTGACCGTTGTTGACGACCGCCGCGTGGACGTCGTACTCGACGAGTTGCACCAGATGGATCTGGCGACACCCAAACTGGGCCTGCGCGCCTTTGTCCTCCCCGTTGAGCGCACCATCTGATGAGTGACAAGAACATATTACCGGCTACCGGAACCCAGCGCATCGGTTATATCGATGCGCTGCGGGGTTTTACTATGTTCCTGGTCGTGTTTATGCACGTGGGGACGGTGTGCTGGGGCATCGTCGGTAAGGGCATCTCCTTCCATGACTATCTGGGACAGGTGAGGATGCCCATGTTCTTCTTCATCAGCGGCTTTGTTCTCTATAAGCCCGACGTGGTGTGGAATCTGAGCCACATTGTGCGTTTCTTCAAGCGCAAGATTCCCGTCCAGTTGCTTGGACCCTTCATCTTTTTTGCCGTCTGCCTGCACGTCAACGACATCTCATTGTATACAGGCTTGCTGGAGAAGCACAAGTATGGCTACTGGTTCACACTAGTGTTGCTGGAGTTCTTTGTGATCTATGCCGCCGTCAGGTTCTGTATCCGCAACCGGTGGTACAAGGCGGTGCTGATCGCCATCGGCCTGGTGCTCTACTACTTTTGCTGGTCATCGATGACGTCAGGCAACCAGACTATCGACAACCTGTTCGGCCTGCTCTCGGTCCACAAGTGGAGATATTTCATCTTCCTGGTATTCGGAGCCTTGGCACACGAGCACTTTGACATGGTGCAGCGGTGGCTGGACGGCAAGTGGGTACTCCCGGTGTGCATCGCGTTTTACCTGCTGGTCAACGCCTTTGGCGACGTGTTGCCCGTCAATGAAATCCCCATGCGCTTCCTGCTATCCACGACTGGTGTGGCCGTGTTGTTTGCTTTCTTCCGCAAGAAGCAGGCGCTGTTCTCACGTGAGAAGGCCTTAGGACGCACGATGCAGTATGTCGGCCGCCGCACGCTTGACATTTATCTGATTCACTACTTCCTGCTTCCCCGAAACTTGAATTTCATCACGGTCTTCACCGACCATCCCATGCCCATCATCGAGACGGCTGTGTCGACGCTTATTGCCATCCTCATCATGGCAGTCTGCCTGCTCATCGGCAATATCATCAGGCTCAGTCCGTGGCTCGCATTCTGGATTTTCGGCACTAAAACGAAGTAAGTGTCCAGCGCATTAGGCCGTAGTCATCCCACTTACAACTCAAAACTCACGACTTAAAAACTTTTTTACTATCTTTGTCGGCTGAAATGAAAAAGGTTCTGGTCATATTGGTGATGTTGCTGGTCGCCGCGACGATGGATGTCGCGGTGGCACAGTTCACCCAGGAGAGCGCTTCCAACGCTCCCAAGGCCAAGAAGCAGCGCGTGGAGCCGTCGGTGGCATGGAGCGTGAGCGAGCCGTTGGGCCTACACTACACCTCGACCATCGACACCATTCACCTGAACTATCACCGCACGATGGTGCCCTCGATGGTGAGCGATGCCTGGCTCACTACCGGCAACTATGGCGCACCGGGACAGAACGAGATTTTCTTTGAGCGGCCATCGACGAGCGACTTCTTCTTTGAGGACGCCATCGTGGCATGGCTGCACAACACGGGCACGATGCGTTTCTACAATACGCGCATCCCCATGACACTGCTCAGCCACTCGACGGGCGGCGACAAGTACAGCAACCTGGACCGCACCAAGCTGGAATTTTCGGGCAATGTGAACCGCAAGACCCAGGTGGGTGCCGGTATTGACTACATCTATAGCAAAGGTTCCTATGACATGCAGGCCGACAAGGACTTCACGTGGCGCCTGTTCGGGTCGCACATGGGTGACCGCTACGAGATGCAGACCTTCTTTGACCACTACAACTACACCACCAAGGAGAGCGGCGGCATCACCGACGACCGCTACATCACCGATCCTGCCGAGGTGCAGGGCGGTGAGACCCGTGTGGACAACAAGAGCATCCCTACCCTGCTGCGTGCCACTCACAGCCACATGGAGGGCAGTCAGTTATGGCTCAACCAGCGCTACAAGGTGGGGTTCTACCGTTATCGCCGCGACAGCATCACCGACACCATCATCGACCGCACCTATGTGCCGGTGACGAGTTTCATCTGGACCCTGGATTTCAAGCACGCCAAGCACCAGTTCTTGAACAGTTCAAGCAGCGAGGATAAGGGATACTTTGACCACACCTACCTGTCGCTAGATGGCACCGACGAGACGACGAGTTACTGGCGGCTGCGCAACACCGTGGGTGTGTCGATGCTCGAGGGTTTCAACAAGTATGCCAAGTTCGGTTTCTCGGTCTATGGCACCCACGAGGTGAGACGTTACACCCAAGTGACCGACAGTGTCACGGGCACAATCCTGCCCGAGGGGCTGGAAGTCGTGCCTGCCATCGTACCGCATCGCACGACCCAGAACTTGCTATGGCTGGGAGGACAGTTGACCAAGCAACGTGGCTCGCTGCTGCGCTACACGGCCACGGCACAGTTCGGCGTGCTGGGCGAGGCTGCCGGCGAGGTGGACATCACGGGCGACGTGACCACACGCTTCAAGATGCTGGGCGACTCGGTGAGCATCAAGGGCTACGGCTACTTCAAGAACCTGGCGGTGCCCTATCTGCTGAATCACTTCGTCTCCAACCATTTCGTCTGGGAGAACAACTTCTCCAAGACCAAGCGCGTGCGCGTGGGTGGTGAGTTGGACATCCCCTTCTCGTGGACCAACGTCAACGTGGGCTACGAGACCCTGACCGACTACATCTATTGGGATATGGATGGTCTGCCTGCCCAGCATAGTGGAGCCATCCATGTGCTGAGCGCACGACTGCGACAGGGTCTGCACTTCAAGGCCTTCAATTGGGAAAACAGTGTGACCTTGCAGACCAGTAGCAACGAGCAGGTACTGCCCTTGCCCAAGTTTGCCATCTACAGCAACCTGTATGCCACGTTCACCATTGCCCGCGTGCTGCATGTGCAGATGGGCGTGGACGGCAACTACTACACCAAGTACTATGCACCTGTCTACAACCCCGCGACGATGACCTTCCATAGCCAGCACGAGATGGAGTGCGGCAACTTCGCCATCATGAACCTGTATGCCAACTTCAAGATGAAGCAGGCACGCTTCTTCGTCGCCTGGACCCACTTCAACCAGAAACTTCACAGCGGCGACGCCTATTTCGCCATGCCCCACTACCCCCTCAACCCCGCCCGCCTGCAACTCGGTGTCAGCGTCAACTTCGTCAACTAAGGTCTCTTAAACATCCATTGGTATGAGTGACATCAAGAACAATGCCGACGAATCACCTCGCATAGTGAAATCCCACGACATTCACATTGATACAGATTATGCCAAGTGGATTGCCGAGGTAAAGCACCGCTACCGTTCGGCACAAGTGAAAGCTGCTGTCCGGGTCAATGCCGAAAAACTGCTGTTCAACTGGCAGCTCGGCCGAGACTTAGTCCAAAAGAAAGCCGAGGAACGATGGGGAGCAGGAGTGGTCGAGCAGGTAAGTCTCGACCTGAAGCGGGAGTTCCCTAATGCCGGAGGATTTTCCACGTCCAACTTGTGGTTTATGAAACGCTGGTATTTGTTCTATACACAAGGGGATGCCCAAATTCTTCAACAAGTAGGCAAAGAATTACAACTTCTTGAGAATCAACACAAAACAAAACTCTACCAAGTTGGTAAAGAATTGGAAGGAGAAAAACTTTACCAAGATGGTAAAGAATTTCCATTACCTTTTGCCCTTGTGCCATGGAGACACCATATCGAGATCCTATACAGATGTAAATCCATCGATGAAGCATTGTTCTATATAGCCAAAACGATTGAGCAGGGATTGAGTCGCGATGCCCTCATCAATTGCATAAAAACGAATCTGTATGAGCATCAAGGGAAGATAGTCAACAACTTTGCCGACCACCTGCCTGATACGCAGAGCAAACTTGTTCAAGAAGTACTGAAAGAGAACTACGATTTTGGATTTGCATCGGTCGAACATGAAGTTTACGATGAAGCTGAACTGGAGGAGGCTCTCTCGCAAAATATAACCGACTTACTATTGGAAATGGGGTCTGGATTTGCTTTCTTGGGCCGACAACAGCAATTGGTCGTTGGAGGGCGTACCCGCAAGATTGATCTCTTGTTCTACCACATCCGACTGCGCTGTTACATTGTCTGCGAACTGAAAGCCAAGCCCTTTGAACCTGAGTATGCTGGAAAACTGAACTTCTATGTCAATGCAGTTGACGAATTGTTGAAGACCGAAGAAGAGAACCCGACTATAGGACTGCTTGTCTGTTCCGATATGAACAAGACTGAAGTTCAGTGGTCGTTCCGAGGTATCAGCACACCAATGGGAGTAGCAACATACAACAATATTCAAATCAAAGACGCACTGCCCTCCCAAGAGCAACTAGCAGAACGCGTGCAGCTTCTCCAGAAAGAATTGCAAGAGACCAAACGGTTAATGAATAAGGCCAAATCACACGAGTGACAAACTCTAATATTGCCGATTCCCTGCCCGCCTGCAGGCCTGTGTTTCAGTCACTTCGTCAACTAAGGCCTCACGCTAAGCCGCTAAGCCGCTAAGGTTTTTTTTTAATGTAGGGGCCAACGCAGAGACCTCACGCTAAGATCTAATAGAAAGATAATCAGCGCTATCACTATTGAATACATGAATGACCATGAATGGGCCATTCATCATCGTTATTCATGAACATTCATGGGCATTTATGGGTATTCGTGTCCTTCTGTTGATTTAATTGATATCGTTGTTTTAGTAGTTTGAAAAAAAAGTGTAATTTTGTCGTCTGAATTAACAACTTCAATATCATTATCAACCAATATTAGAAATTTAGATTATGCCTAAACTATCAGATCGCAGCGTGAAGATGCCGGCATCGCCCATCCGCAAGCTTGCTCCGTTTGCCGCCGAAGCCAAGAAGCGCGGTATCAAAGTGTATCACCTGAACATCGGTCAGCCCGACATCCACACCCCCGAGGAGGGTCTGGAAGCAATCAAGCACGTGGACCGCAAGGTGCTGGAGTATTCGCCCTCACAGGGCATTCCCAGCTACGTGGAGAAACTGGTGGGCTACTACAAGCGCTATGACATCAACCTGAGTGTCGACGACATCATCGTGACCTGCGGTGGCAGTGAGGCCGTGCAGATGGCCTTCATGGTGTGCCTGAACCCTGGTGACGAAGTCATCATCCCCGAGCCCGCCTACGCTAACTATATGGGCTTTGCCTGTGAGACCGGTGCTGTGGTTCGCACCATCACCACCCACATCGAGGACGGCTTTGCCCTGCCTCCCGTCGAGGAGTTTGAGAAGGTCATCAATGAGCGCACCCGTGCCATCATGATCTGCAACCCCAACAACCCGACCGGTACGCTCTACAGCCGCGAGGAGCTGATGCGCCTGCGCGACCTGGTGAAGAAATATGACCTGTACCTGTTTGCCGACGAGGTTTACCGCGAGTTCATCTACAGCGATGCTCCCTACACCAGCGCCATGCACCTCGAAGGTATCGAGAATAACGTGATCATGATCGACAGTGTGTCCAAGCGCTACAGCGAGTGTGGTATCCGTATCGGTGCCTTCATCACCCGCAACAAGGAAGTTCGTGCCGCTGCCATGAAGTTGGCTCAGGCTCGTCTGAGTCCTCCCCTGATTGGCCAGCTCATTGCCGAGGCTTCGCTCGACGCTCCCCAAGCCTATCACAAGGGCGTGTATGACGAGTATATCGCTCGCCGCAACTGCCTGGTTGAGGGCCTGAACAAGATTCCCGGAGTCTTCACCCCGATGCCCATGGGTGCCTTCTACACCGTTGCCAAGCTGCCGGTGAAGGACATTGATGACTTCTGCCGCTGGTGTCTTGAGGAGTTCAACTATGAGGGCGAGACCGTGATGATGGCTCCTGCCAGCGGTTTCTATGCTACCCCAGGCCTGGGCAAGGACGAGGTCCGCATGGCCTACGTGCTCAAGATCGACGACCTGAAGCGTGCCCTCGTGGTGCTCGAGAAAGCCCTCGAAGCCTACAACGCCCGCTAAGCCCTACCGGCCTCTATTTACACAATATCACTACTGCCGGGTCTCTTAAAACTAGAGACTCGGCAGTAGCTTTTAAATAATGCGGATTTTTTGGAGCACTACTTCAGATTTTTACTGATTTTTTGAAGTACTACTTCAGATTTTCTGCTTTTTCTTTGCTTATTTCCACTTCATATTTTACCTTTGCGGTTACAAAAATGAACTGCTATGTTAGAAAGGATATTAAAATTAGAAGAAGTCAAGGATGATAGTCTGTTCCTCTGGGGATCCAGACAGACAGGAAAAAGCACCTTGTTGAAAATGCTTTTCCCTGAGGCTCCCATATATGACTTGTTGAAGAGTGATGTGCGCATGGCACTGCAGATGCGTCCTGCTTTGCTGCGAGAGGAATGTGAGCTACTCGATGAAGGCGAATTAGTTATCATCGATGAGGTTCAGAAAGTGCCTGCATTGCTCGACGAGGTTCATTGGCTCATCGAGAACAAGGGTCTGAGATTCATCCTCAGTGGTTCTAGTGCACGCAAATTGCGACGTAGCGGTGCCAACTTGCTTGGAGGTAGAGCTTTGCGACAGACCTTGTTTCCTCTTGTGAGCGCCGAAATTCCAGACTTTGACCTCAATCGAGCGTTGAATCATGGCATGCTACCTCATCACTATCTCATGGAGAATCCCACGATGCGACTTCAAGCCTATATCGGCGATTATCTGCAACAGGAGATTGTAGAGGAAGCCATTGTCAGAAAACTTGACTCCTTTACCCGTTTCCTGCAAGTGGCAGCCCTGAGCAACAGCGAGATTGTCAACTATACCAATATCGCTCAAGATTGCGGGATTTCTTCTAAGACGGTCAAGGAATACTTCACCATTCTCGAAGAAACAATGTTGGGCTTCTACCTGCCGTCATACACAAATGTCGTCAAGCGCAGGGTTATTCAGTCGCCCAAATTCTATTTCTTTGATGTGGCTATACCCAACCACCTGTTGCGACGCGTTCCGTTGCAGCAAGGGACCGACATTTACGGGCACGCACTTGAGCATCTGGTCATTCAGGAATTAAGAGCATATCTGTCCTATCGACATAACGACAAGTCATTTTCTTATTGGCATACCCTGGATAATAAATACGAAGTTGACGCAGTCATTGGCCAAGCCGAGGTGGGCATTGAAATAAAATCGTCCAGGAACGTATCATCTCGAGATACTAAAGGTTTGAAAGCTTTCGGTGAAGAGTACCCGGCTGCAAAACTATATCTACTCTCACTGGAAGAACGCCCCCGCAAATTAAATAATGTTGAAGTGTGGCCAGTCGAACAGTTCCTAAAACGCCTCTGGGCCGAAAAAATCATCTAACTGAAGCAGCTCGAGAAAGCCCTCGAAGCCTACAACGCCCGCTAAATGACACAAACCTATCATAAAACAGCCGCCGGTGTAAGAACTGGCGGCTGTTTCTTGTCGACAAGAGTCTGGCAAGGTCTAATATTGTCCGAAAAAAAGACCTTGCAGGAATGACAATATTTTAGTATCTTTGCATTCCAATAAACAAAACGATAGCAATGAGAAGACAACAACAGCCCGCACAGCGGGGACAAATGATCCTATATCTGGTGCTGCTCGCCCTGGTGGTGGCTTGCATGGTGGCTCTGAGCCTGTGTGACCGTCCCGCCGAGGGACCCGGTTCACGCCCCAGTGGCGGCGATACCCTGGATATTGCTATCGAGTATTCGCCGGTGACCTATTACACCTATGACGACACGCTGGGCGGTTACAACTATGACCTGCTGCGGCTAATGTCCGAAAAGACTGGCTGCCCCATGAAGTTCCACCCGATGGTGACACTCGAGAAGGCCCTGTCGGGTCTTGAAGAAGGGCTCTATGACGTGGTCGTGGCTCAATTTCCCATGACAGCCCGCGACACGGCAAGATATGCATTCACCGACCCCATCTACATCGACCAGCAGGTGCTCGTGCAACGCCGCACTAACCATGCTATCCACTCGCAGCTAGAGTTGGCAGGTGACACGGTCTGGGTGGTTAAGGGCTCCCCGATGGAAGGACGCATCGCCAGCCTGAGCCGCGAGATCGGCGACACCATCTATGTCCATGTGGATGACGTCTACGGTCCCGAGCAACTGATGATGATGGTATCAGCAGGCGAAATCCGCTATGCAGTCGTCAACCGTTCCATCGCACGAGCCATGGCAACACGTCTGCCCAATTTGGACCGTTCGGTAGCCATCAGCTTGTCCCAATTCCAATCCTGGATGGTGGACAAGAACCGTAAAAGTCTGTGTGACAGTCTCAACCAGTGGCACGCACAGGTGAAACGCGACACGACCACCTATCTGGGTCTGCAACGTCGCTACTTCGGTGGCACCTTCCCCACATTGGCGCGATAGTATCCATTTATTGGCGGCACCTCAGCCATTGATGCAAGCATCATGGCGTTCGGTTGGCACGATAATTAGATTTTATCGGCGGCACCTCAGCCATTAATGCAAGCATTATGGCCTTCGGTTGGCACGATAATTGCAATATTGATGTACATTTTACCCGTTTCACACATAACATATCAGCCATTATGCTTTTCAGGAAAAAATACACCTCGGTAAAGGCAGACTTTGAGAAGTTCCTCAAAGACAATAATTGTACCTATACCATCAACCAGGAGGAAAACGACACCACCATCTACAACTTTGAGTTCCAGGCGGGAAAATTTGTTGCCGCCATTCGCAAGCAGGATGATTGCGTTGAGATTACTTACCCCTGCATGGCTTCAGCACCCATGATCCAACTACCGCTTGTCAGGTCTAAATGCAACGACCGCAACAACAGCAACATTCTGTTCAAGTATTCCTACTCCATCGACAATGAAGCAGGCGAGGTCAATGTGCACATGTCCTTCTTCAACAATCAAGTGACTACCGACAACATGGTTCACCAGCTCAAGGCGGCTTTCCACTTCCAGCGAGAGTGGCAGCGCGACTTTGACGAGGCGCTGTCCATCAGCAAGGACTATGACACCGTCGACCTGGAGAGCGAACTCTACAAGCATCACCGTGAGATGTTCATGTTGAGGAGGCTGGAACTTCGTCACCAGCTCGACAGCAGCGCTGCCAACATCGCCATCGGCATCGACACGCTGCCGTTGTGGAAGATGCTTGACACGATTTCCCCGCTGCCCAGCGCACGCCTGCTGTTCATGACCGTTAACACCGTGAACAGCCAGCTACGCCTTGAGGATGAGCAGGAAATCCGCAATTTTGACCTGCGCCGTGCCCTTGTTGAGGGCGAAGGCCAGCAGGCACGACTCGCGAGAGACTATGCCGTGCTCGACCTGCATTACAAGTTAGGTCTTGACGAGAAGCCCATGATGACCACCATCAGCATCACTGCCGAGGGTGAAGACGATCAATCCATCTACTCTCGCGTCACCATCACCCATGTGCCACGCAATGCCAGCCGCGCCCATTCGCTGAGCAACGAGAATCGCCAGCCCCACAGCATCTCAATGCTCATTGCCCTGGACCGCCGCGATGACAAGCAGCACCAGCAGGAGTTTGAGTACATGTGGACCGACGCCCAGCTCAAAGCCCGCAACGGTGAGAAAGATAGCCTTACCGATGACCAGCTGCTGCTGGGCCAAGTCAGGGTCGCCGACGTGGCCTACAACATGTACTGGGGAGTGCAGATGTTCAATGGCGGACGCTACTATGAGGCGATACTGTATCTGGAGAACGTGTTCAACAGCTATCGTAGCGACTTCTTTGAGATGGGCTCCGAAGGCAAGCGTCTCTTCATGGAGGCAGCCTACAAGCTGGGCTTCTGCTACAATGAATTGGGACTGCCCAAGCAGGCATTCTACTACCTTGACCTGATGGCCAGTGACGGCAACATCCGCCACACGATGGAGCTGGTCAACTCCATGGCCAACAGTAAGGACCTGCGCCTGTTCTCCTATACCGAGGGCATCATGGACGAGGTGAAGCGCAACTTTGATGATAATGAAGAACTGCCCGACAATATCAGGTCGTTCATGAACTTCATCCGTCGTCGTCGCGGCTATGCCTACATTGACTTCAACCAGCTTGACAAAGCCGAGAAAATCTTCACCCAGATGCTTGACGAGGAGGAGAATGCCGACTATGCCATCAATGAGCTGGCCTACATCAAGAAGCTGCGCCAGCAGCGTGGCGAGGAGATTACCACCAAGGGGGACGATGAGTTGCCCAGCGTCGGCCCCACCGATGCGCCGCCATTCTAACAATCAGACTTGTCAAGACTAAACAGCAAGTGCAATAAATACAATCTGCTGCGATCCAGAGATTTGTATTTATTGCACTTGCTGTTTTTCTTATATCCTGTGCTGAGGGAGAACCCGGTGTTCTAGGAGTTGTGGTGCAGGGCGGTGCCAAAGTAGCGGGGAATCGGCGTCTCATAATAGAGCGCCTCACCAGTCACGGGATGATGGAATGCCAAACGGAAAGCATGCAGGCACATGCGGCTGCCGGGGTCTTCCTGACCTCCGTACTTGCCGTCACCCACAACGGGATGACCGATGTCAGCCATATGGACACGAATCTGGTTCTTGCGGCCCGTCTGCAGATGCAAGTAGAGCAACGCGCGGTCCTCGGCCTGTTCGACAAGTTCCCAATCGGTGGCAGCCCACTTGCCGCCATCGTCGACGGGACTGCTCACGACGACCATACGGTCGGTATCGTGCAACCAGCTCTCTACTCTACCCTGCGGCTGCTCCATGACACCCTCGACCACAGCGACATAGCGGCGGTCAATGATAGTGGCATGCCAGTCGGCAGTCATCTGCTGCTGGACGTCAACACTCTTAGCATAGACCATCAGGCCCGATGTGCGGGCATCCAGGCGGTGCACCACATGGGCAGTGCATCGCTGACGTGTCTCGGTAAAGTGCTGATCTAGTAACGTCTTCATGTTCAAGCTGCCAGCACCTACGGGCATCGACAATACACCTTGCTGCTTATCAACCACCACAATCCATTGGTCCTCATAGATGATGCGGAAATGCTTGTTGTTGGCCGACGAAGGACGTGCATGGCGACGAATCTTCACTATACTGCCCTCATCGAGGGGATAATCTACGTGGGTCTGCACAAGGTCATCGACAGTGACGCCACCATGTGCGAGAATGGACTTGGCCTTGTTGCGGCTGATGCCGTCAAGGACTTGCATGACAAAGTCAAGCAACTTGGCGGGTTGCTTGACCTCGCGCACGACAGCTTTGTCATCGTTGCGCGGTACCCTGTGATCGTGTCGGCGATTGGCCATAATTTTCTAATGCTATTAAGTAATTAAGGACCTTAATGTCTTTAAAGTCCTTAATCTGGTTTTAATCAAAGATGTGACGCAAGCGGGAGAAGATGCGGCTCTTGTCGCTATCGGTGGGCTTGACATGCTCGCCGGCATTCTGCAACATAGTGATGGCTTCTTTCTCCTTGTCATTGAGCTTCTCGGGCATATAGACCATGACATTGATAAGCAGGTCGCCCGTTCCATAACGCTCGGGTGAGGGCAAGCCCTTGCCACGCAGGCGCAGGATGCTGCCAGGCTGTGTGCCGGGCTTGATGGTCACGCGGGCCTTGCCGTCAACGGTAGGCACCTCGACCTTGCCACCGAGCACAGCTGTGGGGATGTCAAGCATCAGGTTGTAGATGAGGTCATTGCCATCGCGGGTGAGATGGGCATCGCGCACTTCCTCGATCACTACGAGCAGGTCACCAGGAACACCGCCACCAGGAGCGTCATTACCCTGGCGAGCCATGCGCAGGGTCATGCCATCGGCAACGCCTGCGGGTATGTTGATGCTCACCACTTCCTCCTTGCGAATCAGGCCCTTGCCACCGCAATGCGGGCAGGTCTCCTTGATGCGCTTGCCGCTACCGCCGCAGGTGTGGCAGACACTCTGGGACTGCATCGTGCCGAACATCGTGCGCTGCATGCGCACCTCAACACCCGAGCCCTGGCAGGTGGGACAGGTCTCAAATGCTGTACCGTCCTTGGCACCAGTACCGTGGCAGTGGTCACATGACTTCATTCGGGGGATGCGCAGTTTCTTCTCGGAGCCCTTGGCAATCTCGGGAAGCGTCATCTTGACACGCACGCGCAGGTCCGAACCGCGCTTTACACGCTGTGACTGACCGCCACCACCGCCGCCAAAGATGTCACCAAAACCTCCAAAAGCGCCACCGAAGCCGCCGAACAAGTCACCGAACTGCCTGAGGATATCCTCCATCGACATGCCGCCGCTGAAACCGCCGCCACCCATCTGCTCGCCTGCAAAACCAAACTGGTCATAGCGGGCACGCTTATCAGGGTCGCTGAGCACATTATAAGCCTCGGCAGCCTCTTTGAATTTCTCCTCGGCTGCCTTCTTCTCGGCATCGCTCTTGCCTTGCTGCTTGTCGGGGTGATACTGGATGGCAAGTTTGCGATAGGCCTTTTTCAGGTCATCGGCGGTTGCATTCTTGTCCACCCCAAGTACCTCATAGTAATCTCTCTTCTGAGCCATATATCTTATTAGTTTCTAGTCCTTAGTCCCTAGTTTTTGTCAAGTTTACCCTTAATCAGTTGCCAACGACAACCTTGGCGTAACGCAATACCTTGTCGTTGATCATATACCCTTTCACTGCAGTGTCAATGACCTTGCCCTTCATCGAGGGGTCTGGTGCGGGGAACATAGTTACCGCTTCATGGACATCGGTATCAAAGTCCTTGCCCGTCGATTCAATGGCAATGACGTGCTGACTCTCAAGGTATTTCACAAATTTATTATAGATGAGGTCAACGCCCTCCTTGAGGCTATCCAGGTCGCCACCCTTATTGATGGCATCCAAGGCGCGCTCCAGGTCGTCAACCACGGGAAGGAGTTCACGCATGGCACGTTCAGCTCCATTCTTGATGAGTTCGGCTTTCTCGTTGAGTGTGCGTTTACGGTAATTATCAAACTCTGCAAGTTTGAAAGCATATTCCTTCTTCTGGTGCTCCAGTTCGGCCTCCAGTTCAGCAATCCTCTTCTCGGGATTTTCCTGTTCGGTATTCTCGTTCTCACTGGCTTGCTGCTCAGCATTCAGAGCCTCCTGGTCCTGAATTTCCTGCTGTGTGGCTTTTGCCTCGTCGTTTTGTTTCTTCTTGTTATTTTTAGACATATCGTTGTTGTGTTAATACTCGTTTTACTGAATGGATTGTTGCAAAAACCACTCCAAGCCGCCCTTATCGCAGTGGTAGGACAAAGGTGGCGCAATCGGCAAAATTGTCAGCCGCAGCCTCTGCCAGTTTGTCACTATTGAAAATGCCGAAAACCGTTGAGCCTGAACCCGACATGGCAGCATAGAGTGCCCCCGCATCAAGCAAGTTGGCCTTGATGAGCCACAATTGAGGCAGGACGGCAAATACGCTGGGCTCAAAGTCATTGACCAGCAAACCGTCCCATGTCTCGACGGGTTGGGAAACAGTCGTCATCAGGTTGACTGTCGCCGGTACAGGAACGACACGGCTATAGGCGGTGCGGGTATCCACTCCGACGGGCGGCTTGACCAGCAACAGGGTCTTACCCTGGAGTGAGACCTCGACAGGTGACATCACGTCACCGATGCCTGTCGCCAGCATCGGGCGATTGTAGATGAAAAAGGCACAATCAGCCCCCAATGTGACAGCCATTGACGCCAGCTCTTGATCACTCAGCTTCAAATCAAACAATTTGTTGAGCATCAACAGTGCATGAGCAGCATCGCTGGAACCGCCACCCAAACCGGCTCCGTCTGGAATGTGCTTGTAGAGGTGCATCGCAACGGTGGGCAGGTCATAACGTTCCTGCATCATGCGGTAGGCACGCATGACCAGGTTCTTCTCCACAGGGCAATCGACAGCGTTGCCATAGCAGGTCAATGTAGTCTCGCCACTGGCAGGTACAATCTCCAGCACGTCGGTGAGAGGGACAGGATAAAAAACGGTCTCAATATTGTGATAGCCGTCTGGACGACGCTCTACGATGTTGAGACCCAGATTGATTTTAGCGTTAGGGAATGTGATCATGTCATTGAAGTTACAGGATAGGGCTGATAAGGCGGACAACGGACTCAAGCGCCTTTTGGATAACGGGGCGCTGTTTCCACTTGCCCAGGGACAGACGTGTGGAGTGTTCCATATCCGAGAAGAAGATATCTTTCATCTTCTGGTTCATTTCTTTGCTGTAGAACAGCGCATTAATCTCGAAGTTGTGCTCAAAGCTGCGGAAGTCAAAGTTGGTAGAACCTGTCGTGACAAATTCATCATCGACGATGACTACCTTGGCATGAATGACGGTCGGATCATACAGGTATATCTTAATTCCGGACAGCAGGCATTCCTTGATGTAGGAACCGGTGGCAAGACGCAACATGGCAGAGTCCGTCTTGCGGGGAATCATCAACCTCACATCTACCCCGGCCAGTGCGGCGCTCTGCAAAGCCTTGAGCAAAGAGTCACTAGGGAGGAAATAGGGCGTCTGGACATAGACACACTGCTTGGCAAGGGTGATGGCCTTCAGGAATACAAACGAGATATTGTTCCAGCGGTTGGTGGGCCCACTGGTCATCATCTGGACCAGATGATTATGAGGTGCCGACGGATCGGCATGACGAATCGTGGGCGACGTGAGCAACTCATGAGTGGTAAAGTCCCAATCGATAGCAAAGGAGTATTGCAACGCCGTTACCGCATTGCCCGAAATGCGCAAGTGGGTGTCACGCCAGGGTTTCCAATTCTTGTCGCCGATAACATATCGGTCGGCAATGTTCATGCCACCCAAATAGCCCACGTTACCGTCAATGACTACAATCTTGCGGTGATTGCGCCAGTTTACACGGAAGGCAAAGGTCATGAGTGTCAATTCAAGGAAGGCATGCACCTCAATGCCGGCCTCACGCATCTGTTTCAACAAACGGGGACTCATATAGAACGAGCCGACATAGTCATAGAGCACTCTGACCTTCACGCCCTCACGGGCCTTCTCCATGAGCAGATTGATCAATTCGGCACCCGTCTTGTCATTCTCAATGATGAAGTATTGCAGATGGATATAGTCACGTGCTGCACGGATATCTCTTTTCAACGCCTCGAACTTGTCATACCCTGTCGTGAATACATCAATCTCGTTACCCTCGAACAGATGGGGGCGGGCCAGCTTGTTAGCCAACGAGATGAGCTGACGAGAATCATGGGACAACTTATCACCCGGATCGGCTGGATCGGGCAGTTCGCTCATGCGACGCAATTCTCGCAAATGGGATTTTGATATCAGAATCATACCCTTCAGACTACGACCGAAGATGAAGTAAATCAACAGACCCAGTACCGGCAAGAGCACAAGCACCAGCACCCATGCCATCGACTTGACAGGATTGCGGTTCTCGCTGAGCACCAGCACGATCACTGCCAGCACAGTGAGAAAGTACAACACCAGCAAGACGTTGTAAACAATATTGGCGTATGGGAACAACTCGGCGAGAATCATGATCTCATTCTTTTAAACAATAACGGACGTGACACAGTCACGCCCATTTATTCAATTCTTCTCAACAGGAAGACAGTGCTGTAGCACCGTATTATACGATTCAACGCACCACCACCTTGCGAGACCACTGGTTACCGCACCTGACGATATAGAATCCTTTAGGAAACTCTACAGACACACGCTGGTCGGCACCCACGCGAACTACCTTGACAAGTTGTCCTGTGATAGAATATACATTGAAAGAGGCGTCACTATTGCCCGCAGTGAAGACTATGCGCCCCTCTGCCCCCTGAGCGATGGGACCACTGGTGGTCTCGGTGCGCTGGGGTAAGAAGTTGTCGGGCACCGGGACGGCATGTGTCATTCCCACTGCCAACAGGCAAACCAATATGTAAAGGATGCGCTTCATCTTACGTCTTCGTTCTGTTTCAATCTGCAAAGGTACATCGTTTTCTTGAAAAGCCAAAGCACTTTGCGCGATTTTTACACTTTCTTAGACTAATAGATGCCGAATAAGTTAAAGAATCAACTCAATAATTAACAAGAATTAATGAATATCCTTTCATCTGAGCCATCAAGCAGGATACCGAAGACACCCTGCCACAGTAACCTGATGAAGGCAGAGATCAATGAGGAATGAACTTGCCGATTTTGGTCGTCAGCTTTTCGCCCAACAGCTTGCGAGCCATCTGCTTGACGGATCCAGAGCCGGTAGCTAAAGTACTGCGCAGGATGTGGATAGCATCACTCTCGTCATCGCTATCGGTAAAGACCTCAAACACAACGGGGCGCTCTTTAGGTTCTGGGCTGAAGAAAGCATCACACACTGCAAGGTATTCCTCCTTGGTTCTAGCGGTCATGTATTCATATCCCAAGTCCTGGGCATAATGCTTGACCAATTCGGGCGACTTGTTGCCAAAGTGTCCTGCAGCGGCAACGAAGAGGTCACCTGCGGCACCGAACTTGGAGGCAGGATGGTCCGAATTATGGAACTCGGTACCGCGACCATTGTTGACAAGCATGATACGCACATTCTTGCCCACATGCCTGTTGCCCAGCACATTGATATCATAGAAGAATGCCAGATCACCTACTACGGCAAAGTATAGTTTTTCGGGATTGACCAGCGAAGCGCCAATGAGCGTCGACACATCGCCATCAATGCCAAAGCCGCCCACATTGCAGGCAGTGGTCACCCCCTTGGGGATATCAAAGAAGTTCCAACTGCGCAATGAGTTCAAGATACCCACATGCAGCGTGGACCCATCAGGCACCTTTGAAGCACTCTGCTGGGCAATCCACACATTGGAGAACGGCAACTCGGGGAGTGCCTCCAGCGTCTGTCGCTGATAATCTCGGCACATGTCCAAATAGCCTGTACGCGGCTCAGCATCAGTGATATAGTGTCTGAAGAAAATCTCTTCCTCCATCTCAAAGACGTGAGTCAACCTCTTGAAGCGGTCACGCAACTCACCATCGGGACTGACACGCCACACTCGGTCAGCAACCAGCAGGTTCATCGAGTCATCACCACTCACTTCTCCGATGTGAATCATCAGGTTAGGACGAATGGGTTCTTTATCCCAATTGAACTGCAAGCCGATTAATGCCGGGTGGAACTCATACTTGCCACGGTATCCACCTGTCACGTCCGAGAACACAACTGCATCATGGCTGGCGCAGAAGGCATCCACGGCCTCGGTCAACTCAGGACTAAACGGCTGATGAGAGCCCACAAAAACCACGATCTTCCCTTCCTTGGGCAATTCGGGGAACTGTTCGTGGGGCATGATACGACTGATGACCCGGGTTGGCGGCAATTCCTTCAAAGAAAAGTTCTGGTTATAGGCTGTCTCCAAGTTGATGTGTACCGGGCCTCCGCCATGACGATGAAGTGCAAGCAAGGCCTTATTAGCCTTGATCTCACAATCCCATTCTTCATCTTTGGAACGTACCATATTCAGGAATATGCTGTCAACGACCATGTCAGCCATCTGGCTAGAACGGTCTATCACCTGAGGATTCAGATGCCCAACTCGCATCGGGTTCTGGGTAGAAGTCACTGCCAGAATCGGGAGTTTGCGGTAATAGGCTTCGGTAAGACCCGAAGCATAATTCCTTGAAGCCGTGGCGCCCGTGCAGGTCAGCACAACAGGTTCACCACTCTCGCTGGCGATACCGCAAGCTAGATAGGCAGCCGACCGCTCATCCACCGAGGAGAACACCTTAAAGAACGGGTCATTCTGGACACTGACGACAAAGTTGATATTTGTTGTACCCGGCGAGGCTATCACATAGCGGATGCCATGGGTCTTGAGCAGTGCGACCAGAATCTGCACATTACGCTCAGCAGAATAAAATAGATCCATAATATCAAATTATAGATTAAAAAAACGCTCTCTGAATCATTCCCCACAGCCACTGCCGAACCTGATCGACCAGGAACGCCACAGCAAACAGAGCAATAATTGACAACGTTATGATGATTGAAAAATAACCAATGCTATTGTTAAAGAACAAGTTGTTGCAGAACGGCTTCATGTAGGGCTCCGCAATTAACGGGTCTCCATGAATCAAAAATACAGCAAAGCTAGATGCTCCTACAAGATTAACAGCCTTGGACTTGAAATCAAGTTTCGCAAAAAACAATGATAAATAGACTGAGGCAATAATAACAAATGGAGAATTGTATAGGAACATTCTGCCCATATGACGCCAAACAGCCGGCGAAACAAATGACATCAAGAATATAAGCACTGCCGTCCCTACTGATATCACAAGATAGATTGACAAATCATGCCACTTGTCAAGGGTAAAGAATTTGCCGCCATAAACCCGAATATATCGTGCAATCAAATAAATCAAGCAGAGATGGAACAGGCAATAGCCTCCGTGCACATGCAATAGGTCAATACCCCAACCCAACACTATATCAAGGAAAGCGTAGGCAAGTATAACAGTTCTAGCCATTCGCTCTCCCGCATGTTGAACAAAGAGGTTTAGTATCGGAGAAAGCAAGAAAAGCGGAACATAAGCCCTTACAAACCAAGAGTTTGAAATGAAATCAGCATGTATCAAAAAGTCCTTGATGTTGAACCGGATTAGTCCCGTCAGCACAAAGATGAAATAAATCAAAGTGCTGTAAAACAACAACTGAAATACTAAATTGGCAAATCCCCTCTTGGTCAACTTGATAGAGAACCAACCTGAAATGAAGACAAAACAGTTGACACAGACAACAATAAATGACTCCACCAGATACTGTGCGAAAGCCCTTAACGGATCATCCGCACACATCTCAAGGCTCGGTTCTCCTATTGCCCAATAATTAGTATGGCACATCACCACCATCGCCATCGCAATGATGCGCAACATTTCCATACCAGACTGCCTGGCTCTCACCTTCATAATGCCCATTCTATAAAGACCAACGGTAATAAAAAAACCGTATTATTATCTCAACAAATACCCAGTTTAAAAAGTATCACTCAATATGCCTGAACCACCAGTAATCATGATGGTGTCTCCGACTATACTAGTGCCCAAGTTGCTAACCAAGAACACAGCTAAATTGGCAATTTCTTCAGGAGTCTCAGCCCTGCGCAATGGATTATAATAGGCCAGATTCTCAGTATCCTTAATAAAATTTGATGCCATGGGGGTCATCGTCACTCCTGGAGCCAAGGCATTGACAGTAATTCCATGAGGTGCCAATTTCTGGGCAAAACCCAACGTCATACCATTCAGTGCCCTCTTGGAGAGTTGATAGGGTCCCCAACTGGGTCTCATTGAAGAAGAGGAGCTTACATTCAGGATATGTCCCTCGATCTTGTGCTTTAACATATGCTTTGCCACAGTCTGAGACATAAAGTAGGCAGCTTTCAAATTAGTATTAATGACCCGGTCAAAGTTATCGGGTGTCTTCTCCAGCCACTTCTCCTTGTCAAGAATGCCAGCACTGTTCACAAGGATATCAATTTTCTTGTTTTCAATGTACTCCGAAACGATCTTGATAAGTCCGTTGGTATCAGTTAAATCCAATAAAAGGTATTGACAATGAAACTCCTCTGCAACTTTCTTAGTCTTTTCTGGGTCTCGTCCAATAATTGTCACATTTGCACCACATTCAACCATCTTTTCGGCGATAGCCAAACCGATGCCGCTACTGCCACCTGTAACAATTGCTTCCTTGCCTTCAAGTATTCTCCCAAAATCAACATCATTTATAATGACGGCACTCTTTTTGTTCATCTTAGAGTAATATGCCGCCTCACGTGCTTTGAATAATTTCTCAAAAAACCTATCTAATAAAGCCATATGATTGAAACTATCTTCTTCACAAAGCCATCAATGACAATGCATTAACATTATTTCATAAAACGATATATCGTCCTCCTGATGAAAGACCTGATAATACGACGTGAGCATACTAACCATGCGATACAATATGGAGGCATCGGGTAGCCCATTTTCTTGGCCAAAGTACAATTATCATTGGCATATATATCAGACTTACGGTTGAGAACCATCTCACACTTGAACTTGAATCGCCGAGATTTATACCGCTCTATATCGAACACATCCTTGAATTCGGTCAAACGATTCATCATGTCCAATGCTAATTCCGTCCTCATACACTTGTGACAACCTGAACAATTATCTGGAGTTGGTCTTGAACTAACACAGACATTCACATATTTGAAGAAGGGTTGGAAATCTAATAGCCTTTCGATCTTCTCACTCCTCCGGTATTGTGCCCCGTCAACAATCAGCTCTAGAGACTCTGTTCCAAATATTTGGTCATTGCACAAGTCGGTAACTGCACCATAATCAGTATCAGTCATATGAGTTACTTCCCAATAAGAGTAGTCATATGCTATATAATACTTTGACAATACTTTTTGGAAAACAAGGATTGCTGTATTTCTACAAAAGATACCCGCATCAAACTCCCATTCAAATTTATAAAAATCAAATAGATTTGAATCCATCGGGACGAACGGAAGTCCCCACTCCTCAGTAAGGGGTTTCAGATAATTATACCTTGTATGAAATTTCTTTCTGGCCTTCTCTGTTCCTCCTCCGTGTGTTCCAACATTAAAGAAGAAAAGAGCAGAAATCTTGTGACTTTCATTGTCTTCTAATATAAACCTGTCATAAACTGTTGAAAAGGCATCAACACCAGCTGTGAAGCCAGTTCCGACTAGTTTCCCTTTTTTCTCCGTTTCAGAGAAGCCCTTCACTTTCACAAGCACCTCATGCAGATAGTCATGGTGAGCTATTTCACATTTCTGAATATAATGTGTAATCTTATCATAAAGGCGTCCTGATACATTTCCATCTATCTCCAAGACTTCCTTATAATACATGGCTGGGAAAAGCATGGCTACCATGAAGGCATCATAGACGTCGTCGGTGAGCCAATCGCCAAATTCTTCAGGAACAGAAAACCATAACTGTTTAGCCGTGGAGAACGAGCAATCGATGTCACACACGATGCGGCACTCCTTGGTTTGAGGCAACTGTTCTTTTCTAAGGTTTGATACTCGTATCATGATCGTGAGATATTAAATTTCTCCTTGAGTGATTTTGTCACAAACTCCCGTTCATTCCTGTTGAAACCATAGTACCAGATAAACGGTAACATCAAGGCCTCAAATACGATAGAGAATCCTATCAGTTTCAAGAACGAGTCATTGTGTACAAAGTACTGATATACAACGGATATTATGCAGCCATACAGCAACGTAGGAACAATTGTTGTGACGAACATTCGCAAATAGGAACGTTTGTCAAAATCAAACAACTTGCAGCACTGCTGGGCAAGTAAAAACAAAACCGCAATCTTGAAGATAATCGCCAGAACAAATCCAGACTCAGGCGACAAACCCACCTTAAATGCAAGATAGGTGCAAGTGATATTGACAAAATACAGAATCGTCAAGACGATTTCATAGACCTTGATCTTTTTGGTTGCCAGCACTGCAGTATATAATGGCGTTGTGAAGCAATCAATAAACGTATACAACAAGATGAGGTTGGCAAAGTTGACAGCGTGATCTGGAACCTCAACAAGCCATGCGTCAAGAAGCACTCTAGTGTTATTGATCATGGGAAAAATCAGCACCACCATCAAGAAAAAAGAGAACTTGGTGCTCTTCACAATCAAGCCGTTCAATCGACTGATATCATCTGATGCATAGGATTTTGTGATCTGTGGTTGTACTGCCGTCGTGAAACCTCCAATGAAACGGGTCACCACTGAGCTGACCTGGAATCCCACACCGTGAGCTGCATTCACTACTGGACCGAAGAACATGTTCAACAGCATAATGACACCCTGGTCCTTGACAACGACTGCTGCATTGCCCCAAAACGTCCACCCGATAAATACTGAGATATCCTTTACTACCCCTCTATTGAGTTTAGGAGCTGTCTTACATTCAGGGAACTTCCTCATGCAGTACACAACGTATATCACCTGATAAAGAATTCCAGTTCCTAGACCCAGGAGTGCATAAAACACCAGTCTGTCAATTGGGGAGATGTAGAGTAGATAGACTATCATCAACTTGACGAAAACGTCAAGGATGCTCATGTAGGCAAATGCCGACATCTTCTCATGAGAAATGACAGATGCGCCATAAGGAACATTCAGCAGGGATATCGAGAACGAGATAATCGAGCAGTGAAGAGCACATTTGGCTGCAAACATCCTTTCAGGTGGTATTGTCAACTTGGTTTTGAGAAACCAGATTGCCAATATCTCACATATCACAAAGATTGATATGGCAAGAATAATATGGATAGCACGTACTGTAGCAAACGTCTTCTTGAGCTCTTTATAATTACCCGTTCCCAAGGCATAAGTCAGAAAACGACTCGTCGATACCGAGAGGGATCCGGACAAAATGCCGAACATTCCCACTAGGCCGGCAACGACCTGATTGATACCAAAATCCACAATGCCCAGGGCATCTAGCACGAGACGGCTCGTATACAAGGAGACAGCCATCACGACAATCATACGCAGATAAAGCAACAACGTGTTCTTTACTATGCGACGATTGTTATCTTGATAGCCACCGGTCACTGGTACAGACTGAGCACCAGATGTGGATTCATTTTCTTGGTTGTTATTTATATTATTGTCCTCAGACATTAGTCTATCGTTTGATGATTGTCAATACATCTCAAACTACGTCTGCCGTTCAAGATGCTGTCGTTGAAAAGGTGGAGAGGGCATTGACTACGAGGGGGCGCTTGCGGTCATGGGGGGTAATCGTCCAGGTGGAAACGATGGACTGGGCCTGGCTGCGCAGGGTCTCGTCGCCCGTGGCAGCAAACATGAAGGCGAGCTGCCAGGCACGTTGTGTGTCACTCTTGACTCGAGGCAGGATATCCCTGCAGCGAGCGTCCCATTTGGCGACATGCTCATGATCGCCGAGGGCAGCATAGCTCATGAGCATCAACGTGGCGTGCTGACTTGCGATATTGACAGTTGCCGGCTTCAGAGCTTCAAAGCGTCCGGTAAAAACTGTCATGGCTGCGATATCATCGGTCGTCAACCCACGATCATTCCCCTTATTCCTCGCGTGATGCAAAGCTTGGATGACACGAGGCATGTGGGACTCAAACTGACGATAAGGATGCCTGTTCCCCTTGCCAAACTGCAGGATGCGTATGTATTGCGGTCCGATGTCGGGCGTAGCGACCAGGAACAGATTTCCTATCGCCATGAGCACCTTACCACCATTGCGTCCCTGGCTGCATTGCAGTGTCCCGCACATGCCGTCAAACTCTCCTCCGACAATCTCTACCTTGTCTCCCTCCTCCAAATCGACACTATCCAGGGGATAACAAGGTAACTCGTTGGCATAAGCACGTGCGATGGACATAAAGATGGCCATATCTCCATCGCTGATGGTCATGAAACGATGCTTGTCCTGGTTGCGGTCGGGGTGCGGCAACAGCCACAGTGACGACATCATCGCCTTGATCTCCAAGATACTGGAATAGGTATCACGCACGAACACATAATTCCCCACCAACTTCTTGCGCCTGACCGCGGGAGTTCCAAACATGGACGTGCGCTCAACACAGGTAGGAAGGAAATACTCCACTTGGGGTTCACCATGCCGACGCCTCAATGCCGAGAAAGCATCAAACTGCCTTTCAAGGCTGCGGATGCTGTCCTTGGCACTCAAGACATACCATTGCCTGGTTTCTGCCTCTTTAATCATTATCTGGAAAACAAAACCATGACAAGAAACACGTAATTCCTTATCACACAACAAATTAAAGTCAAATTTATAACCTACTTGGGAAAATTTGACGCATTTTCCAATCTTTTTTCTCGCCCTCTGCTTGTCACAACACGCAGCAGGACTAATCGCAACAAAGGTAACAACAGTCAGCGAGATGGCAAAATATTTTTAACATTATTTTCCCAAGTTGACGTGTGCCGTCTATCTGACAGAAACCTTACTCTATTGCATTCCAGTGAATTAACTACAAGATAGACCGCACCAGGAACTGTCCTGATGCGGTCTCTCTTGTATGTTAGCCCACGAGTGTGAGCTTGTTTTCTATCAGTTGCCTGAGAGCAGAGAATCGATCAACCAGGTCACATCATCGATGGAGATCCTGCCATCGCCATTGACATCTGCAGTCTCAAGATCAAGAGCGGTATCTGACAACATAGCGTTTACCAGATCGGTCACATCCGCAATGTCAACTCGACCATCACCATTCACGTCGCCCTTAATACCCTGGCCTTCATGGAGAACTACCTCCTTGGTATTACTCCAGAGACTTGAAGTGCCATTGACATAATATGCCTTTACGCGATAGAGATAGGGAGCGCCAGGCGTGAGACCCGTAACGGTATAGAACTTGTCGGGAGTGATGCCCTCGATGAGACTATATTCAGCATCGCCATTCACGATCGGAGCTTTGAGCATGAAGGGATCAGGATCTGTAATCTCACCACCGTAAATCTTGATGCTCTGGATCTCGGGGTAGTAACCTGCGATAATCTTGACAAATCCCTCGTCACCTACCGAGAGAACTACCAGATAAGTGTTAACTTCCTTGGCCAGCATGAGGGTCCTAGTTTCCTGATCGGTAGTAATAGTCAGCGTAGTGTTCGTTCCCTTGGAATAGGCCTTGGCCCTGATGATGACACTCACCTTGCTGAAGCCTGTTAGGTCGCAATTGGGAAGGAGTTCGTCATTGCGGCTGGCCGAGATGAAACCGCCATCAAGATAGAAGCGGGCTCCGTTGAAGGTCCAACCCTCGGGCAGATAGTTGGCAGCATCGGCTGCATGATTGGTATCATCCTCGGGAACGTTGCTCCAGTCAGCTTCGGTCAACAATACCACGTCGGGTTTAAGCCTTACCTCAAGGGTATAACTGCTCACGTTCTCAACAGGCGTATCATCGGTCCAGTCGGCACGGAACGAGGTAGCGGTCACCGTCGACTCATCGAGATCCTGCATCACGGGACGATAGAGCTCATACTCTGAAGTACCCTCCAGGTCGATAATGACATCCTCGACACCAGCAGCGCTAACGGTAATGGTAGCATGGTAGTTACCTTCGGCCTTAGGCGCATAGGTTACTCTAATGGGCTCATCAACCTTACCATCCTCGTCGGGGGTAATGGTGGTCTTGTTCAGAACGAACACATCGTTCTCATCATTGAGCGTCAAGGTTACCTCACCCTCGAGGTGAGAACCCTTCAACGTGAACGAACCATTCTCGGTATTGTTCTTGAGGCATGACATTGACAAGCTGGTCTTGTCGGCCCTGAGGCGCGGTATTATCATCGACGAGGGCTGAATGCCGATAACCATCTGCTGGTACTGGTTGAAGGTCGAACCCTGACCATTGAAAGCGTTGAGAGCATAATAGTTATTGGAAGTGCCACTCCAACCGAAGTTGATGTGATACTTGTTGGAAGAGGCATCATAGCCATCAATATTGAAGGCATGGCCACCACCAAAGTATCCACCAGCAACTGCACAGAACACGATAGGACGGCCCTCAATGAGCTCCTCCTGCATGATAGCAGCCCACTCAGCATCGGTGTAGAGCGTCTGGCCACCACTATATGCACTGGTCTTCTTCACCACGCGCACTGTCTCTTCGTCATAGCCGAAGAACTTGAAGGCGTCAGCAATCAGAGAGACACTATCAACGCTCACGCCACTACCACCAGCAGCACTGGTACCATAGGCCATGTGCTCGGCCTGACCTATATAGCGCATCAGGGTAGCCACGGCGTCGGCCTCGGCAGTTGAATAACCGCTGGTATAGGTGTCACGCATATTATCCCAGTCAAAGGTAACGGGAGGCAAGGCAGCCACATTCACCATCGAAGAGCCGTACCACGACGTGCTCAACTCACAGCGATAGCCAGGCACCTCGGGAGTTACATAATCAGGGAATTTCCAGTAGTAGAACACCATTGCTGCAGATGTTGCGGGGCAGCCAGTAAGGCACTGATAGCCATTGATCTTACACATGTTCCAATAGGGAGTTTCCTGGTCCCACAAGGCAGTCAACAGGGGAGACACGCTCGGGATGTCGGAAGTTGCCCTCAGGGACGGGGCCTCCACTTGGAGCTCCTCATGAGCCTGCAAGTATTCTATCTGTTCCTGCAGCATGGCGAGCAACGCCTTCATATTGCAGGGGATGTTGTTATAATCCAGCGGACAATCACCATAACCCAGGATTCTCTCGCCACGGTCATCACCCGACACAACAACATAACCATTGTTGGTATTGAAGATGTAGTAAGCGGCACGGTCCATCATCGTGGAGTTCATCTCCACATGGGCCAGTTTCATATCTCCCACAATAGGAGCATTAAGTTTACCACCATACAATTTCTGCTGAACAAACCTCTGAGCCTCGGCCTGTGCCGAATTCAAGTCAACAGGTGCAGCAGTGGCCTGCATAGCCGCAAATAAAAGCACTGCAAAGAATAGAATTTTTCTCATAAAATAATCAAAAAATATGTTAATAATTTATGTACCAGGTAGTTATGTCAAAAATAACGCCATTGCGGCATGCAATGACGCTTAAAACAGTCACAAAAGTACTCCTAAAAAAGCAAATCAGCAACAATAATTATATTAAATGTTGTAAAAATAAACCATTTTTATAATCCGTGCCGGTCTCCCAACTTACTGCAATCAATAGTAACTGAATAACATAGCAATAGTGATATCGCTACCTGATAAAGAAGTAACGATGTCACCATTGATTGCTGTTATCCTGTCTTGTGGTTGATCAATTCTTGTTCAACAAGATGCTGATAAGAGTGGTCACGTCAGTAATACCGATGATCTCATCGCCATCAACATCTGCACAAGTCTCACAAGCGCCTCCGCCATTCAGCAAGAAGTTAATCAAGGCGGTCACGTCCTGAATGTTCAACGCGCCATCGTGGTTCACGTCGCCCGCCTGATAGTCATGGCTGCTACCCGACAGGACCACATAGCTGCTCTTGCTCCACTGACTCGAGGTGCCATCAATATAATGCGCCTTGACCCGGTAATAGAAGGAACCCCCAGCCGCCAGATCACTGACAGTGTAGTTCTTCCCGCAAATACCCGTGATGAGGCGATAATCAGCACCACCTTCCTCGGCAACAGCACGCATCTGGATCTGGTCATTCTCTCCGGCATAGACCTGAATGTTCTGGAACACGGGATAGCCGCTCTTGCCAGCAATAGTCACCTGGTCCACCTCATTGCAGTCTAGCACAGCGATATAGGCAGTGAACGGGGAACCGCCGGGAGCCGAGAACTCCAGCTGGTCGACAGCGGTAGAGACAATGAATTTTGAACTACTCTGGGACAGGGAAGACTTAGCCGTCACGACAACGGTCACCTTCTCATAACCTGACAAGTCATAAACCGGCGATGCCAACGCGCTCTTATTGTTGATGGAAACACCTGACTGCTCACACCACAGACCGTTGCCAGTGAAAGTCCACTCCTCGGGCACCAATTCCTCGGGGTAGTTGGCATAGTTGCTGGAATTTTCCACGATGTCACTCCAATCGACCTCTCCGATAAGGGTAAAACCTGGCTTGGTATTCACCTCAAGCGTATAGCTCTCCACATATTTGTCTGCGGTCTCATCGGTCCATTCAGCAAGGAATTGGGTCAATCCGATGTGGGTGCTGTCGGCAGGAAGCATCACAGGACTATAGACATCCAGGACAGCCTCACCGTTCAGGGTGATGGTCACATCCTCGGCATCAGGGCTGCTCAATGTAATGGTTGCGGCGTGATTGCCGCTTGCCAACGGTGCATAGGTCACATTGACAACCTTGCCCGAATCCACATCACTGAGGGCGACGCTTGCTGCGTCCAGCGAGAAGGTGCCGTCAGCATCATCGAGTGTCAATGTCACGCCATCGGTCAGGAACTTGCCCTTGACAATGAAGCTGGCTGTAGAACTCTGGTCAACAAACGCCTCCATATTGATCTGGCGAGGTGTCACATTGATCGTTGGGGTCGTGATGGGCGGATGGATACCTATGATCATCTGTTGCTCGATATTGAACGTGTAATCCCTGTAGCTGAAGGCATTCAACGCAAAATCGCCATTACCGATGCCGCTCCAGCCCCAATTCACATGATAGGTGTCGGTGGCGGCAGTATAGCCGTCCACGTTGAAGGCATGTCCGCTCCAGCCACGCTGATCATTGTAGTCAAAGGCACAATACACCACAGGGCGACCCTCGAACATCTCATTCTGGAGCATGGCGGCCCAATCGGCGTCACTATAGAACTGCTGCATCTCGTTGCCAAAGCCGTCGGCCATGGACTTCATCACCAGGTCGGCTTCTTCGTCATAACCGAAAAACTTGACCGCGCGCAGGATATCGCTGCCTTGAGCACCGCTGCCATCAATCCCATAATCCATGTGCTCCTCCTGGCCGATGTAGCGCATCAGCCAAGCCACGGCATCGGCCTGGACCTCGTTGTAGTTGCCCTCAACATACTCGTCGAGCATATTGTCCCAGTCAAACGTGATGGAAGGCAATGCAGGCAAGTTGAGGCCATAACTGTATGCCGGAACCGGGGGCGTCGGTTCAACGGGATATTTCCAGTAGTAGAACACCATCGACAACGACGTGGCGGGACAACCGGTCAAGCAGGGCGTGTCGCCGATAACGGGACAGTGGTTCCAGTAAGGCTCCGCCTGGTCCCACATGGCTGTGAGCATCGGGGGAACGGTGAGCGAAGCCGAGCGCCCGCCAGTGAGGGGCACATCAACCTCCAACTCGGGATTGGCCTCCAGGAATACCATCTGGCGCTTATAGGTACTGAGCCAGTTTTTCATGTTCTCTGGCATGCGTGCTAAGTCCAGCGGACGGTCTCCCCAAGCCAGAATCTGACGCGCACGGTCATCGCCAGCAACGATAACAAAGCCGTGGTCGCTATTGAAAATGTAATAAGCCGCCTGACCAGCGCGTGAGGGGTTCACCTCGGTGTGCAGCAGCCTCACGTCGGCAGCTGCAGCGGGAACGCCACGATATCCAGGGGAAGTGTTGTCAAACAGGAAATTCCTTGCAGTGGCACGAGCCTGTACCACATCAACATCGGCGGCCACAGCCGGCATCATCACCAGCATCAGCATGGCCCATAGCAATAATCTTTTCATATCGATAACAGATTGATTAGTAGTCTAGGTTGATTGTCACGATGCCAGCTATATAGGCTGACCCACGGTTTGCAAAATTACAAAAAAATGTGCATTCTATTTGTCTTTCCCGCAGTAATTATGCTGGAAGCTGACAGAATAGCCATAGTAACAAAAAAATTGGGACTCAAATGCCCAAAACACTTGAGTCCCAATAGAGGTATCCATTATTCAGCACATCAATTCCCGCCAAGCAGGAGATTGATGAGTACTGTCACATCGTCAATGCCGATCTTGCCATCGGCATCGACGTCGGCACAGATGGGACATGCATCCTTCTCGTCACCGGACAGCAGGTAGCTGATAAGGCTGGTCACATCATCAATACTCAATTTCTCGTCATGGTTGACGTCACCCAGGTCATAACCATGACCACCCAGGGTCACCTTCTGGCTATTACTCCAGCGGCTCTCGGTGCCGTCGGTATAGAGCGCCTTCACTTTGTAGTAGAACGAGCCAAGTGCAGTCAGGTCTTTTACCGTGTAGGACTTGTCAGTGATACCCGTGACAAGACGATAGTTGGCATCGCCCTGCTCAACGGCCATGAGCGTATTCAGCTCGTTCACGTCGCCGGCATAGACTTTGATCATCGCCATGTCGGGCGAGAAATAACTATCGGTCGAGGTGATGGTAATTTTCTCTCCCTCGCTAGCCGTCACATACCAGGTATAGGTTGAACCTGAAGTGAATTGGTGGCCGACAGCCGGGGTCTGATTGGAACCGACAGTGATATTGCCGCTACCATAGGTGCCGCCGACGGTCGTGATCTGCATCGTGAAGATATCATCAGAGTAGCCCTCGGGCACGGTGAAGGCAATATAGCCATCATTGCTGTAGTTGCTGAAGTAGTAGGCACCATTACCCACCTTGACTCCATTGCCGCTCCAGGGCTCGGTGAGCGTTATGCTCTCGTAGCTGTCAGGATATTGGCTGCCGTCCAGCGTAGCGAGCAGTTCGACAGCAGGACGCGTCGATACCTCCAGCGTGTAGCTCTCAACGTACTCGGCAGAGGTCGCGTCGGTCCAGTCAGCACGGAATTTCGTCATGCCGATGGTGGATTCATCGACAGGCAGCATCTGGGGAACATAGGTCTCCAGCGAAGCATTACCATTGATCGCCACCATCTTGTCCTCCACACCGGGGCTGCTCAGGGTGATTGTTGCAGTGTGGTTGCCGCTGGCAGTGGGCGCATAGGTCAGGGTGATGACCTTACCATCCTGCTGCTCGTCGAGGCTTACGCTGTTCGCGTCGAGCGAGAACATGCCGCTTGCATCATTGAGCGTCAGCGTTATCGGGCCGGTAAGTTCATTTCCCCTGACGGTGAAGGTCGCTGTCGCAGTCTGTTCCACATAGGCCTCAATGTCCAATTTGGACTTGTTCACTTTGATGGCAGGACCCAGGACAGGAGGCTGAATACCCATAATCATCTGTTGCTCGATATTGAACGTATAACCGCTCTCGGAGAAGGCATTGAGAACAAAGTCGCCATTGCCGTCGCCACTCCAGCCCCAGTTCACGTGATAGGTGTCGTCGCTGGCAGTATAGCCATCGACGTTAAAGGCGTGGCCGCTCCAGCCCCAGTAGGAATAATCATAACCACAATAGACCACGGGACGGCCCTCGGCAAGCTCATTCTGCAGCAAGGCTGCCCACTCATCGTCATTGTAATAAACCGCCGTATCGGTGCCGTAGTCATCGGTGCGCGTCTTGAACTCGAGTCGCGCCATATCCTCGTCATAACCGAAGAACTTCACCGCACGCAGGATGTCATCTCCCATGGCTCCACTGCCGCTGGGCGTGTAGTCCATGTGTTCCTCCTGACCCACGTAGCGCATCAGCCAAGCCACAGCATCGGCCTGAGCCGTGTTATAGTTACCCGCAACATACTTGTCCAGCATATTGTCCCAGTCAAAGGTGATGGACGGCAGCGCAGGTACCTGGAAGCCGTAACTCTCATTGGTATAGCCCTCGACCTCAGGCGTGGGGTCGGTAGGATATTTCCAATAGTAGAACACCATTGACAACGAGGTAGCAGGGCAGCCCGTCAAGCAATACGAGCCGTTGTACATGGGACAATGGTTATAGTAGGGGGCATCCTGATCCCACTCGGCTGTCAGCAGCGGAGCGACATCACCTATCCTCTGGCTTCTTTTGGGGGTTGGCTTATCGACAACCAGGCCAGGATGAGCCTGCAGGTATTCAATCTGCTTCTTGTAAGTGCCGAGCCAGAACTTCATGTTGTCTGGCATGCGTTTCATGTCCAGAGGGCGGTCTCCATGGGCAAGAACCAAGTGGGCGCGGTCATCACCCGAGACGATCACAAACCCCTTGTTGTAGTTAAAGATGTAATAGGCAGCCTGAGCGACATTAGCCGAATTTAACTCGGTGTGAATCAGCTTGAGGCTACTTGCCGAAGCTCCTTGTAAACGCTTAGCTTTATTCGTGTTGACGTAACGTTTGGCTGTCGATGTCGCCTCAGCCAAGTCAACATTGGCCGCCGAAATCTGCATCACGGCCAACAACAAAGTGACGAGCAATAATAATTTCTTCATGATCTGATATTTAAATGATTGAAATATAAATGGTTAATACTGTATTACGTTAATTAGCTACCGAAAATCGCTTCAAAAAGGTGTGCAAATATAAGCAAAAAATTATAATCCATAATATTTTCACAAGAAAATCCTTCAAAATTATATCCTCAACATACTCGCACCCTGTTAAACCTGCCCACCCGAATACACAAAACTTGGGGTTGCACCATCGGCACAACCCCAAGAGTCAGTTTCATCAAGGATGCGGATGCCCGCATGATCCTTTAGCGATCAACACGCGCATCAATTATTACTGTTGAGCAGGAGCTCGATCAGTGCGGTCACGTCAGTGATGCTGATCTTATCGTCACCGTTAACGTTAGCACAAGTGAGGCAGATGCCTTCAGTTTCGTTCAACAGATAGTCAATCAGGTCAGCAACGTCATTGATGCTCTGCTTGTTATCGTGGTTGACGTCTCCGACTAAGTGAGTAACGGGAGTGTCACCCGGCAGGGTTACCGTCTCAACGTTACTCCAGTCGCTCTCGGTACCATCGGTGTAGACAGCCTTTACCCTGTAGCTGTAAGTAGTACCGGGAGTCAGACCTTCAACGGTGAAGTTCTTCTCGGTGATTTCGGTAATCTCGTTACCATTTACCTCGAGGATGTAGTTCTCGACGTAGTCGGGCGAGGTCGTGTGATGCCAATTGGCGACAAACGAGGTGGCAGTGACAGCAGCCTCATTGGCGGCTTGCATCACGGGAACAGCATGCTGGGAAGTACCCTTTGCCGTGTCATAGAAATAGATATACAGGGGCTCGGCACCCGGGCTGCTCAGGGTGATGTAAGCGTAGTGCATACCGGCGTCATCAGTCGGGTTGTAAGTAGCCGTGATGACCTTGTGATTAGCTGCATCAAGCTCGCTGAGAGCGATAGTAGCCACATCGGTGGTCACAAAACCATTCTCGTCGGTCACGGTTACGGTGATGTCGTCGGTCAGGTCAAGACCGATTACGTCGATAGTCTTGGTAACGCTAGCGCCAACATTGGTTTCCAACTGGTTGACAATGGTGTGGGCGACAATGCGCGGGGGAATAGCGACACCCTCGGGAGTGGGCTTCACACCGACGAACATCAACTGGAAGTACTTATAAATCGTGATACCGTAGCCGAAGGCATTGAAGGCATACCAGCCATTCCTCTCCTCACTCTGACCGAAGTTCACATGATAAGTGTCATCATCGGCGTGATAGCCATCGACATTAAATGCATGACCATAGTAGCTGTCACCGGTTGACATAGCCGAGTAAGCACAATACATCAGGGGGCGACCCTCGATCAACTCGGTCTGCATCATGGTGGTCCACTCATCGTCATCGTAGAGTTCGGTCATGGCCAGGTCATAATCATTCTTGAGCACATAGTGAGCATCAGCATCATAACCGAAGAGCCTCAGGGCCATCAGCATCTGATCCTCGTCAGCACCACTCATCTGGGGGTTATAATCCATAAACTCGGCCTGACCGACATAGCGCATCAGGTTAGCAATGGCATCACGCTCTTCCTCGCTCCAATTCTCGTTCTTGTAGGTGTTGCGCATGTGGGCCCAGTCAAAGGTGTAAGCCGGCAGGGCAGGCACATAGACTCCCCTCTCACCAGTATAGTCAGGAAGTGCAGGCGAACCAGCAGGATACTTCCAGTAGTTCATCACCTGAGACAGCGACACGGCGGCACAACCCACCAGGCAAGTGCTACCACCTGACTTCGGGCAAAGCCTGTTATAAGGCGACCTGCCGTTGTTGCTGCCCTGCTGCCACAGGGTTGTCAACATCGGCTCAATCGACTGGCCAAGGTTGGCGTTGCGGGTCTTCACGACCTGGCCAGGATGAGCCTGCAGGTATTCCATCTCGGCCTTGTACATATCCAGGAAGAACTGCATGTTCTCGGGGATATCGTTCATGTTCTCCAGCGAGCCGTCGCCATAGGCGAGAACCTCACGGGCACGGTCATCGCCCGACACGATCACGTAACCCTTATCGGTGTTGACGATGTAGTAAACAGCCTGGGCTACATTGTTGGAGTTCTGCTCCACGTGGGTCCACTTGATGGTGGGAGCCGAAGTCATCAGACGACCCTTAGCGGTCTTGTTCATCAGATAACGCTGTGCGGACTGCTGGGCTGTTGCCAGGTCCACATTGGCTGCATTGACTTGCAATGCGGCAAGCACGATAGCGGCAAGTAATAAAACTTTTTTCATAAACACAAATTTGATATTAAATTAATAAAAGAAATGTCTTCAGTTAGATGATGACAACAGGATGTTGATCAGTGCCGTCACGTCATTGATGGTAATCTTGGTATCACCATTGACATCGGCACAGGTCAGACACAGGTCATCGCCCCCGTTCAACAGGTAATAGATCAAGGTGGTCACATCATTGATCTTGAGGAAACCGTCATGATTCACGTCACCAGCAGTGTATTCATGGGGTGTGGGAGCGTCGCCCGACAGCGTCACAGCCTCTTCATTGCTCCACTGGCTCTCGGTGCCATCGCTATAGTGGGCCTTCACCTTGTAGAGGAAGCTGCCGCCCTCGGTCAAGCCCATCACAGTATAGAACTTATCGGTAATACCGGTGATTGTGCGCCAAGTGGCGTCGCCTTCCTCGGCAGCACGCAGCTGGGGCGCGGGAACCTCACCAGCATAGATCTGCATGTTCAAGAAGGCGGGATTACCGCTCTTGGTAGCAATCGTTACTTGGTCGGTCTCGGCACAGTTAAGAACAACGACATACTGACTGAATGCTCCGTAAGCCATGGGAACATCCTTAGAGTCAACACTCGTCGATACTGTAACAGCCGCTGCCTGATAACTGCCCTTACCAGTAAACACTACAGTCAACTTTTCGGCACCTCCCATATCATAGGTCGGTGTCGAGAAACTGGCATTACCATTAATGGAGATAAAGCCGTCTTCGGCCCACAAGTCACTACCGGCAAAAGTCCAACCACTGGGGAAATACCTTGCAGCATTATCGGTCTGCGCCGAGAAACTCTCGTTGGTATTGCTCCAGTCAACCTCCTCGAGGAGGACATAATTGGGCTTGGTGCTCACCTCAAGGGTGTAGCTCAAGACATTCTCGTCAACTGTCTCATCGGTCCAGTCGGCGCGGAAGGACGTCAGGGTGATGTAGTTCTCATTGGCGGGCAGCATCACGGGATCATAAACTACCAGCGGTGCAGGAGCTGCAGTACCGTTCAAGGTTACGACCACGTCCTCGGCTCCAGGGCTGCTCAGGGTAACAGTAGCTTGCTGCTCACCCACAGCATTGGGATCATAGGTCACAGTGATCACCTTGCCGTCCTTGGCCTCGGCAACCGTGACAGCGGTAGCATCAAGGGCAAATACGCCATTAGCGTCATTCAGCGTCAGGGTAATGCCATCGGTGAGCAGTTTGCCCTTCACGGTGAAGGTGGCGGTCACAGGCTCACCCAGACGTGTCTGCATCGCCAGCTCAGCAGGATTCACCTTGATGGTGGGAACCACAGCAACCGACGGATGGATGTTCTTCACGATGCGCTGACCCAGGTGATAGTTAGCACCCTGGTTGGAAAAAGCATTCATGGCAAAATGGCCATTGCCGACGCCACTCCAGCCCCAGTTGATGGAGAACAGCCCATTGGTAGCGTCATAGCCATC
>Ga0310697_10000693_pt1 | contig 43536 bp, 39 predicted proteins | sample 172DNAGHGlowgp2_FD_203883 | JGI IMG/M metagenome (GOLD analysis project Ga0310697, IMG submission 203883) | Sheep rumen microbial communities from Palmerston North, Manawatu-Wanganui, New Zealand - 1728 DNA GHGlow gp2 (v2) (version 2) | ecosystem: Host-associated > Mammals > Digestive system >...
TCATCTACTGCCTCAGGAACGGCCTGCCTCTGGACATGGACGTATATGACCTGGCAGAATGGTGCTGCCTGGGCGAACTCGGAGCCATCTCGATCGAAAACGGTTGCATGCCGGTGGAAGTACCTGACTTCACCAGGGGCGCCTGGGACGAAGTGAAAGGCTTCTCCTACGCTTTCGCGAAGTAGCACAATAATGTAAATATCAATTATCCCGCAGATTTTCTTAACTTTGTGGGATAATTGTTTGAATATGGAAAAGAACTTCAAGAGAACCCTGGTGACTTGTGCGCTTCCTTACGCAAACGGTCCCGTCCACATCGGCCATCTCGCCGGAGTCTATGTACCTGCTGACATCTATGTAAGGTACCTGAGGATGCGCGGCGAAGACGTGCTGTTCATCTGCGGGTCGGACGAACACGGGGTTCCTATCACCATAAAGGCCCGCACCCAGGGTGTGACCCCACAGGACATCGTGGACAAGTACCACGGGATCATCAAGGACTCCTTCATGAAGCTTGGCATCAACTTCGACATATATTCCAGGACCACTTCCAAGGTCCACGACAAGAATGCCTCGGAGTTCTTCCGCAAGCTCTACGATGACGACAAGTTCATCACCAAGGAAAGCGAGCAGTATTACGATCCTGAGGCGAAGACCTTCCTGGCCGACCGCTATATCATCGGCACCTGCCCTAAGTGCGGCAATCCGGGGGCCTACGGCGACCAGTGCGAGAAATGCGGAAGCACGCTGAGCCCTGAGGAACTGATCGATCCGAAATCCAAGCTGAGCGGAGCCCAGCCTGTCAAGAAGAAGACCAAGCACTGGTACCTGCCTCTGGACCGCTACGAACCTTGGCTCAGGGAATGGATCCTGGAGCAGCACAAGGAATGGCGTTCCAACGTTTATGGCCAGTGCAAATCCTGGCTGGACGGAGGCCTGCAGCCTCGTGCCGTCAGCCGCGACATGGACTGGGGTGTTCCCGTCCCGGTGGAAGGTGCTGAAGGAAAGGTCCTTTACGTTTGGTTCGACGCCCCTATCGGCTACATATCCAACACCCAGGAACTTCTCCCTGAAAGCTGGGAGAAATGGTGGAAGGATCCGGAAACCCGCCTCATCCATTTCATAGGAAAGGACAACATCGTATTCCACTGCATCGTATTCCCTTCGATGCTCAAGGCCGAAGGCAGCTACATCCTTCCGGACAACGTCCCTTCCAATGAGTTCCTCAACCTCGAAGGTGACAAGATCTCCACTTCCCGCAACTGGGCAGTGTGGCTCAATGAATATGTGGATGATTTCCCGGGCCAGGAAGACGTGCTCAGGTACGTGCTCTGCGCCAACGCTCCGGAGACCAAGGACAACGACTTCACCTGGAAGGACTTCCAGCAGAGGAACAACAGCGAGCTCGTCGCCATATTCGGAAACTTCGTGAACAGGGCCGTAGTCCTGACGCACAAATATTTCGGAGGGAAGGTCCCAGCCAATCTCAAGCCGGAAGCAATTGATTCCGAGACGCTTGCACAGATTCCGGCGCTTAGGGAGAGCCTGGAGGCGAACATCGGTACATTCCATTTCCGCGAGGCCTTGAAAGATGCCATGAGCATCGCCAGGGTCGGCAACAAGTACATTTCGGACACCGAGCCTTGGAAAGTCGCTAAGACCGATATGGACCGTACGGCTTCGATCCTGTACACATCACTGCAGATCTGCGCGGACCTTGCTATAGCTTTCGAACCGTTCACTCCGTTCGCTGCGGAGAAACTCCGCAAGATGCTCGGAATAGGCATCCAGGCCGGAACAGACCATCGCAAGGGTGAAGGTGTCCCTACAGTCAACTTCTTCAAGGAAGGCGAATCCAGGGCCCTGCATACGGTTCCTGCCACCGGGGACGGTCCTGTGGTTTCATGGGAGGACCTCGGGAAGACCGACATCCTAAAGGCCGGCCACCAGATCGGTGAGGCGGAACTCCTGTTCAGCAAGGTGGAAGACAGCGTGGTCGAAGCCCAGGTAGCGAAACTCAAGGCGACCAAGGAAGCCAACGAAGCTGCCGCAAAAGAGGCAGAGGCCAAAGAGGCGGCAAGCCATATCGCCGAACCTAAGCCGGAAGTAACTTTCGACGATTTCGGGAAGATGGACATCCGTACGGCTACCGTCCTCGCCGCCGAAAGGGTTCCGAAGACCGACAAGCTCCTCAAGCTGAGCATCGACACCGGAATCGACAGGAGGACGATCGTTTCCGGAATAGCCGAGTATTATTCTCCGGAAGAAATGGTCGGGAAGCAGATCTGCATCCTGGCGAACCTGCAGCCGAAGGTGATCCGCGGAATCGAATCCCGCGGAATGATCCTGATGGCCAAGCAGGGCGATGGCAAGATGCGCTTCATCACCCCTCAGGAAGCCGTCGTGAACGGAGCCACAATCAACTGACAACACAACACAAGACCATGACCAGGAATATATTGACCCTTGCACTGGCTGCAGCCCTGGCAATCGCCGGCTGTACCCCGAAAACCGCAACTCTGACGAAGTCCGGACTCGATCCGAAGGACTTCGAGGCTGAAAGGAATGGCAAGAAAACCGCCCTGTACACCCTGACCAATGAGGCTGGGATGGAAGTATGCATCACCAATTTCGGAGGCAGGCTGGTATCCGTCATGGTCCCGGACAGGGATGGAGAGTTCAAGGACGTGATCCTTGGTTTCGACAATGTCAAGGACTACTTCCCGGAGAACAACCAGACCGACTTCGGCGCCTCGATCGGCCGCTACGCCAACCGCATCAAAGACGGCAGGTTCACCCTGGATGGAGTCGAATACCAGCTGCCGCAGAACAATTACGGCCACTGTCTCCACGGTGGTCCTGAAGGCTGGCAGTACCAGGTCTATGACGTCCTGGAGGCAGACTCCAGCCATCTGAAGCTCGAGATGGTTTCCCCTGACGGGGATTCAGGCTTCCCAGGCAAGGTTACCGCCCATGTTACATTCACCCTCACCGAGGACAACAAGATCGACATCCGCTACGACGCAGTCACCGATGCTCCGACCATCATCAACATGACCAACCACGCCTACTTCAACCTGTCCGGAGACCCTGCTAACCACAGCATATGCGAAGACTCCCTGCGCATCAATGCCGTCGAATTCACACCGGTCGATTCGACATTCATGACTTCGGGCGAGATCGTCACGGTCAAGGGAAGTCCCATGGACTTCACCAAGATGACCCTGATCGGACAGAGGATCGATGCGGATTATGACCAGCTCCGCAACGGCAAGGGCTACGACCACAACTGGGTGCTCAAAACAAACGGCGACGACACCGTCCCGGCTGTCGAACTCTACTGTCCTGCCACCGGCATCCTGCTTCAGGAATATACCGACGAGCCTGGAGTTCAGGTATATTCGGGAAACTTCCTGGACGGGACGGTGACCGGCAAGAAGGGTGTGGCGTACGGCCTCCGTACGGCTATCTGCCTTGAGTCACAGAAATATCCTGATACCCCTAACAAGCCTGAGTGGCCGTCAGCAGTGCTGAGGCCGGGTGAAACTTACGGAAGCCACTGCGTTTTCGCTTTCTCTGTGAAATAGGAGTCTTTACTTTTCTCGCCCGAGCCTGACCTTGACGGCTTTGAGCGCCTTCTGGACTTTTATCATCTCCGTCATCACTTCGATTTCCCTTTCGGAATCGGAGACGGTCTGTGCTTTGCCGAGTTCCTCTCTCAACTCGCTCACCCTGTTCTCCAGCCGGCTCGACTGGTATACCAGGATTGCCTTAGGGACGTACTTTGTGAGCCAGGACCCTTTGGACATCATCGAATCACGGAGGTTCTTGACGGAAAGGTCATACTGTTCGTCTGTGGACAGCTGGGCGGCCACGTAAGCCATGGTCCGGTCGGCCCCGTCGAGCATCCTCTTCACTATCTCCTCCTGGGAGAAGCCTTCGTAATATTGCTCCGAATAGAAATCGTAAGCCGCCTTGTAGGCAGGATTGACGAATACCGAACCGTCCGCCTCCAAGGCCTGGTCTATGAACTCGAACACCGTCTGGCGGTCTTCCTCCGATTCGGCGAAGAAATCCGAATCACTCTGGAACTCGAGTCCGGTGGTTCCGTAGGTCAGGATGAAACCCAGCAGGTCCCGCTCGGCCTTGCCCATGATACGGTTGGTCTCCAGCGACTCGATACCGGTCAGGACAGGCTGGACCGGTCCACGTCCGGCCTCCGGAGTCCTGGACGCTGAAAAAGCTTCTGCCCGGTCCTGCGTCTTCTTCTCTGATATGATGGTCCTGGACCTGGTGGATGAAATCCTCTCCTCCAGAGCCTCGCGGCGGATGTCGAACTTACGGCTGAGGAATCCGATGTATGACTCCCTTTTGATCGGGTCAGGAATATCGGCCACCGTGTCCGCGATGTCGTTTATGACATTCGCCCTCTTCAGCGGATCGCCGCCGGTACCTTCCATCAGCAGCGTGCTCTTGAAGTCCACGAAATCCTGCTCGTTGGTTTCGATGAATTCCTTGACCTCCGCGAGGGAATGTTTCCTGGAATATGAATCCGGATCGTCCCCGTCAGGCAGGAGTACGACCTTCACGTTCATACCCTGCTTGAGGAACATCCCGATTCCGCGCAGTGCCGCATGTATCCCTGCAGGATCGCCGTCGTACATTATCGTGACATTCTCCGTGAAGCGCCTGATCAGGCGGATCTGCCCTTCGGTCAGGGCAGTACCGCTGGAAGCCACTACGTTGGTGATTCCGAGCTGGTGCATCGACAGCACGTCCAGGTAGCCCTCCACGAGATAGCACTTGTCCTCCCGGGACATCGCATTCTTTGCGAACCAGATGCCGTAAAGCGATTGGTTCTTGACGTATATCGATGATTCCTTGGAGTTTACATATTTAGCATAAGGCTTTCCCTCGACCTTGGACTTGAGGGTCCTGGCACCGAACGCAATGACCCTGCCGCTCACAGAATGGATCGGGAATATGACCCTTTCCACGAATCGGTCGTGGAGGTCGGGACCATCATCATACTTGGCGCACAGGCCGGTTTCCAGGAGATATTCATCCTTGAAACCCTTTGCCTTGGCTGCATCAGTGAAGGAATGCTTGTCCGACGGCGCCCAGCCCAGACCATACTTTTCGATGGTCTCGTCTTCAAGGCCCCTGGTGTGGAAATATGAGAGGCCGACGGCCTTGCCCTCCCCTTCCTTCAGCTGTTCCTGGAAGAAAGTCCCGGCATATTCCGAAACAAGGAGGAGGCTTTCGTTGCGCTGCCTGCTGGCAATCTGCTCGGCGGTTTCCTCTTCCTCTTCGATCTCGATGTTGTATTTCTTCGCAAGGTACCGGAGGGCGTCCGGATAGGACATATGCTCGTGCTCCATCACGAATCCCACCGCGGAACCTCCCTTGTGGCAGCCGAAACAATAATAGATTCCCTTGGCGGGTACGACATGGAAAGAAGGAGTTTTCTCGTTATGGAACGGACAGCATCCCCACCAGTCGGCCCCGCGCTTCCTGAGAGTCACGAAGTCGCCCACCACCTCTTCGATGCGGGCGGTGTCGAGGATCTTCTGTATCGTTTCCTGAGAGATCATTCCCCTGGCTCGTCAACCTTTTCGAATTCGACTTCCTTGGCATCTCCGATTCCGGATGCGTCGATTTTGCCTGCTGGTGCTCCTGGTGCATCTTCCGGCTTCGGCCCAAAGCGGATTTCGTATTCCTTCCTGGCCTTGCCGATCTTGTAGGTGGATATGATTTCGGAGACTCCATAGAGGATCATGAACAGTCCTGCGATAACGCTCATAACCTTGATGGTCAGAGGGTTGAAAAGCAGGAAGGCGCCCCCGACAATTGCGCAGACCGACAGGATCAGGGAGGAGAACCCCGACCCGAGCATCGAAAGCGTGCCGGCAACGGCGAGGAGCTGCAGGGCGCCGAACAGGATCAAGGCTATTCCTATCAGATAGACTATGATTCCGGCTATCCACTGCGGGTTGAAGAACAGCAGCAGACCCAGGAGGATGTCCAGGCAAGCATTGATCACGAGCATCTGGTACATTCCCTGTTCCCTGTTCTTCTTGATTCCGTACACGAGGGACACCAGGCCAGCCACTATCAGGAGGGCTGCGATGATCTTGACCACCGTTGTCGGGGCATTGTTTCCGAAAACCAGGACCAGGCCGATGCCTATGGCGCCGGCAGCCCTGACCAGGCTGCTGAACTTTGTCTTATATCCGAATGTTATCATATTCCTTGCAATTGCAACAATTACAAAAATAAGAAAAATTGCTATATTCGTGAATATGTTTTTTGATACGCACAACCACAGCCAATTCTCTTTCGATGGCGGGAAGACGTCGGTGGAAAAAAGCGTCAAGGCAGCCATCGAAAAGAGTCTCGGAGGAATATGTTTCACCGACCATTGTGATTTCTACGTCCCGCAGATTCCGGAAAAGACCGGTCCTGCGGTTGCAGAAGTTTTCGATGTCCGCGCCCAGCAAGCCGAGATCGACAGGGTCGGCGGCATGGTCGCCGAAGGTGCCTTCGGCAGGACTGCAGCAAAGAAATTCAAGGTCCTGAAAGGTATCGAGATCGGGCTTGGGGAGAATAACCGGGACCTTGACCGCAACCTGCTGGCAGCACAGCGTTTCGACCAGGTGACCGCTTCGGTACACTACCTGGAGGACACTGATCCGTATTACGGACATTACTACAAGGGCAAGAACTGGAAGGAAGCATATGGCAGGTACCTCGAGACTTTGCTGAGGGAAATGAAATGGCTGGGTGACTTCGATGTGATGGGACATTTCGACTATGTGGTCCGATATGCACCGTACCCGAAGGAGAGCATCCTGTACAAGGATTTCCCCGGGCTGATGGACGAAATCCTGCGTTATCTCGCAGAGAATGGGAAAGGACTGGAGATCAACACCAAGTCCTACAGGCAATATGGCCTCAGGACCCCGCAGCTGGACCGCGACATCCTGATCCGCTACCTCGAACTCGGAGGGGAAATCATATGCCTCGGTTCAGATTCGCATGATCCTCAGCAGGTTGGAACCAAATTTGATTACTTCGCACAGTACGTCAAGATGTTCGGTTTCCGGAGGCTCGGACATTTCGAGGACAGGAAACTTAAGATGGTAACCATATGAAAGGATTGATAGGAAAAATACTGCTGGCGTCCCTGTTGCTGCTGCCGCTCTTCAGTGTCTGCGCATATGCCCAGCTGGATGCGGCCACCATGGCCAAGCGGCAGGCTCGCAAGAACCTGGTGATCCGCGAGTGGAACACCGATGCAAAGACCCAGACCAAATGGCTGGACAGGATCACCACTTACGATGACCAGGGACGGAAGATCGAGGAGATCGAATACACCAGGTACGGCCAGAAATGGCGCGAGACCTTCGAATACGGAGCGAACGGAAAGATCAGCAAGAACATCATCTACAACGAGAAGAACAAGCCGAGCGCCATCCGGAAATACGAATACAACCCGGACGGGACAAAGAAAAAGCAATACAACTATGCCCCTAACGGCAAGTTGCAGACCGTGAAGGTTTTCGAATATACAATCCAGGAGTGAGATGGACGATGTCTCCAGCACCTCCGGAGTGATTGCCTCGATGGAGGCGATTTCCTTGGAAGAGATGGATGCGGTCAAGCTCATGAACCGCATCGACACCAAGTATGTCACTACCGAAGGAACGGCACTGGAGATATTCAGGGACGCGGCGGAGATGGGCTACCGTGCCTGCGAGATAGAGGGTGAAAGGGTCACTTCCTACCATTCGATGTATTTCGATACTCCCGACCTGGAGATGTTCCGCATCCACCGGTCCGGACGCAAGGTGAGGCAGAAGATCAGGGTGAGGACATACCGGATCACCGGAATGACCTTCCTGGAGGTCAAGAGGAAGAACAACAAGGGCCGGACGAAGAAGAAGAGGATGAGGTTGCCGGAAGGATATTCATTGACCGGTCGCTGGTCTAAGGAGGCGGAGGAATTCGTCGGAAAGGAATCCTGGTACAGGCTTCAGGAAGTCTCACCCGCCTGCACGACGGATTTCAGAAGGGTGACGCTGGTCAACAAGGAGAGGACCGAAAGGATAACATTCGATGCGTCACTGGAGTTTACGAACCCCCGCACCGGGCGGGAAGCGAGACTGGAAGATGCCGTGATCATAGAACTGAAGCAGGATGGAAGGGCGGATTCCACGATGAGACGCATCCTGCTCGAACACAGGGTGCACCCTCTCAGGGTGAGCAAGTACTGCATGGGCACAGTATTGACCGACCCGATAGTCCATCCTGGCAGGTTCAAGGAAAAAATAAGAGGAATAGAAAAGATAACCGGAAATAAAACAAGTCGCTGATTATGAAGATATTATTAAAGATATTCATCGTCCTGTCGCTGTTTGCTGCAGCTTCTTTCCTGGCCTCGGCCCAGACTGACAGCACTGCAGTGGCCGATGAATTCACAGGAGCGGAATTCGACCCGGAAATCGCCGCAGAGAACGGTTACGAAGTAACTGTCGACGAGGCCGGGAACTACAAGGTCAAATCCACCGCCTCCGCGGTCTGGGATGCCATACTCGGCCTGCTAAAGCTATTCCTGTTCAACCTGGCGGTGAGTTTCATCATCGTCCAGTTCCTGTATTATCCTAAGAGCCGCAGGGTCGATTACTACTTCACCTTCATGGTATTCTCATCGGCCATGTTCCTGCTGCTTTTCGTGATGAACAACCTGAGCCTCCAGATCGGATTCACGATCGGCCTGTTCGCCATCTTCGGAATGATCCGGTACAGGACCGAGACGGTGCCTGTACGGGAAATGACTTATCTGTTCATCATCATAGCAGTATCGGTCATCAACGGCATCGGTGCTGACATTCCGTTCGGGGAACTCGTTGCGGCCAACGTGCTGTTGATTCTGCTGATCTGGGTGTTGGAGTCAAAGGGTGCCATCGGGAAGCGGATATCCACCAAGCTGGTCATATACGATAAGATAGACCTGATCGTACCGGAAAAGCGGGCAGAACTGGTCGCCGACCTTGAGAAGAGGACCGGTATGAAAATAAGGGATATCCAGCTCGGTCAGGTTGATTTCCTGAAGGACTCCGCCTGGCTGAAGGTTACCTATGAACTCGAGAACGGACAGGACGGTTCCCTTGACGGACTGAGAAGGACCAAAGATTTCGAATAGCCATGACACTGAAGAAAAGAGAGAATCTTATCTATCTGATAATCTGGGTTGTCTTGTTCTTGATTCCTTTGGCAAAATGGCTCCAGGAAGACATTCCTGTGCCAGCCAGGGCGGTATAGTTTGAGATTTTCCGGTCGTGGGCGGTCATTGCGATTCTGCTCATTCTGTTCCTCATCCATAACTTTTTTATCCTTCCACTCATTATCAGTAAAGGGAAGGCAGGCAAGTATCATCTGTTTACCATAACCTTGCTCGTAGCATTCTTCGCTTTTGCCTTTACCTTTCACCAGAAATACAGACCGGCAAGGATGGAAAGGAGACCTCCACCTGAGAGCGAAGCAGCCGGCAAGCCTCCCGTCAGACCTCTCCCTCCTGAAGTGACAACCATTCTGGAAGGGTTGCTGGTCATCGGTACCAATCTGGCAATAGCGCTGAACTTCAAATCCATACGTACAGAACAGAGTATAAAGGACCTGGAGAGGGAAAAACTGGAAGCCCAGCTGAAGTACCTCAAGTACCAGATCAATCCCCACTTCTTCATGAATACCCTGAACAACATACACGCATTGGTCGATATCAATCCTGAGAAAGCCAAGGATAGCATTGTCAAGCTTTCCAAGTTGATGCGTTACCTGCTGTACGAAGGAGACAAGTCCACCATCCCTCTGAAAAAAGAAATCGATCTCCTTAATCAGTATATTTCCCTTATGAAGCTCAGATTTGATGATTCCGTCAAAGTATCCTTTACCTATCCCGAAGTGATTCCTAAAATGGAAGTCCCTGTCCTGCTGTTCATTTCTTTCGTGGAAAACGCATTCAAGCACGGGGTTTCCTACCAGCACGAGAGCTTCATAGACATATCCCTTGAATATCAAGGCGACAGGCTTCTTTTCAACTGCCGCAATTCGTGCCCGGAAGAAAAAAGTATCGATGAGGGAGGAGGTATCGGCATAACCAATTCTCGAAGACGCTTAGCACTCATGTACGGGGATGATTACAAGATGGATATCATCAACCGTAACAACATCTATACAGTATCGGTCGACCTTCCGTCAGCAATAAAACAAGTATAATATGATACGCTGCATCGCAATAGATGACGAGCCTCTGGCTCTCAAGCAACTTGAGTCTTACATAAGCAAAGTCGGTTTCCTCGAACTGGAAGCCGCATGCAACAGTGCTGTCGATGCTTCGAAGGTTCTAGCCAGCCAACCGGCGGACGTCTTGTTCTGTGACATCAACATGCCTGACCTGGACGGGATGAGCTTCGTCAAATCCCTGGCAAGCCAGCCTATGGTCGTATTCACCACGGCATATTCCGAATATGCGGTGGAGGGTTTCAAGGTCGATGCCGTCGATTACCTGCTCAAACCTTTCGGGTTCAACGAATTCGAAAAAGCCGCCCTCAAGGTGAAGCGGTTGTACGACTTGGAGAACAAGGAGGAAGTCACTCTCCTGGACTATGATGATTCAGTTTACATCAAGACAGATTACAAGACCGTCCGGGTGGAGGTCAGCAGCATCATCTATATCGAAGGGATGAGCGAATACGTCAAGATAATCACTGAAGACCAGAAGGATCCCGTAATCGCCCTGCTCAGCATGAAGAAACTGGAGGGAAAGCTTCCCGGAAACAGGTTCATGAGGGTGCACAAGTCATTCATCATCAACCTGAGCAAGATTAGCCAAGTGTCCAAAGGACACGTCCGCATGCAGGACGGGTCCAGCATCCCCATCGGAGAAAGCTACAGGGATTCCCTGCTTTCCTATATCAACAGCAAATCGCTGGTGAAATAGGATCAGGATGCGATTTCACAGAGGAACTTGATGCGCACGAGCCGTATCTCGAACTCCTCGTAGTCCGGGCCCAGAACCTTCATGGCTTCTTCCACTGAATCGGAAGTCGCCTCGCTCTTGAAATATTCATAGATGTCTTCCACGACATCGTCGTCGATCACCTGGCGGATGTAGTAATTGAGGTCCAGCTTGGTGCCGGATGACACGATCACCTCTATCTCATCTATCAGTTCGTCCAGGTCCATGCCCCTGGCATCGGCGATATCCTCCAGCGAGAGCCTTCTGTCCACGCTCTGGATGATGTATATCTTGTTGGCCGACTTGGTCGGGGCGGACTTCACCACGAAATCCTCAGGACGGGTTATGTCATTCTCTTCAACATACCTTTGGATCAACTCGATGAATTCCTTGCCATACTTCCTGGCTTTCCCCTCTCCTACACCCTGGCAGTTGTGCAGTTCCTCGAAGGTGATAGGATACTGGATGGACATATCCTCCAGCGCAGGATCCCCGAATATGATCCAAGGCTGCAGGTTCAGCTTCCTGGACATGTCCTTGCGCAGGCTCTTGAGCATCGAGAGGAGGGTCGCGTCGCCGCCTCCACCCTTCATGGCAGCCTTGTCGTTGGCCACGTCCTCGTCATCATCGTCATCAGACCCCTTTCCGAGGAATATACGGTCCTCCACCAGACGGATCTCATAAGGATCCTCGTAGAACTTCTCTCCCTTCTCGGTGACGAAAAGCAGCCCGTATGTCTCGATCTCCTTGTCAAGGAGATGGAGCAGCAGTCCCTGATGGATGACTACGTTCCAGAACTTCTCGCTGTGTGCCTTACCGGCTCCGAACAGAGGCAGGGCATCGTGCTTGTATGACTTGATCATCGCATTCGAATGCCCGGCGAGGACCATTGAAAGATGCTCGATCTTGAAATGCTCCGGCAAGGACTTGATAAGGCGTATGACCAGGCACATCTCCTTCCGCCCGTCGAAGGTAGGCTTAGGATTCAGGCAGTTGTCGCACATGCCGCAGTTCTCCTTTGGATAGTCCTCTCCGAAATAGTTCAGGAGCATCTTGCGGCGGCACTGGTTCGTCTCCGCATAGGCGACGGTCTCCATGAGGAGCTGACGCCCGATCTCCTGCTCCGATACAGGCTTGCCCTGCATGAACTTCTCGAGTTTCTGGATATCCTTGTAGCTGTAGTATGTGATGCACTCGGCATTCTCCCCATCCCTGCCTGCACGCCCGGTCTCCTGATAGTATCCCTCGATGCTCTTCGGAATGTCGTAATGGATGACGAAACGGACGTCAGGCTTGTCGATACCCATACCGAACGCGATGGTGGCGACGATCACGTCCACATCCTCCATCAGGAAGCGGTCCTGGTTCTCCGCCCTTGTCCTGGCATCCAGTCCAGCATGGTACGGAAGAGCTTTTATTCCGTTAATATTCAGAAGGTTCGCAATCTCTTCCACCTTCTTCCTGCTGAGGCAGTATATGATGCCCGACTTGCCCGGATTCTGCTTGATGTAACGGATTATGTCTTTCTCCGGCTCAACCTTGTCCCTGACTTCGTAGCACAGGTTCGGACGGTTGAAGGAAGACTTGAACACCGTAGCATCCATTATTCCAAGGTTCTTCTGGATGTCGTTCTGGACCTTAGGGGTGGCGGTGGCGGTAAGGGCGATGATCGGAGCCCTGCCTATGGTCTGCACCATATCCCTGATCTTCCTGTATTCAGGTCTGAAATCGTGTCCCCATTCAGAGATGCAGTGCGCCTCATCGACGGCATAGAAAGAAATGTTCACTTCCCTGAGAAGTTCCACGTTCTCATCCTTAGTCAGGGATTCAGGAGCCACGTACAGCAGCTTTGTCACCCCCGACAGCAGGTCCTGGCGCACTTCCTGGATCTGGGCCTTGTTCAGGGAAGAGTTCAGGAAATGTGCTATGCCGTTCTGCTCCTCAACGAACCCGCGGATGACATCGACCTGGTTCTTCATCAGGGCGATGAGAGGCGAAATGACTATCGCCGTACCTGGCATCACCAATGCCGGCAGTTGGAAGCACAGCGACTTTCCACCGCCGGTCGGCATCAGGACGAAAGTATCCCGGCCATCCAGAAGGTTCCTGATAATGGCTTCCTGGTCTCCCTTGAAGGCATCAAAACCGAAAAAATCTTTCAGTTTGGAGTAGAGTACGGCGGAACTGGTAGTCATAGTGTTAGAGATTACACACTAAATATAGTGATTCTTTTCCGGAATACAAAGCCGGATAGCCACCAAATATTCGGAAAATAATGTGAAAATCAAGAAAAATTACGATATTTGCGGGACTTTTGGCAACTTATAAATTATTAATATTATGAAGTCTATCAAAATGTTCGCAGCAGCGGCAATCCTTTTTTCAGTCGTTGCATGTAACTCAAACAAGCCTGCCGGCGAGACCGACGGCGCAGACAGCACCGGTGTAGCACAGGTTGAGAATCCTGTAAACGCCAAGGAGCTTCTCCCTTCCAAGGCTGAAATCGACTCCGTCAGCTACCTGATGGGTATCAATTTCGGTTCCATGATCAAGAACTACAACATGGGTGACCTCAACTTCAACGAGCTCAAGAAGGGTATCAACGATTTCGTAAACGCCAAGGGCAACCAGCGTGACACCGACTTCGTAAAGCAGTTCAAGATCAACCCTGAGGAAATGAACCGCATCATCAGTGGATTCATCGAGAAGAGGGGCGCATACGTTGCTGCAGTCAACAAGGAAGCTGAAGAAAAGTTCCTTGCCGACAACGCCAAGAAGGCCGGCGTCGAGACCAGCCCTACCGGTCTGCAGTACACCATTACAGAGCCAGGTTCAGAAGACAAACCGGGTCCTAAGGACACCGTTTTCGTACACTACAAGCTCACCCTCAAGGACGGCACCGTCCTGGAAGAGGTCGCTCCTGAGCAGCCATCCACAAGGCTCACCCTCGACAGGGTCATCCCTGCATGGACAGAGGGTCTCCAGCTCCTTGGCCAGGGTGGCAAGGCTGTCCTCTATGTTCCTTCCAAGCTTGGTTACGGCGAGAGAGGTTCCAACGGCATCGAGCCTAACACTCCGCTCGTATTCGACATCCAGCTTGACTCCATCCGTCACTTTGTCGAGCCTGTAGAGGCCGCAAAATAATAACTGCTTCAGGCAGCATTGATACAGCCTGCCGCACGCTCCTGCGTACGGCAGGCTTCCTTTTTATCCGAGACAGTAAACATTCCGTAATATGGCAGCACTTGAAATAGAAGGCAGGATCAAGCAGAAACTCTCCCGCCAGAGCGGACAGAGTGCCCGCGGAGCCTGGGAAAAGCAGGAGTTCATACTTGAATACCAGGATGGCAACTACCCGGCCGACGTGATGGTAACGGCATTCGGCAGCGACAAGGTCGCTGACCTGGACCGCTACCAGGTCGGAGACGCGGTGAAGGTATCCTTCAACCTCAGGGCGAGGGAATACAACGGACGCTGGTACAACGATGTAAGACTCTGGAAGATAGCCCCGGCAGGGCAGAACGCCGCCCAGCAGCCACCGGTCCAGCAGGCACCGGCCCCTACCCTGGATGACATGCCGGCGGATATTCCGGAGAACGACCTCCCGTTCTGACGGGGTCAGAGGTCGATCCAGCGGATATCCGGGTCACGGCGCCACCAGGTAAGCTGGCGCTTGGCATAATGGCGGGTATTCAGTTGGATCATCCTGACCGCCTCGTCAAGGGAACACTCCCCGTCGATATACTTGAACATCTCCTTGTAGCCCACCGTCTGCAAGGCCTGGCAATCACGGTAAGGAATCAAGGTGCGGACTTCGTCTTCGAGGCCCGCATCTATCATATCCAGGACCCTGCGGTTGATCCGTGAATACAGTTCCTCGCGGGGACGCTGCAATCCGACCTTCTCTATGATGAAAGGACGAGTCCTCAGGACGCCGGTCTTGTAGGACGAGAACGGCTTCCCGGTCAGTAGGCAGACTTCGAGCGCACGGATTACGCGCTGGCTGTTCTTTACATCGATCCTGGAATATGTCAAGGGGTCCTTGAGGCGCAGTTCTTCCGCCAGCACATCGACTCCCTCTTCCGCAAGGCGGTTCCACAGTTCCTTCCTGAGCCCTGGCTCTCCGTCCGGCAGGTCGTCCAAGCCCTTGCACACCGCATCGATGTAGAACATCGAGCCTCCCGTCATGACCAGAGTCTCGTGACCTTCATCGAAAAGCTTCTCTATCAGGGTGATGGCGTCCTGTTCATAATCCCCCGCCGTATATACTTCGGTCAGAGGTACGGTCTGGATGAAATAATGCTTCACGGCGGCAAGCTGTGAAGCGTCCGGCACCGCAGTGCCGATGGTCATATCCTTGAAAATCTGGCGGGAATCGCAGGAGATTACCGGCGAGCCATATTCCAGAGCCTTCCCGATGCTGAGGTCGGTCTTCCCCACAGCAGTCGGCCCGAGGATTATCAGGAGCCGGCGTTCCATCGCAGGATCAGATATTCAGGTCTTCGGTACCGTCGAAGACTTCCTTGCCGTCCTCGTCGTCATCATCCTCTTCGTCCTCGTCTCCTCCGTCATCGCCGCCGTCGGACAAATCCTCATCGGTCAGAGGTCCCCAGTCAGGCTTCTGCCCTGGGAGATGACGCTGGGAGTCCGGCAGGTCCTCGAAAGCGATGTATCCGTTCTCGAACTCGATCGGATTCGGGCCCTTCACCTCCACGATGGTCGGGGGGCAAGCCGGCTTTTCGAAAACGCCTTCGAATGTTATGATGACGCTCTTCCTGTTCGGGACATCATAAAAATACCGGAAAGAAACTATCCCGGCCTCTATCGCTTGGTCAACCGTAATCTTGTCTACAGTACCGGACCCGAGGTCGAACAGTCCGTACCGAGCCACGACACCCCCGTCGCAATCGAAGGACTTGAACATTATCAACTGGTCCTGAGGGAATTCCATATCAGCACGCATCTGCTTGTGGAAATCGTACAGAGTAGCGGCGCCACTCATCTGATAGACTCTGTAGAAACCCTTGATACCGTCAAGGGTAACCCTGAATTGATAAACCATAAACCTACTTTGTTCAATAGCTGACTCAAATTTACAAAAATTAACGTCCCGTTGCAAATTTATGTTAAAAACACTAATTTCGTAGAACTAGAATGGACACACCGGAAAACATCATCAGGGATACCTACAAGAGCATTCCAGGCTCTGCCGAAGGGCTGTTCAAGGACAACGGAAGCCGCTTCATCTCATTTGCCTTTCCGGTCGAGACCGAGGATGAGGTGAAGGAGATCGTCGGCAGGCTCAGGAAGGAATATCACGATGCACGCCATCACTGCTATGCTTACAGGCTGGGATATCTGGGTGACAGGTTCCGTGCCAATGACGATGGCGAGCCTTCCGGTTCGGCCGGCCGTCCCATCCTCGGACAGATCGATTCAAGGGGGCTCAGCGACGTCCTGGTCGTGGTAGTCCGTTATTTCGGCGGCATCAAGCTCGGCATCCCGGGATTGATCCGCGCCTACAAGACCTCCACTGCGGAAGCATTGGACAAAGCCGGTGCCGCAGACAAGACCGCCGGCAACAGGTACCGCCTCACTTTCTCATACGACGTCCTTCCCCAGGTGATGAAGATCCTCAAGGACATGGACCTCAAGCAGAAAAACCAGGACTTCGGCACGGAGTGCTCGCTCGAGACCTGGGTCCGCCTCTCCTCGGAGAGTGATTTCACAACGAAACTATCCAACATCAACGTATTATGCCAAAGAATCTGATTTCCATACAGGACTTCTCCAAAGAAGAGATGCTGCACATCCTGGACGTAGCCCGCGAGTTCGAGGACAACCGCGAACAGAACTTCCTGTCCGGCAAGGTCATAGCCTGCCTGTTCTTCGAACCTTCCACCAGGACCAGGCTATCTTTCGAAGCCGCGGTCAACAGGCTCGGAGCAAGGGTGATCGGCTTCCCTGACAACCGCAACACAAGCCAGACCAAGGGAGAGACCCTGGAAGATACCATCCGGATTGTATCCAATTACGTGGACATGATAGTCATGAGGCATCCGATGGCAGGTGCGGCGGACATCGCCGCCTCGGTAGCCAAGGTGCCCGTCATCAACGCCGGGGACGGTGCCAACCAGCATCCTACCCAGACCCTCCTGGACCTCTACGCCATCCGCAAGACCCAGGGCCATCTGGAAAGGCTCAACGTCAACATGGTCGGAGACCTCAAGTACGGCCGTGCCGTCCACTCCCTGGTCGAAGCCCTGAGCCTATTCAGCCCGCGCTTCATGTTTACCTCACCGCAGGAGTTGACAATCCCCCGTAAATATTTGGAAATGCTTGATATCAAAGGCATTCCATATTGCGAGACCGAGAGGATAGAAGACGGACTCAGCACCTGCGACATCCTTTACATGACCAGGGTCCAGCAGGAGAGGTTCCCGGACATGGAAGAATATGAGAAAGTCAAGGATGTTTACCGTCTCGAAGCCTCCATGCTGAAAGACGTCAAGCCTGGGATGAAGATCCTGCATCCTCTGCCTAGGGTCAATGAAATAGCGACAGACGTGGACACTACGCCGTATGCTTACTACTTCGACCAGGCCGGCGGCGGGATGTACGTGAGGATGGCAATTATTTCTTATCTTCTCGGATATAGATAATATTTGCTTTCTACTTTTAATTTATCTATATTTACCGACCATTTGGTTTTGATTTAAAACTTAAAATAATAACAATAATTAATAACAGTAATCCTATGGGTAAAGTTCATGTTTTCAACGCAGGCCCTTGCCTCCTTCCGCAGGTGGTCTATGACAATGCTATCGAAGCCATAAAGGACTTCAAGGGGACGGGCGTATCGGTCCTCAGTATCTCTCACCGTACCCCAGGCTGGGACGAGACAATGGATGAGTGCCGCGCACTCTGGAGAGAACTCCTCCATATTCCTGACACCCACGAGGTCGTGTTCCTCGGCGGCGGTGCTTCCCTCCAGTTCCTCTATGTTGCTATGAATTACCTTGAGAAGAAGGCCGGATACCTCGAGACCGGCGTATGGGCGAAGAAGGCTCTCAAGGAGGCCAAAGGCCTTGGAGAGTCCCAGGGTGCGGTTGCCTACGCTCTCGCAAGCTCAGCCGACAGGAACTATTCCTATATTCCTAAGGGATACGAGATTCCTGCTGACCTGGACTATTTCCATATCACCACCAACAACACCATCTACGGAACCGAGATCAAGGAAGACTTTGACTGTCCTTGCCCTCTGATCGCAGACATGTCCTCCGACATCATGAGCCGTCCTGTCGATGTTTCCAAGTACGACCTCATCTATGGCGGAGCACAGAAGAACGTCGGTCCTGCCGGCGTCATATTCGCCATCATCAAGAAGGATTCCCTCGGCAGGGTCAGCCGCTATATCCCTACGATGCTTGACTACCGTACCCATCTCGACAAACTTTCGATGTTCAACACCCCTCCTGTGTTCTCCATCTTCGTGATGAACGAGACTCTCAAGTGGATCAAGTCCATGGGCGGCGTGGAAGCCATCGCAAAGATCGACAACGAAAAGGCTGACCTGCTCTACGGCGAAATCGATCGCAACCCTCTGTTCGTCGGAACCGCTGCCAAGGAAGACCGTTCCATCATGAACGTATGCTTCGTCATGGCTCCAGGATTCGAGAATCTCCAGGATGAGTTCATGGCCTTCTCCAAGGCACGCAACATCATCGGCATCAAGGGACACCGTTCCGTCGGCGGATTCAGGGCTTCCCTCTACAACGCCTGCAGCATGGAAGACGTACAAGCTCTCGTAGATTGCATGAAGGAATTCGAGGAACTCAAGAAATAACTGAATATGAAAGTATTAGTAGCAACACAGAAGCCTTTCTCCGCGGCTGCGGTAGCCGGGATAAAGGAAATAGTCGAGGGTGCCGGACACCAGTTCGCCGCTCTTGAGAAATATGCCGATGCTTCCGAACTTGTCGCCGCTGTCGCTGACGCCGACGCTCTCATCATCCGCTCCGACAAGGTCACTCCGGAAGTCCTCGATGCAGCCAGGAAGCTTAAGATCGTCGTTCGCGCAGGTGCCGGGTTCGACAATGTCAACCTCGAAGCAGCCACCGCACACAACGTAGTGGTGATGAACACTCCTGGACAGAACTCCAATGCAGTGGCAGAACTCGCCATCGCCATGATGATCTACATGTGCCGCAACCAGTTCACCCCTGCTACTGGATGTGAGGTACAGGGCAAGAAGCTCGGTATCCAGGCATTCGGAAACGTAGGCCGCCTGGTCGGGAAGAAGGCTGAGGCTCTCGGCATGAGCGTCATGGCCATAGACCCGTTCATTCCTGCAGACAAGATCCGCGAGGCCGGTGCAGAGCCTGCAGAATCCCTGGAGGCCCTCTACGGTTCCTGCGATTTCATTTCCATCCATATCCCTGCAACCCCTCAGACCATCGGTTCGATCGGTTATGACCTGATCACCAGGATGCCTAAGGGCGCCTGCCTGGTCAATACCGCCCGCAAGGAGGTCATCGACGAGGCAGGACTGGAAAAAGCCCTCGAGGAGCGTCCTGACCTGAAATATATCACCGATGTCATGCCGGACAACTACGAGGTTCTCAAGGAGAAGTTCGGTCTGCGTGTATTCGCTACCCCTAAGAAGATGGGTGCCCAGACAGCAGAGGCCAACATGAACGCAGGCCTAGCTGCAGCACGCCAGATCGTAGATTATTTCGCAACAGGCAATACCAGATTCCAAGTCAACAAGTAATGGTAAGAGTTAAACCGTTCGCGGCGATCCGTCCGCCGAAAGACATCGTGACCGAGGTCGCTGCACCTCCGTATGATGTATTGAATTCAGTAGAAGCCAAGCACATGGCCGGCGAGAAATCGCTGCTCCACATCACCAAGCCCGAGATTGATTTCGACCCGATCCTCGAGGACCACGACCCGCTGGTATATGACAAGGCGGTGTGCAACTTCAAGGAGTGGCAGGCAAAGGGATGGCTCAAGCGTGATGCCAAGGAGTGCTACTATGTATATGCCCAGACAATGGAAGGCAGGACGCAGTACGGCCTCGTCCTCTGCGCCCACACGGATGACTACGCTTCCGGCAAGATCAAGAAGCACGAGCTGACGCGCAAGGACAAGGAAGACGACCGAATGGTCCACGTCCGCATCCAGAACGCCAACATCGAACCTGTCTTCTTCGCTTACAAGGACAACGACATCCTCAACAAGATCGTGGCCCAGACGGTGACCAAGGCTCCTGAATATGATTTCATCGACGAAAACAACTTCGGACACAAGTTCTGGGTGATCGACGACGACAAGACCATCGACCAGATCACCAGGCTCTTCACCAACGACGTGGATGCTTTCTACGTCGCCGACGGACATCACCGCACGGCCGCAGCCGCAAGGGTGGGTGCCGAGAAGAGGGCGCAGAACCCGAACCATACCGGAGATGAGGAGTATAACTTCTTCATGGCTGTCGCATTCCCTGACAGCCAGCTCAAGATCCTGGATTACAACCGTGTGGTCAAGGACTTGAACGGGCTTTCTTCAGAGGAGTTCCTGAAGGCTCTCGAAAAGGATTTCACGGTGAAGGAAGAAGGGACGGAAATCTACCATCCTGACCATCTCCACAATTTCTCGATGTACCTGGACGGCAAGTGGTATTCCCTCGAAGCTCTTCCGGGAAGGTATGACGACAAGGATCCGATCGGAGTGCTGGACGTCACCATCCTTTCGAACCTGGTTCTCGACAAGCTCCTTGGAATCAAGGATCTGCGTACGGACAAAAGGATTGATTTCGTTGGAGGTATAAGGGGCCTCGGAGAACTTTCGGCACGTGTCGATTCCGGTGAGATGAAGGTTGCTTTCGCGCTCTATCCGGTTTCGATGAAACAGCTGATAGACATAGCTGACACCGGCAACATCATGCCTCCGAAGACGACCTGGTTCGAGCCTAAGCTCCGTTCCGGACTCTTCATCCACTCACTGGATTAACTACCACACCATTCATATCCTGATTAGTGGTGCATGACCCGGGAATCTTCGGATTCCCGGGTCATTTTTCAGAGGATGGCCGGATTCGGGGAGAAGGTAGAGCCCGAGCGGGTAAAGGCGCCCATGTCGTAGGCGTTCCACTCCTCGTCCTTGCCATGCTTCTTGACGGATTTGGAATATACCGCCGGTTTCCAAGTCCCGTCCACTTCCGGCTCCCAATAGAATATACCGGAACAGACGTTCGAACCGAGAGCCTTGACTGCATCCATGAAAGCTGCCGTACACTGGCCGGCCTGGGAATCCTTCTGCTTCACTCCGAATTCAGACACGACGACCTTGACTCCGAACTTGGCCGCAAGCTTCTTGATGTTTGTGACAGCGGATGTATTCAGAGCCTGCCAGCCGCCGTTCCCGTCGGACATCGGATAGTGGGAAAGGGCGATCATGTCGAACTTCCCGCCGGCTGCCTTCAGCTTGGAGAACCACCATTCATTGTCCTCATAGGCGTGGTTCAAGTGAGGCATTACGGCAGCATTCGGGAATATGGCCTTGGCCGCATTGTATCCGGACATGTAAAGGGCTTCGAAGTTGTTCCACCCGCCAGCGATATCGCCCGAAGAGGTCCAAAGCTGGCCTGCCGGCCACAACATCCCGTTCCTGGTCTCATTGCCTATCTGTATCCACTGAGGAGTCACGCCGGCCTCCTTCAAGGCGGTCAGCACCTCAGTGGTGTGCGACGCTACGTTGCCAGTCAGTGCCATTGCGGTCTTTCCCGGCCAGGCGGACGGAATATCCTGATAGGAAGGATCGGCGAAGAAGTCGCTGTAATGGAAATCGATCATCACGGCCATACCGGCGGAGGCAGCCCTCTTGGCCATAGCCACTACGTCATCCTTGCCGCTCCACCCGTTGGCATCGAGCGGATTGACCCAGACACGGAGCCTGACGGAATTCATCCCCAGATTCTTCAGGACGGAGAATATCTCCGAGCCTCCCTTGGAATCGGTGAACCTCATTCCCGCTTTCTCCATCTCGGACACCCAGCCGATGTCGGCACCCCAGGCGAAATCTACCTCGGGGACCGGCTTGATTTCAGGCCCCGGAGTAGGATTCTCCTTATTCTCCGACCCTCCGCAGGCACAGAAAACCACGCACAGAACCAGTACAGATACTATTCTGGACAGTCTATTCATCGATGTGCCTTACTTCAGGGAAAAGGCCGAAGAGTTCCGCATCGATCCGGTCGGTTATGGTCTGGAAGTCCTCTGGACGATTCTCGAACTTGATCTTGTCCACATCCACGATGAGGAGGTGACCGTCATATTCCTTGATCCAGTCCTCGTAACGCTTGTTGAGGCCGGTAAGGTAGTCGATCCTGATGCTGCTCTCATATTCCCTGCCCCTCTTCTGGATCTGCGCGACCAGGTTCGGGATGGATGAGCGGAGATATATCAGCAGGTCCGGCTTGCTGACCAGGGACATCATAAGGTCGAAGAGGTCGGAATAGTTCTCGAAATCCCGGGTGCTCATCAGTCCCATGGCGTGGAGGTTCGGAGCGAATATCCTGGCATCCTCGTAGATGGTGCGGTCCTGGATGATGATATCATCGCAACGGGATATTTCCACCACATCCTTGAACCTCTTGTTCAGGAAATAGATCTGGAGATTGAACGACCAGCGCTCCATATCCGCATAGAAATCGGAGAGATATGGGTTGAAGTCGACCGACTCGAATTTGGGAGTCCACCCGTAATGGGCGGCCAGCATCTTCGTCAGGGTGGTCTTGCCACTGCCTATGTTGCCTGCAATCGCGATATGCATAACTGATATTTATTTTATACTGTTGTCCATTGGAAAAAGTCCGTAAAGTTCGGCGTCTATCTTGTCGGTGATGGCCGCGAAATCTTCAGGACGGTTCTCAAAGTCTAGTTCATCCTTCTCTATCGTCAGCACCCTGCCCTTGTACTCGGCGATCCACTTGTCGTAGCGATCGTTCAGGCCGGCGAGATAGTCCAGGCCGATGCTCTGCTCGTAGTCGCGGCCGCGCTTCTGTATCTGCGCCACCAGGTGCGGGATGGAACACTTGAGGTATATCAGGAGGTCCGGCTGGCCGGCCATTGCCGACATAACCCCGAAGAGGTCCATGTAAGTCTCATAGTCTCTCTTGGAGAGGTTCCCCATCGCATAGTTGTTGGCTACGAAAATGTAAACTCCTTCGAAGAGAGTCCTGTCCTGGATGATCACATCCTTGCTCTTGGATATCGCCAGGACATCCTTGAACCTCTGCGCCAGGAAATAGGTCTCAAGATTGTACGACCACCTCGGGATATCCTTGTAATAGTCTTCAAGGTACGGATTGTAGGTCACCGACTCGAACTTCGGCGTCCATCCGTAATGGTTGGCCAGCATCCGCGTCAGGGTGGTCTTGCCGCAACCTATGTTTCCCGCAATTCCTATGTGCATATCATCCGTGGATTTCTATTCCCTCCCCCTCCAGGTCGAGCAAGTCTTCTTCTGGCTCGTTGAAAGGCTGGAGGAAAGGATTGTGTGTACGCTCGTCAGCTATAGTGGTCATGCCGCCGTGACCGGGAAGCACGTCGATGTCGCCCGGAAGTCCCATCAGCTTGTCCATTACGCTTACTATCTCCCTGTCGTAATCCCCGCCCATATGGTCTGTACGGCCTATCGTTCCCGCGAAGAGGGTGTCTCCGGAGAGCATCACCTTGTCTGTGAAGTCCACGAGGCAGACACTTCCGGGAGTATGGCCGGGAGTCCAGATAACCTTGAATACGGAATCCGGAAGGGCATCCAGGAGTTCTCCGTCCTCGAAATCTATCGTCTCGAAAGAACAGTCAGGTGCGTCCAGCAGGACGCTTGCGGCGAATACATGGTCGTTCTCGAGTATGACCTTGTCGTCCGGGTGCATCCGGACCGGGGTGGAATACTCGCGGACGATCCGGGCAACCCCGTAAACATGGTCGAAATGGCCGTGGGTAAGCCAGATTTCCTTCGGCTTCAGCTTATTGTCGGAGATATACGAAAACAGGTCTTCCTCCTCATCGGCCGTGTACGGACTCGGGTCGACGAGGATGCATTCCCCTGCCCGGTTCCACATCAGATATGTGTTCTCACGGAAAGGATTGAAGCAAAAAACCTTTATGTTTATCTCGTGCATTCCTACAAATTTACTGAATAATTCCGTAAATCAAAGCACGTCCCTGAGGTACGGACCAGTGACTGAGGCAGGGTCGGCGGCAAGATGCTCAGGGGTCCCCTGAGATATGATCCGGCCGCCTTTGAAGCCTCCTTCCGGACCCATGTCGAAGATGTAGTCCACGCTCTTGAGGATGTCCAGGTTATGCTCGATGATGATCACCGTATTGCCCTGGTCGACCAACTGCTGGAGGACTCCGAGCAATATCTTGATATCCTCGAAATGAAGCCCGGTAGTCGGTTCGTCCAGGATGTAAAGGGTGTTTCCGGTAGCTCTCCGGAAAAGCTCGGCGGCCAGTTTCATCCTTTGAGACTCTCCGCCTGAAAGGGTAACCGCGGACTGTCCGAGATGGACATATCCCAGTCCAACGTCAACCAGGGCCTTCAGCTTCTGGGCTATCTTCGGAATAGGCTTGAAGAACTCGTATGCCTCGCTGATAGGCATCTCCAGGACGTCGTTGATATTCTTTCCCTTGTAGCGGACGGCAAGGGTATCTTCCTTGTACCTGCGTCCGCGGCATTCTTCGCAGACTACGTTGACGGATGGCAGGAAGTTCATCTCTATGACCTTGATTCCAGCACCGTTGCAGGCCTCGCACCTGCCTCCAGGTACGTTGAAGGAGAACCGGCCGGCCTTGAAGCCACGTACCTTCGCATCCGGCGTTTCCTCGAACAGGCTGCGGATGTCATTGAATACACCGGTAAAGGTAGCCGGGTTGGACCTCGGCGACCTGCCGATCGGACTCTGGTCGATTTCGATGAGCTTGTCGATATTCTCAATCCCTGACACCGAATCATAAGGCAGCGGACGCAGCTTCGAGCGGTAGAACTTGTTCTTGAGGACCGGCATCAGGGTCTCGTTGACCAGGGAAGACTTCCCGCTGCCGCTTACTCCCGCCACGCCGATGAAACAACCGAGAGGGAAATCCACGTCGATATCCTTGAGATTGTTTCCGCGGGCTCCCCGTATTCCCAGGGTAAGGCCGTTGCCCCGTCGCCGCATTGACGGGACCGGGATGGATTTCCTGCCCTGGAGATAATCCAGTGTCAGGGATTTCCCGAATATGCAGTGCGGGACCTTCCGAGGCCCCATATCGTACTTCAGGAGATCTTTCAGAGGGGCGCTCAGGCATATCCTGCCGCCTTCTTCTCCGGCACCAGGACCTACATCCACCAGCCAGTCAGCATTCATCATCGTCTCCAGGTCGTGCTCGACCACCATCACTGAATTGCCTTCGTCCCGCAGTTCCTTCAGCGAGGATATCAGTTTCCTGTTATCCCTCTGGTGCAGGCCGATGGAAGGCTCGTCGAGGATGTAGAGCACATTGACCAGCTTCGAACCGATCTGCGTAGCCAGGCGGATACGCTGGCTCTCCCCGCCGGAAAGCGATGCCGTCGGACGGTCCAGGGTAAGGTAATCCAGGCCGACGTTGAGCATGAATCGCACCCTGTCCCCGAGTTCCTTGAGAATATCCCTGGCTATGTTGTTCTCCCTTTCATTCAGTTTGGACGGGAGGCTCGTGAACCATTCTTCCAGCTGCGTCATCTCCATGGCGGCGACATCGGAGATCGTCTTGCCGTCGATCTTGAAACACTTGGTGTTCTCGTTCAGGCGGGTACCGTGGCAGACCGGACATTCAACCTTGTCGTCGATGTCATCCACGATACCTCCGAAGGAAACCATTTCCGACAGATTGCCTTCCCCTATCCTGAAAAGCTCGTCGCTTCCGAATATGATGTGGGATATGGCTTCGTCGGGAACGGATGCTATCGGGTCGAACAATGAAAAACCGTATTTCCTGGCGATGGAACGGATGACGTCGAACTTCTTGGTCTCCCTGATCCGTCCCAGCGGGATGATGCCACCATCGGCTATCGACACGCTCCTGTCCGGGATTATGGTATCAATATTCACATCCACTATCATCCCGAGTCCTTTGCAGTGCGGGCAGTAACCTTCCGGGGAATTGAATGAGAAGGAATGCGGCGCCGGCTCCTGCAGGGACATGCCCGAATCCGAATCCACAAGATGCTTGGAGAAATGCTCCAAGGTATCTCCGCCGGCTTCCAGCATCGCCACGGAACCCTTTCCCAGGTTGAGGGCGGTCATCACGGAATCCCGGATCCGCTTCTGGTCTCCCTCCGAAGGCTTGAGTTTATCGACCACAAGCTCAATGAAATGGCCCTTGTAGCGGTCCAGGGCATCGACTTCATTCAGAGGCCGGATCTCGCCGTCAATCCTGACTTCGGTATATCCACGCCTCCTCAACTGGTCGAAAAGTTCCCTGTAGTGACCCTTCCTGCCTCTTACGAGCGGAGCGAGGAGATAGCACTTCCTGCCCTTGTAGCCCTCGATTATAAGGTCCACGATCTGAGCATCCGTGTATCGTACCATCTCCTTTCCGGTCACCGGGGAATATGCCCTTGAGGCCCTGGCATAAAGGAGCCTCAGGAAATCGAATATTTCCGTAATGGTACCGACGGTGGACCGGGGGTTGTTGCCGGTTGTCTTCTGCTCGATAGCGATTATCGGGCTGAGACCCTCTATGCTCTCCACTTCCGGCTTCTCGAGCACTCCCATGAAGTGCTTTGCGTAAGTGGATAGTGTGTCCATATACCTCCTCTGGCCTTCGGCATAGACAGTATCGAAGGCCAGAGAAGATTTCCCGCTGCCGCTGAGGCCGGTCACCACGACGAAGGAGTCCCTCGGAATGTCCAAGTCGACTCCTTTCAGGTTGTGCGCCCTCGCACCACGGATTTCAATGTATTCCTTGTATGGCATCCTTACCAGGCGAGAGCCGAAGCTCCGAGGATGGCTGCGTCAGATTCCTTGAGGGAGGAATAGACCAGCTTCACCTTGCCGCGCCACAGAGGCAGGACATTCGCATTCATCGACCTTTCGATCGGTTCGGTCAGGAACTCCTTGCTGCGGGCAAGGCCTCCGAAGAGGACTATGGCCTCCGGAGCGGAGAATGCGATGAAGTCGGCACAGGCGGCTCCCAGCAGGGTACCGGTATAGTCGAAGAGCTTCTTTGCGAGTGCGTCGCCTTCCTTGGCAGCATCGTAGATATCCTTGGAAGTGATGACGTCGAGGCTGCGCAGGAGCGAAGGCTCATCGGTCATGTCCAGCCACTCACGGGCTGTCCTGGCCATACCGATGGCGGAACAGTAGGCCTCGAGGCAACCGGTCTTCCCGCAATTGCACAAGCGGCCGTTATGCCTGACGATGGAAGTATGACCGAGTTCGCCGGCAAAACCATCGTGACCGTAAACTATCTCGCCATTGATGACTATCCCGCTTCCCACACCTGTTCCGAGGGTGATCATTATGAAATTCTTCATTCCCCTGGCGGCTCCGTACGTCATCTCGCCCATAGCGGCGGCATTGGCGTCGTTTGTCAGGGAAACAGGAATTCCTCCCATCGCTTCCTTGAGCATCGCAGCGAAGTGCAGGGAACCAGTACGTCCCCAGGAAAGGTTGACGGCATTCTCAATGTCCCCGGTATAGTAGTTGGCATTAGGAGCACCTACGCCGATTCCCCGGATAGCTCCTTCAGCTCCGGCTTCCGCTATGATCTTCTTCAAGGCGGCAGCCAGTTCGGCTATGTATGGCTCAACAGTGTCATGCGTATCGGTGCGGATGACCGTCTGGGCAATGACGGTACCGCGAGCATCCACGACGCCGCATTTGGTGGTCTGTCCACCGACGTCGATTCCTATTACGAGATTCTGCTCCATATCCATCTTACTCTACGACGATATCCTTGTTGACGTTCTTGGAACCGGAAACGGCATAGTAAACCAGATAAGCCAGGCAGGCGATCAGCAGCCAGTAGCTCTGGAGCGAACCGACGTGGTCGGCAAGCAGGTTCTGGAAGAACGGAATGATTCCACCGCCGCATACGAGGGCCATGAAAATTCCGGATGCCGGAGCGGTGTACTTGCCGAGTCCCTCGACCGCGAGGTTGAAGATGGCTCCCCACATGATGGAGGTGCAAAGACCGCAGAGGAGTATGAATACGAGTCCGAGAGGCAGGGTCTTGCCGAATAGGGTGACCTTGGCGGTCTCAGGGATGAATATCACGCAGACCAGGAAGAGGATTGCTACCAGGGAAGTCCACAGAAGCATGTTCTTGCTGCTGATCTTGGCTCCGAAGGATGCACCGAACAGACGGCCGATGAGCATGCAGAGCCAGTAGCCGCCGATCATGGTTCCAGCGAGTGCAGGACCGACCCAGTCGATTCCCGAATAGAAAACGTTGGCGGTGTTAGGAATACCGACCTCGATACCGACATAGAAGAAGATGGCGATTGCGCCGAGGAGGAAGTGACGGAAGGAAAGAGGTCCGTGAGGATCCTTCACTGCGGTTCCTGCGAGACGGGCAGCCTTCTCCTCAGCTGTCTCCATATGAGGTTCAGGGATATTCGTAAGGAGGATGACCACGAAAGCGATGGCGAAGATAGCCATGGCGATGATCATCACAGGAGCGGCCTTGGCAACGGTAGCGTTCTGGATGCTGCCGCCTACGAGCCAACCGACAAGGATAGGAGCGAGGGTTGCACCGATGGAGTTGCATGAGCCACCCCACTGGATCAGCTGGTTACCCTTGTTGCCACCGCCACCCAGGGTGTTGAGCATAGGGTTGACGACGATGTTGAGCATGCACATCGAGAAACCTGCGATGAATGCGCCGAGTACATAGACAGGGAAGGACTCGGCATAACCGGAAAGGAACTGCACACCAACTCCGATGAATCCCACGACCACAGCGAGCAGGGATGTGAACTTGTAACCCTTCCTCTTGAGGATAAGACCTGCAGGAATACCCATACATGCGTAGGCGATGAAGTTCGCGAGGGTTCCGAGCTGGGACATGGCCTTGGATGCTCCGAACTGGTTGGTGACGACAACGCCCATCGATCCGGCGAGGTTGGTGACGAACGCAATCATGAAGAACAGCGCGAACATCACGATGATCACCGGAAGATTAGAATTCTTGTTTCCCATTTGATTCTAGTATTAAATTATGTTAGTGAATAATCTGAACGTAGGTATATCCTTACAAATTTAATAAAAAAACTTTTCATGTCAATCCTTCCAGCGGAGGGATACGATGCCCTTTGCCGGAACTCCGCAGTTGACGGAGTGGGACTGAGTCGTGAAAACCAGCTGCTGCCCGGTGTCCGTCTCATTGAGTATGATCACCCCGTAAGTACCGTCGGTATTCCTGTAAACCTGGTATGTCAGCCCGGCGGCGGTATAACCGCTGGTTCCCACCCTGACGGCACCCGGGCGTATGACCTTGGAACAATGCGCTATGTTGTAGTAATGGGTGTACGGCTCTACCTTGACGTGATTCGCAGAGGCGATGGTAACCGCGCCCCAGCAGGTGGTGCAGGAACCGTTGGCCTTGGTATATGGCCCGTTCCTGTCATCCAGCATCAGGTTCCAGAGGGTGACTCCCCTGCCGTTCCTGGAAAGGGTGCCGAGGAATATGTCCTTGAAATCATGGATCAGGCAGCTTGCGAAACTGTAGTTCCAGGTACCGATCGAGGCTTCGGTGAAGTATATTTCCTTGTCCGGGGCTTCCCGCACGATACGGTCCAGCTCAGAGACGTTCCCTCCGTAATTATGCCATGCAGAGCCGGCTATGTATGAAGAAGCCTCAGAATCCTGATACACCTTGAGCGGATACTGGACCTGGTCGGCCATGTTGTCGTAATTGTAATTATGGTCGAATATGAGTATCCTGGTGGACAGGCCAGCGGACTTGAGAGCCGGTCCGAGAACCTTGACGAAGTCCCGGCAATCCGTCCAGTACATCAGCATGGACATGGAATTGCCTGCGTTGAGAGGCTCGTTCTGAGGAGTTACCGCTGTCACATCCACCCCCTGGCCCTTCATATACTGGATCCATTTGACGAAATAGGCCGCATAATCCCCGTAGTGCTCCGGAGCAAGACGGCCTCCCGTCCAGCTGTAATGGGCAGCCCCTGAAAGCTTCGCATCAGTCTTCATCCATCGAGGTGCCGTCCATGGGGAGCCGATGACCTTCACCCCTGGATTGATGGAATATATCTCCTTCAGGACCGGTATCACATATTTCACGTCCATCGGGTGCGGCGCGAAATTGCCTATACCCTCGGTGTCGCACCACGTGAAACGGCCGTCCTCCGACAGGCCGCTTTCACCATAATCCCAAGAAAAGTCACATCCTCCGATCGCCACCCTGACGAGGCTGCAGCCGATACCGTTTTCAGGGTCGAAAACCTGGCGGAGGAACTCGGTGCGCTCCTTCACGGGCATCTTGAGGATATTGTAGCAGGAAGACACCGTCAGCGCGGCACCGAAGCCCTCTACGGTCTGGTAAGTGTCTCCCGTGACCTTAACCACGTACTGCGGAGCGGTACCAGGCTTGGCGAAAGAATAGGTTGTCTCCTCGAACAACCTGAGCTTGTCGGCGGTGGTGGTGTACTGGAAAACGTCCTTGGATTCCTCGGGCGGCGTGACCGGATCATCCGGTTTGTCCTTCCCGTTCTCGCTGCAGGCACATCCGCATAGGAGGATTCCTGCGATAATGTATTTCAATGCATTGCCCATATCGGTCCAATATAGGAATTTTTTACATAAAGGCCGCCGCTTTCCCCAAAGCGACGGCCTGTTGTATATAAAACGAACTTAACAAATAGACAACAAAAAGAACTTTTGTATGTCCGAAAGCAAATATATTAAGTATTTTCTTAACCGCAAAGGATTTTTTTGAAATTTTTAAAACGATTTACAGTTATAACTTATTATCCGTTCCTGTACTCGCTCGGAGTCATGCCGGTGTGCGCCTTGAAGAACTTGTAGAATACCGACGGATTCGGAAAATTCAGTTTATAGACGATTTCCTTGATCGGAGCGTCGGTGTATTTCAGCATGTTCTTGGCTTCGAGGATCACGAAGGAGTCGATCCAGGCAGGCCCTGAGCGGCCGCTTACCTGCTTTATCAGCTTAGACAGGTATTTCGGAGTCAGGCCGAGACGGCCGGCGTAGAATGACATGTTGCGCTCCGTGGAGTGATATTCGGTAACCAGGGACATGAAGTGTTCGAACACGAGCTTGACTCTGGTGGCGGATGAATGCGGGATGTCCGTCTCCGGCATTTTCGCAAAGTTGTTCTCGAACAGTCCGGCAATGAAATAGAAGAAAGACGCGATCAGCGAGCCTACCGCTTCCTTCTTGTTCGGGACATCGGTCTCCATCACCACACCCAGCAGGTCGATGTACTTGTCGCAGAATTCCAGTTCCTTCTCGTCGAGCATGACGCAAGGATCGGCAAGAAGCGTGAGCCTGTCGTCGAATATCTTCTTGACGTCGAAACTGATGCTGGAGAGGTATTCCTTGGAGATGGCCATCGCGATGAATTCCATCCCTTCCGGGTTGCCTGGCTCTTCGCTCACTCTCACGATATTGCCCGGAGTGCTTATAAAGACCCCGTGCTTCCCCACGTGGTACGTGCGCAGGTTCACTTCCACGCTGAATTCCCCCGACTTGCAGAAAATTGCGATGTAAGCGTCGCTCCTGCAAGGATATTTCAGGAAATGAAGGTTGTCATTATACCTGAAAGGCACGATGAAGAAATCGTCTCCTATCCGGAAACCGTTTTCCATGGGAAGCAGTTTCCCAATCTGTTTCAAACCTATGTTCTGCATTGCTTGTTCCGTTAGCCACACAAATATAATGAAAAAAATGATTCCTTTCAATTATTCGCAAAATTCGACTTTTTGACAATCAAATGGGCCAGTTAGGCTCCTTTTTGAGGATAATAAGGCAACTTATTTGTAGTATTCCTGCGCCTTGGAAAGAATATTGGAAAAGAATTGATATGAAAATGAGTTTCATCAAAATCTGCCTCACGGCCGCGATGGTCGCAGCGCCTGCAGGGCTCGGCGCCCAGCAGACCCTGACACTGGACCAGTGCCGCGAGATGGCAGTCAGCAGCAACAAGGCCCTGGAACAGGCCGGAACCAAGGTGGAGATGGCAGGATACGACCGCAAGATCGCATTCGCGAATTACCTGCCGAACATTTCCGCAACGGGCGCGTACATGTACAATCCAAATGACGTGGCCCTCATCAGTGAAGCCGCTTCCGAAACGCTTACGACCGCAGGAAGCACGCTCCACGGCATAGCCCAGCAGACACAGCAGGGACTGATGGCCGACATCACCGTATATATGCAGCAACTCGCTACCGCTGCGATGCAAGGTGACCCCGCTGCAGCCGCCCAGCTGGCAAAATATCAAGGTATAATGCAGGACCCTCTGTTCCAATCACTTCTGGGCAAGCTGCAGGCAACCGACTATTCCGCCACCATCAATGCGATAGGACAGGAGATAGACGATGCCCTGCATCCGGACCTCGAGAATATCCTGGTCGGTTCAGTCACCGTACAGCAGCCTCTGTTCGCGGGAGGCAAGATCATCGCAGCCAACAAGATTGCCAAATTGGCAGAAGAACTGTCAGAGACTCAGTACGACCAGCAGTACCAGCAGGTCATAATCGATGTGGATGAAGCCTACTGGCAGATCGTTTCCATTGCCAACAAGAAGAAACTGGCCGAGTCCTATGCCGAGTTGCTGCACAATATGCAGCACGATGTGGAGGTCGCCGTGAAGGAAGGAGTTTCCACCGAATCAGATGCCCTGCAGATCCGCGTCAAGGCCAACGAAGCCGACGTCCTCAAGACCAAGGCGGACAACGGGCTCACCCTGGCCAAGATGCTCCTCTGCAAGCAGGTAGGACTTCCTCTGGACACTGACATCATCCTGGCCGACGAGCAGCTCGGCTCGGTCCCTGTCCCGCAGATGCCGGTAGAGAAAAGCATGGATGACATCTATGCCGACAGGCCCGAGATAAAGAGCCTGGACATCGCCTCCAGAATCTACGACGGGAAGGTCCGGGTCGCCAGGGCAGACATGATGCCGAAGGTCGCGGCGATGGGTGGATACATGATCTCCAACCCGAGCCTCAAGAACGGATTCGAGAAAGAATGGAACGGATACTGGGGAGTCGGTGTGGTCGTGAACGTGCCGATATTCCATGGCTTCGAGGCTCAGAACAGGACCAGGAAGGCAAAGGCGGAAGCCACCCTCTACAGGTCCCAGCTCGAGGAAGCGAAGAATCTCGTGAACCTGCAGGTCACCCAACTGCGCAAGCAGGAGAACGAGGCCCTGGAGAAACTTGTCACGGCGAAGAGCAACCTGGCAAGCGCCGAAGAGAACCTCCGTACAGCCACGGTTGGGTACAATGAAGGAGTCATCAATGCCAATACGGCCCTTTCAGCCCACACCGGCTGGCTCCAGGCCCACTCAGAGTACATCGATGCAGGAATAGAACTCCAGATGCTAGCCTCCAAGCTGAACAAGGCCGAAGGCAACATCCACGGACAGATAGACAGATAATCATAAAAAAACAGATACAATGGAAAGAGAAAAGAAAAGCTACAACCTGGTCATAGGTATAGCAGCATTGATCCTGATCATCCTGGCAATCGCCATTATCGGATATTTCGTTTCCAAACCGAAGCCGCTGGTAATCCAGGGTGAGGCCGAAGCCAGCGAATACAGGGTCTCCGGCAAGGTTCCGGGAAGGATCGAGGAATTGTTCGTAAAGGAAGGCCAAACCGTACACAAGGGCGATACGGTCGCCATGATCGACTCGCCTGAGGTCAGGGCGAAGCTGGCACAGGCAAACGCCGCCAGGAGCGCTGCAGCCGCCCAGAGCAGCAAGGCCAGGAACGGTGCGCGCAGCGAACAGATCCAGGGTGCCTACCAGCTCTGGCAGCAGGCAATCGTCCAGGAAGACGTGATGAAGAAGTCCCTGGACAGGGTCAGCAAGCTTTACGAGCAGAAAGTCGTCGCCGCACAGAAATACGACGAGACCAAGGCTCAGTATGATGCCGCGGTCGCACAGACCAAGGCCGCCAAGAGCCAGTACGACATGGCCGTGAACGGTGCACGCTACGAAGACAAGGCAGCTGCGCAGGCCCTCGTCGCCCAGGCCAACGGTGCCGTCCAGGAAGTCGAGTCCTATCTCGGCGAACTATACCTTGTAGCCCCTGCCGACGGAATCATATCCGCGATCTATCCGAAGGTTGGAGAACTCGTAGGACAGGGTTCCCCTGTGGCGAGTGTTCTCGATGTGGATGACATCTGGTTCACCTTCAACGTCCGCGAGGACTACCTCCACGGGTTGAAGCAGGGCGACGGGATAACCGTCATCATCCCTGCCCTGGACGGGAAGGAGATCCCGGCGACCGTCAACTACATCGCCGTACGTGAATCCTACGCCACCTGGAAGGCCACCAAGGAAACCGGAATGTACGATGCCAAGACATTCGAAGTCAGGGCTGTCCCAACGCAGAAGACAGAGGGCATCCTCCCGGGAATGTCCGCGATAATCAAACAATAAAGGAATATCAGCAATGTACGATTGGAAGGGAATACGTGCAGTCGCCCGCCGCGAGCTCAGGATCATCAGGAACCGTCCGTTGTACCTGGTCGGCTCAATCGGCGTGATCGCCTTCTGCGCCATATTCTTCCTGACTTTCCTGAATGACGGACTGCCCCACGACATCCCGATAGGGATCGTTGACGAAGACTGTTCCACGACTTCGAGGAATTTCAGCCAGCAGCTCGACGCTACACAGCTGGGGAAGGTAGTCCGCTACGACTCTTTCTCCGCCGCGAGGGAAGATATGACCAGAGGGAAGATATCCGCCGTCTGCGTCATCCCTGCCGGGATGAACGAAGACATCCAGTCTTTCAGGCAGCCCAAGATCACATTCTATGTCAACGGCTTGTATTTCGTAAGCGGCGCGCTGGCATGGAAAGACCTGCTTACGATGGTCTATATGTCCAACGGAGCCGTCCAGCGGGAAGTGTTCAGGGCCAAGGGATACAATGACAGGCAGATCATGGGGATGATCCGTCCGATCGACATCGACACCCACCAGATAGGCAACGTGACGACCAACTACAATTACTATCTCACCGGCATCCTGCTGCCGGCCATACTGGAGATGATCGTCATCCTAGTCCTGATATATTCATTGGGAACGGAACTCAAGTACGGAACGTCGAGGCACTTGATGAATACCGCCGGGAACTCCATCGCGACCGCCCTGACCGGGAAGCTGCTTGTCTGGACCATCGTGTTCAGCGCCATCGGCTTCATCCTGGTCCTGATCCTGTACCACCAGATGCATTTCCCGATGGCAGGAAGCATATTCAATATGTTCATCGCCATGTTCCTGATGGTATTGGCCAGCGAGGCGATAGCCATATTCATACTCGAAATGCTCCCTGTCCCGAGGCTCGCCCTTTCGGTCGGTGCCCTGTACAGCGTGCTCGGTTTCTCGCTGTCGGGATTCACCCTTCCGCTGGAGGCGATGCCGCCGTATATCCAGGGACTGGCCGCCGCCTTCCCTATCAGGTACTACTACCTCTTCCATGTCCAGGAAGCCATCTTCGGAACCGGATTCGCCGGATGGTGGAAGTACGTGATATTCCTGCTCTTGTTCCTGTTCGTCCCGCTTCTGGGAATGCGCAGGCTCAAGGACGCTTACATCAACCAGAATTACCCTAAAGACTGATCCGATATGGCAGAAAGATACGCGAAAACATGGATCAGGGACTGGTGGAACATATTCTGCCACGAGCTGAAGCAGATATTCTCGGACGGAGGAGTACTGTTGATATTCTTTGTCGCAGGACTCGCCTACCCGCTGCTTTACAATGTAGTTTACCTGAACGGAATAGTGAACGACACACCCGTAGCCGTTGTGGATGACGCCGACTGCGCCGAGAGCAGGCGCTTCATCCGGGAAGTGGACGCCACCAGGGAGATCAGCATCGCAGCGAAATGCATCAACATGGCCGAGGCGCGGAAGATGATGGAAGACCGCAAAGTCAACGCAATCATTTATTTCCCGAGGGATTTCGGCCGGAAACTAGCCGGCATGGAGACCGCCACCCTGTCGCTGTACTGCGACATGAGCAGCTTCATGTACTACAAGAATGCGATGATCGGCACCAACTTCGTAATGCTCCACGAAATCGGCCAAATACAGATGGAAAGGTATTCCCTCGCAGGGATGACCGACCAGGAGGTGTCACAGACCGTGACTCCGCTGGGATATGAGGACAACAATCCTTACAACAGGGCTTCCGACTACAGTTTCTTCCTGATCTCGGCGATACTGATGATCATCATCCAGCAGACCCTCTTCTACGGAATGTCACTGCTGGTAGGCACCCAGAGGGAGAAGAACCGCAGTTTCGCATCCCTTCCTGATAAACTCAGCGGCAACGGCGTCGTACGCGTGGTCCTGGGCAGAGGCGGAGCCTACTGGCTGCTGTACCTCGGCATCGGGATGTACATCGCATTCATCGTCCCGGCGATATTCGGAATCCCGCAGAGGGGCAGTTTCGGTGAGGTCCTTGCACTACTGCTGTTCTTCGTCACGGACTGCGTGTTCTTTGCCATGAGCTGGAGCACCCTGATCACGAGGAGGGAATCCGTATTCCTGCTATTCCTGGCGATTTCGCCGATATGCCTGTTCCTCACAGGCTGTTCCTGGCCTACCGTGGCATTCCCGAAGTTCTGGAAAGTGTTCTCATACATATTCCCTTCGACATTCGGCGTACAGGGTTTCATCAACCTCAGCACGGCGGGTGGCGACATCAACGCCGCCGGCCTTCAGATGAAAGCCCTTATCGCGCAGACAATCATCTACTTCTTCACAGCCTGCCTGTGCGTGTACATCGAGAACTGGGTGATACACCACAAGGAGCAGATCGAGGAGAAGAAAGACCGGCTGGCAAAAAAAGCTGGCATCGACCGGGAGGAGGATGCCAGGATAATTACGGGAAGATAGACAGGTCAGGCGAGCATTATCTGCCCTCCGGTGACCGGGATAGCCTGTCCGGTCTCTCCGGTCTGGTCCATGGCGTACATTATCGCCTTGCAGACATCCACCGGATTGCATCCCTTGCGCATAGGTACCTTCGAAAGATAGAAGTCCTTGACGTCCTGGACGGTCTTGGCTCCCGGAGCCTTGCCTGCCTTCAGGTACTGGATGAACAGGCCTTTCTCAGGATCGCTCCACAGCGGGCCGTCATAATAGTTGCCCGGGCAGATCGAGTTGACCTTGATCCTGAAAGGAGCGAGTTCGAGGGCGAACGACTGGGTCAGTCCGATGCCTCCGAACTTGCTGCCGGCATAGGCGAAATTGGCTTTGCTGCCTGCGAGCCCGCTCTTGGAATTCACCTGCACGATGTCGGCGAAATATTCCGGATCGTGCGCCGTCTGGATCTTCATCACATGGCTTGCGATCTTGGCGCAGTAGAAATATGCCTTGTAGTTGATGTCGGTCACGAATGAGAAATTCTCAGGAGTCATTGCCTCGAGGTCCCCTGCGCGGACGACTCCGGCATTGGAGACGAAAGCATCAAGGGCGCCGAAGTTGAGCACAGTCTCCCTCACGAGGTTCTTGAGGCTGTCCAGGTCGGCCACGTTGGTTTTCACGAATATGGCTTTGTTGGCCTTGGCCAGGGCGCTGAAGCCCTCCACAGTCTTCATCCCGGTGACTTCGTTCAGGTCGGCAACCACTATGTTGGCGCCTTCCTTGAGCAACTCGCGGGCTATTCCTTCACCGAATCCCTGGGCGGCTCCGGTGACGATGATCGTCTTGCCTTCGACCCTGCCGCGGGAACCTGAAGAAGCCACCTTGCGACGGTAGTTCTCCACCTCCCAGTTGTCGATGAACGCCACCTGGCGCTTGGTCATCGGATGCTCTCCGCCGAAGCTTCCGGCATATGCGGCAACCTTCATCGCATCCATGAATACGTCTGTGATGATTCCGGCGTTCTTTGAGTCATCGCCCACGGCCACAAGACCTATACCCTTGATAAGCAAAACCTTAGGAGTGAATCCGTGTTTGAGCACAAAGGCTTCGATCTTCTTCTCGGCCTGCTTTACGAGGTCTTCAGGACCCTTCGGGTCGATGTAGATGTATTCGCTCTTGCAATAGACTATCTCGTCAGGTGTGAAAGGAGACATCACCTTGCCGACTGCTTCCCTGCTTTCGAGTATGGACTCCACCAATGCATTGTTGGTGACCCTCAGGGTCTTGAGTCCCCTGCCGGAGCGGCTCAGGATGGTCCTGACAGCCGGAATGGTCTCACTCACGCAATCACACACAGGAGCCTCTCCGGCAACCATGGCATCAACCTCACCGGCGGCTGATCCGAGCTTGGCCATCACATCGTCGTAGATAGCCTCGATCTCTTCGGTAGTGTCGGCACCTACGAATATCCCATGGTTCTGGAGGAATATGACCTTAGGCTCGCAGCCCCTCTCCTTACGGTAAGCCTTGATCTTGTCATATACCTTCTTGAAGAGGGTATATCCAGGGTCGGTGTAGGCCACGTAGATCGCCTCCGGGAACAATTCAGCGCAGAGGGTCTCAGCCTTGGCTGAACACATCAGGCCATTGACGAGGGTAGGATGCAGATGGACCACGAAAGACGCTTCCATGCAGTTGTGGAGGGATGTCTCCACAGAAGGACGCCTGTCCTTCGTCAGGCAGGCGTTGGCCAGGTCGTTCTTGACCTGAGCTTCACGCTCCGCTACGTCGGAACTGTATCTTTTTTCTCCCATCGGGTTGAGAAGGCTCCTGTCGAGCACTGCAAAACCGTCCTCGGTAATGGTAGCGAGGGCATGTCCGCTGGCCTTGACCCAAAGCCTGTCTGAATCCTTGTATGAGGTATTCCCGCCTCCGGCGATGACGAAACGGCTGTCCTGGCCGTATTTCCTTGAAACCGCCACAAGATCTTCTATCCCTTTCATATCTTACTAGTTGTTAAGTGTTTCCCTGATGATGAGGTCTCCCTCTTCCACGGATTCAAGACCTGCCTGATGGGCAATCACCGCGCAGGCGCCACGGTAATTGGTACGCAACAGCTTCTCGCTGAGGCCTTCCGCATCCCTTGTGCGGAGCTTGATAGGTTCCATAGCAGGAGTGTTGTGCTCCGAGCCGAAAGTGACTATGAATCCTTCATCCTGGAGATAGTCCGAATATTCCTCAAGCACCTTGGTCGTGTTCCTGGTGGTGATGAATTCCACGGAACCGATGCCGCGCTCGCGCAGGGTGTCCGCCGCCTTCTGGAGGTCTCCCTCAAAGTCCGTGAACTCGCCCTTCGCATTGTCGGCGAGGAACGGATATGTAGGTATTCCTCCCGCTGCCTTGATGATGTCGCAGACGACATCCATCGGCAGGAATGCTTTAGGGTCTTCCGGAACGAATGCAGCTCCTCCGGCCTTCAGCAGCTTGCTGCGGATTTCGTTCTCCACAGCAGCCTTGTTTTCAGGGTCGGACTTCAAAGGAGCTCCGAATATGGTTTCATAGATTCCGCGCCTGGCCTCTTCGCCCGGGAATGCCTTGTCCACGGCCAGCCTGAGGGCCTTGGCAAGATGCCTTTCACGGACAGAGCCACGTGTCAGTTCCCTGGTCACTTGCGCGAAGTCGATCCTGATCCCGGACTTTACGCTATCAAGGTGGTCGTTGAGCTTGGCGCACATCTTCTCGACTTGGAGGTTGGACTCCTTCCTGACATCTTCAAGCAACCTGGCTTCCCTGCCGGAAAGGATTACCGGATAGGCAAGGCCCTTGCCGCTGAGATAGGTACGTCCCGGGTTGTTCGGGTCATTTACCCTCAGGCCGGCGGCCTGGTCTTCGGCGTTCAGGGATATGAACTCGATGTTGAACATCGGGCAGAGATTCCTCTCCGCACATCCGTCATTCCACTCCTTGTACCCGTCAAGGCTGTAGAAGTCGTTGATTCCCACTACGCCTACACCTTCTGCAGCCGCCATGTCCAGTGCCTGCGCGACATCGTCGAACGCACTGAAAGAATACGGGGTGTGAAGATGGGCGTTAACGTCCGTTATCTTTTCCATAATCTATGTTGTTTATAACAATCCTTCCGGGATGATCATCGAAATCTTCCTTTCCTCTTCGTCTATGGAGATTATCAGGTCCTCGTGCAGGGGGACCATCGCCTGGGCGGTACCGGAACCGACATACAGGCAAGGATTGCCAGGGATGTCTTCGTAACCGGTTATGGAACCGACCTCCGAGCCGGCCTCATCAAGAAGCGTCCAGCCCACCAGGTCTTCCACGGTCAGACCTTCGTCTCCGTCTTCATAATCAAGGATGGAACTGCGCGGAGCCAGTACCGGGCGGCCGGCTATCTCTTCGGCATCCTGCAGTGTCTTGATACCGGTGAGTTTCATCAAGGCTCTCGAAGTACCTCTCCGGTTGAAAGATTCGATAAAAAAGGGAACCGGCAGTCCATCGAATTCGATGAACACCGGTTCCTTGAGGTTCAAGTCCTCCGGATCCATGTCGCGGAAGCCCACAAGGACTTCGCCTTCGGTACCGTTGGACTTCAGTACCCGGGCAATCTGCAGAAAATCTGAAGAAGCCCCGGACATCTGTTTAAGCCTCTGCTGGTGCTTCCGGAGCAGCCTCTTCGGCAACTTCCTCGGCAGCCTTTGCCGCAGCAGCTTCCTCAGCGGCCTTGCGCTCGGCAGCTGCAAGTTCCTCGGCCTTCTTGGCGATGGCCTCGGCCCTGTCGGCATTTACCTTCTTTTCAGCAGCGAGGGCGACCTTCTTTGCCTCCTTGGCGTCCTTTACGAGACCTTCCTTCTTGGCATCGATCTTGGCATCCCTCTGAGCCTTCCAAGCATTCCATTTCTGATCGGCCTGCTCCTGTGTGAGTGCACCCTTGGCAACACCGCCGTCAAGATGGTTCCTGAGGAGGACACCTTCATAAGAAAGGATCCTGCGGGTGACGAGGGTAGGCTGGGCACCGACCTTGAGCCAAGCGAGAGCCCTCTCTGAATCGAGGACGATCGTTGCAGGGTTGGTGTTAGGGTTGTAAGAGCCGATCTGCTCGATGAAACGACCGTCGCGAGGTGCGCGAGAGTCAGCCACAACAATGTGGAAGAATGCGAAATTCTTCTTTCCGTGGCGCTGAAGTCTGATTTTAACAGCCATTGTGAATCTGTTTTTTGATTAAAAAATAAAACCTTATCGCTTTCATCCCGTGAAAGCGCACAAAGATACGAATAATAATTTATCCGCGAAAAAATTTTGGTATTTCCGGAATAATATCTATTTTTGCAATCCCGATCGACGGGAACATACCTGCGGTAGTGGTGAAATGGTATACACGCTACTTTGAGGGGGTAGTGGGCGCTAGCCCGTGTGAGTTCGACTCTCACCTACCGCACGAAAATCGGCTTCAGAGACATTCTGGGGCCGGTTTTCTTTTGTTTTTGGCGAGATTTTGGCGACATAAAATCAAGTATAATATTATTTTGGTTATCCCACGCAGTATTTCGTACTTTTGCGGTCTTTATATAGAATTAGCCGCGAACTATATGGACAAGCGACAACTCGTGGATGGCTGCAAACGTGGGGACCCCGCATCGGCGGAGGCCCTCTATCGAGGCTATTCCGGTAAACTTATGGGAATATGTCGGCACTATGTGGATTCCCAGGAGGTGGCGGAAGACCTGTTGCATGACGCTTTTGTTGTGATCTTGTCCTCTATCGGTCAACTTAGGAATCCGGAAAAGCTGGAAGCCTGGATGGGGGTCATCGTGAAAAACCTTGCTATCGATTATCTCAAGGAGAGCCAGCATTTCACACATCCGGAGGAAGACATCGACATAGAGGATGTCCCGGAAGAGACCGTGTATCCCGTCCCGCCTTACGATGATTTGTTGGAACTGATTGACCGCCTGCCAGAACAGTATGGAAAGGTGTTCCGCCTGTCTGTGCTGGAGGGGCTCTCGCACAAGGAGATTGGGGTGCTGTTGCATATCGGAGAGAAATCATCCTCATCCAATCTTTTCAGGGCAAGACAGGTACTACAGAAGGAGTTGAAACGGTACTGGCTGGCACTCATTGCCTTGATAGCCCTAATTGTCACTCCACTCCTGCTACATAAAGAGACGGAGTCCTTACCTGGACAGAATGGTCCTGTGGCCATGACACCCGCCGAAGACAGTATCAATGTTGTACAGTCGGTTGATTCGTTGGTAGCTCCTGTAACTCCGACATTGATAGAAAAAACTCGGATGGCTGAAATAAGCGCTCAAGATACAACTCCTGAGTTAAACGATTCTTCTTCCATAATACTTGAGAGTCTGGCTCCTATTGACATTCGTCCTATTTCTATCCCGTTCGCTTCAATCAGCGCATCCGAACAGAAATACATGATTAGAAAGCAAGAGCGACAGACGACAGAGTTCAACCAACCACTTCTGGCCGAAACCAGAACAACGGCGCGTAAGAATCTCCTTGGACTTCTGCCTTCCATTTCGGCGCTGCCCAGCGCTATTGCTGGAAGCAGCCCGATTGTGATGGGTTCCGGTATCCTGGCTCAAGCATCGTCCTACATTCTGGCTCCGGGCACGAGGGTCTCCTCTTGGGATGACTTCCTCACGGCAGTACAATCAATGGAAGATCATTACAGCACCGGCGACTCGCTCGCTTACTACAACTCGCTCCTCCATATTGCGGAAAGGCTGGCAGTACCGGAAGCAATGGATCCGAATCCGAAGCCTGTAGAGGAGAAGGCCGAATACGAGAAGCCGTTTACGCTAGGTCTCAGCGCCAGTATCGGTTTGAATGACCGCTGGAGCGTACTGACAGGTCTGGAATATACTCGGTTACGTTCTACGCATTCCATTGGCCGAGATACGTTGTATATCAAGAATCAGCAGACCATCCATTATCTGGGTGTCCCTCTCGGTCTATCCTATACGGTTTGGTCAAAGGGCAATCTAAACCTGAATGCATCGGCCTTCGGCAAGATGGAGATTCCGGTTGCTGGAATCCTGAACAGTGAGCACCACAACGGAGTGGCCTACACTTATCAGAACACATTGCAGTTAAAAGCTCCTGTTCAGTGGTCTGCGGGTGCAGGCATCGGGGTTCAGTATAATCTTACCCCTTGGATGGGCCTGTATGTAGAGCCGCAGGTTCGATATTATTTCGATACCGGAAGTGGCATCCAGACAATCAGACAGGTTCAGCCCGTTGAATTTGCCGTACCGTTCGGCGTACGACTGACCTTCTAAGGCACGCAGTATTTACCCGTCCGGTCAGTCTAATAGGAAAACAGACCAGATGGGAAACAGATACCAAGACCGGCATCAATACTTCG
>Ga0310697_10000694_pt1 | contig 43459 bp, 34 predicted proteins | sample 172DNAGHGlowgp2_FD_203883 | JGI IMG/M metagenome (GOLD analysis project Ga0310697, IMG submission 203883) | Sheep rumen microbial communities from Palmerston North, Manawatu-Wanganui, New Zealand - 1728 DNA GHGlow gp2 (v2) (version 2) | ecosystem: Host-associated > Mammals > Digestive system >...
GAAAGTTTGAAGGCTGCTCCGCCATGCCTGAAATACGCAATTGTGAGCAGAACTGCGATTATAAGGAAATCAAGCGAGACAGAAAAAGCAAACCACTCAACCGACTTGTGAGTTACAAGAATAAAAACTTTATATGCTGCAACAAGCACATATGAAATTGATTTCAGAATTGAAGCATATTTTGATTGAAGCTTTGACTGAAACCAGAAGTCAATTATTTCAAAGGCCTTAAAGACAAGTACGGAAGATTGTAATAAAGCTACCTTCAGAATTACAGGGTCACCTTTATCAACAAAGAAAAGAATGATAAAGATGGAAACCATCGAGAAAAGGCCTGCAAGCAGTCTCATAAAGATAGAACTTCCGATTATCTCTCCCTGCTCTTCAGGTCTGGCTATAAGTTCTTTTACAACTATTGCCTCAATACCAAGACCGGCAATTGCAGTAAAGAAAGCTGTATAGGCATTACAGTAGTTTATAACACCGTAATTGGACGGACCCAGATAGCGTACGGTAAGCATACCGATGACAAATGAAATAATCATCTGAACAGCCTGCTCCGCTATCATCCAGCTTGCGTTTTTAACCACACGGTTCTGCATAAAACTATTCACTTTTTCAGCCGGTAATACAGCCATGCGAGCCTGCCCTTTCCGAACGTTTTAAGCCTTACCAGAATTTCAAGTAAAACAAATTGCTGCTTGTTAAGCAATATATGAAGTAATCTGCGGTATCCGCCAATTACTTCAAGATGCTTTATTGCATCTCTGTAAGTATCCATCTCTGTCATCTGACGGAGATATCGTCTGCGCTCAAGTGTGCCTATCCCCCAGTCGCCGACAAAGGTGTTTTCAATGCTCGTACCGAGCTCATTTAAACAGAATTTGTAAATCTCATCTGTGGGGGCGGTTACGCCCCAACTTGTCCGTGCCTCAAAAGTTGCATCGGTAAGCGACATAACCAAATCCGCATACTCCTGATTGTGTTTCGCTATAACCACTGATGCGGGAGATAAGCGGTAATTGTAAAGAATATCTGAAACCACAACACAGGAATTTGCGTGTGAAAAAAAGTCAAGGTTGAAGAATCCGTCTTCCAGACGACTGAGTTTCGGAAACGCTAAGTCATTGTCTTTAATGACTTTTGCTTTATAAAGCTTGTTTCCGATAAAACCTACACGTCCGTCAGGAAACCATGTCGCAACATATTTGCGAACCGAATCTGTATTGTTAAAGAATTCGTCTTCAAAACAATGCGGCTCAATACCGCCGTCTTCCCTGAAGCCGGCATAGCCACATAAAGCAACATCTGCATCTTTCTCTGTGGCGGCGCTCAGAAGCTTTTCAACAAACAACGGCTCATACCTGTCGTCTGCATCGAAGAAGCAAATATACTCGCCTGAAGCGTTTTCAAGACCGAGATTTCGTGCAGCACCCGTGCCTATGTTCTCATCGGTGTGCAAAACACGGATTCTTTTATCTTTCACGGCGTAACTGTTACAGATATCAAGACTGTTGTCGGCAGAACCATTGTCCACCAACAATATTTCCAGATCTTCATATGTCTGCTTCAGAAGTGATCCGATTGATTCGTCAAGATACTTTGCCGAATTATAAATCGGAACTATTACCGTTACTTTCATTTAAAGCCTTCTCAAATTCTTCAATATTGCTGCTCTTATGAAGTGAAGAGCGGCCTCTGCCCAGCAGTTTCACTGCCAGAACATAAAGCGGTGTAGAGTGTATTAAAAGCCATGTACTGTAACGCTCTTTTTTGCTCGTAACATTAAGAAGCGGTTTGACTTTTTGCTTTATGCCGGAGATGTCGGCAAACTTCACTGCATCTGAAAATGAAAACGCAAGACAGGCCTGCCACATTATTGACCAGTAAATACGCGAGACACACCAGATGTCATATACTCCGAGAAATTCCGGAGCCTGCTCCTTGAAGAAATCTCTGAGTTCTTCAAGGATTATCACATTTGTAAGCCTTTCAACATTAAACGATTGAATGGCAGAACCCTTGTGAATGACATAGAAATAAATCTGGTGCTGTGTCAGCAGAATATCTTTTGCCATAAAGAAGACTCTGTACAGGAATTCGTAGTCCTCATAGTATCTGTAGCCTTCTCTAAATTTAAAGTTAAACTTTTCGTAGAATTCCCTTGAAATAAACAGGCTTACGGCACCATAAAGTGTAGGGTACTTTGCAAAATCGGTCAGAAGAGCAATGTTACCATATGGTTTGGCACCTTCAAACGTTGTTGAAGCTTCTTTCTTGTCATTCTCGTGAAGTTTTCTGAGCTGGAAAACGAGTATGTCAAATTTGCGGTCCAGATTCTGTGTAAGTACCGAAACATAATCCGGTGCCACGACATCGTCCGAATCTACAAAACTCAGATACTTTCCTTCCGCATGAAGCAAGCCTTCATTACGCGCGGATGAAACTCCGCCGTTCTCTTTGTGAACAACTTTGACCTTCAGTTCTGTCTTTGCAAGTTCTTCCAAAGCGGACAGCGTTCCGTCCGTGGAACCATCATCAACACAGATGAGTTCAAAATCCTGCTCCGTCTGTGCGAGGAACATTTCACCTATTCTCTTTACATACTTCTCTCCGTTGTAAAACGGAATAATGACTGAAAGAAGTAGTGTCATACTTTTCTCCTCATAAGTTTCTGAAGCTTACCGTAATTTACACCACAAAAATGCAATATAAGAGTCACAAGATATCTGGGCGTTGTTAAAACATAGAACTTCTTACTCGCACCGAAAAGGTACTTTCTGAAATCTCTTGCCCGCTCCAAACCTCTGCTGCGGTCAACATCATAAATCAAGGCAATATTCATATGCGTATTTATGAGCAATACGATTCGTCTGTCCAGGTACCTTCTCTTTGCAACAGAGTCAACCTCAGTATGTGTCGCGAACCTTATTAGTTCGCGAGTTACTTGTGAATGATGCGAAAACCGTTTTACATAGTTCTTGAAATTTATACTCTGGTTCTGGTTACCAACCAGATATTGGTAAACTTCAAAGTCCGTAAACTCAATGGTTTTCGCCTTCACCGTAGACTTGATAATAAACTCAATATCCACATAGAAAATGCCTTCAAGCAGGTGAATGTTGTTCTCTCTGAGAAGCGAAGTTTTAACGGACATTGTGTGAATCATGATATTCGGTGTAATAAACGGATCAAGACACACTTCATCAAAACTGTATGTTCTGCCAAAATCCACAGTCTTCGGCGGAGCGAAATATTCCTCCTCACCCGTCACCATATGAACTTCGCGCTTATTGTCTATTACAATATCTGCTGATGACTTTTCAAGGTAGTCAAGCAGTCTGGCCATACCGTCAGGATTAATCCAATCATCACCGTCAATTATTCTGAAATACTTTCCGGTGGCATACATAATGCCCCTGTTTACGGCAGATCCATGTCCTCCATTTTCTTTATCTATGAGAACAAAGATATCTGAAAACCTGTTGACAAACTCTGAAGCTATATCATGTGTTCTGTCAGATGAACCGTCATTTACAATAATTACTTCCAGACGGCCTTTAAACCGCTCGTCCGCAAAAGACGACAGCCCTTTTTCAAGATACTGTTCAACATTGTATGACGGTACAACTACCGACAAAACAGGTTTCATACTATACCTCTACAATTTCCACTTTTTCCTGGTCCTTCTCTTTATAATTCACTAGATAACCAAGTACATACCAAAAGATAAATGCTCCTCCGGTGTTCATATAGAATGTTTCAGAATAAGTCAGCATTGACGCAAATATTGCAGCAATAATTGCCATCATAAATGCAAACTCTCTGTAATCAGTCAAATCTTTATACTTCTTTATCAACGTCCAGATAACCCATCCCATCAGCATAAACAATATTGCCACACCGATAATTCCCTGACTTACAAGTATGTCAAAGAAGAAGTTGTGCATGCTTTCAAACTCAGCATAGGTATCCGGAATTTTATCGTAAGCATATTCGCGAATATTTCTGTAAGAGATGCCAACAATCGGATGTTGCTTAAATATCTCTATGGCATTACCCCAGATTGCTATTCTGTTATTTGTTACATCTGTGCCTCCGCCAATCTGCTCATCCACACGTCCTACTCGAGCAAGGTCCATCTCCATTGCTATTTCTTCCTGAGACATACCCGCCCTGGTTGCGGAAATCTTTGCTATCTCTACTCTGGCAGCACTGGTAAGATTTCTTATTCCATAAGATCCAACAACAAGTATCGTTGACAAAACAATTGCAAGAGCAATCGATCTAGCAAATCCTTTTGATTTTGAGACCCATAAAACGCAAGCTATGACAACTGCTGCCACAACAGCAAGCAATCCAGTACGCGAATCCGCATAGCAAAGATAAAGATACTCCAAAACAATATTGATAACTAAAACAGCCTTAATTCTTTTATCTTTACTACCATCGCCAGTCAAATAAAACAGCGATATTACAATCGAAACGATTGACAAAATTGCACCGTAATTCGGATCGGTATAAACTCCCCAAAGACGGTTATCTACAAATCCGCCTAGCACCCAATACATACCATCAACAAGTGAGTAATACTGCCACCTCATGAGCATCATAGTAATTGAGATAATTGCAGAAACACATGTATAAACAAGAATCACAGCAAAGATAATATCCCGCTCTTTGGAATAATCCGCATTCTTATCAAATGCAAAAATCAGAAAATATTGGATTAACATCCAGACAACAGCTTTAACATTGTCAATATAGCCGTAGTCAAATGAATTAACTGCCCCCAAAGCGTAACTGCATACAAAAGACAGCAAGAGAAACACTCCGACATTGAGATAGTCCCTAACATGTAGTAAGCGCATTATGCCAACCACTACACCCAAAGCGACAATGACATAAGACAAATGCGGAATATACCAATGCCTTGCAAAAAAGACGTTGAACGAAATCAGCACAAAGAGCAGATATGAAGTTTTAAACAGTTTTTCAAAGTAATTCTGCATTAACACTCTTTTCAAATGTCTCTTCCTCTTTATAATTCACCAGATAACCAAGTACATACCAAAACATAAATGCTCCACCAGTGTTCATATAAAAAGTTTCGGAGTATGTCAACATTGAAACAAATATAGCTACAAGAATCGTCATCATAAAAACAAATTCTTTATATGAAGATATACCCTTATACTTTTCAATTAACATTTTCACTGCCCAAGCAAAAAACAACAAAATTATGACCACACCTATTATTCCTTGGCTCACCAGAACATCAAATAAGAAACTATGCATACTTTCATAGCCACAAAAAGTATCTGGTATATTCTCATTCGCATACTCAAAAATATTTCTGAAAGAAATACCTATTACCGGATGTTGTTTAAACAATTCCATTGCATTTCCCCATATGCCAATTCGACTATCAGAAAAAAATGAGCCATCAAGTATTCGATCAATTGATCGCCCGCCTACATTAACAACTCCATTTTTATTTAACATAGACTGAAATACAATCAGCGCAAAGAATAATATAGCAAGACATCCAACTCCAACAAAAACATTCCTTGTTGCCCTCTTATTCTTCACACAAACCATTAGAGAAAAGACAATAAACGCAAAAAAGAACGAAAGCATCCCCGTTCTGGAACCAGAGAAATACAAAAACAGGAATTCTAAAACGCAGTTGATTATTAAGAATATCTTAACAATCGTTTTTATACTATGCGCACAGACCAAGTAATAAACTGACAAGACAATAGATACAACAGCAAAGACAGCACCATAATTAGGGTCCGTATAACACCCATATAGTCTGCTATAAACTCCGCCGCGTATAGCATATAAATCATCCATTAAAACATTTAATGTCCAATCTGTAAACAACATATAAAGCGCTATTACGGCACAAAAAAAAGTATATGTAATGAACGTTATAAACAATGCATTCTTCTCTGTGGAATAATCCCCATTTTTATCAAATGCAAAAATCAGGAAAAACTGAATTGACATCCAGACAACAGCTTTGACATTGTCAATATAACCGTAGTTAAATGAATTCAATGCTCCCAAAATGTAACTACACACAAAAGAAAGCAAAAGAAACACGCCAGCATTGAGATAATTTTTAACATGAATCAAGCGCATAACGCCAACTGCTATTCCCAAAGCAACAATCACATAGGACAGATAAGAAATATACCAATGCCTTGCAAAGAAGACATTGAAAGAAATCAACACAAAAAGCAGATATGAAATTTTAAATCCAATTTCAAATCTCCTCTGCACCGTTTGTCTTCCCTTTCAAGCAATAATAATTAAAATAACCAAGATAAAGCCAGAAAACAACATTGAAGAAGGATACCGTATAAAGAATCCTCGACTCTACGAGTTCAGAAATCAAGAAATATAGCACCATAGCAAAACTGATTAGAACTTCTGAACTGATTCTTCCTTTATCAGACAGTAAGCTTAAAAACCTTATTGCAATAGTCAATATAGCAATTAAAAAGCACACAAAACCTGCCAAACCAGAAGAGCACAAAATTGTCAAATACACATTGTGAATTCCACCACCATCAATCGATGTTGTACTCCTTCCGTTAAATTGTTCATATACAATATTCAATGGTTCAATCGACCCTTCTCGTGTCCATCCAAAAACAGGTTTTTCTCTAAATACCGCCACAGCAGTTTTCCAAATTGGCAAACGCCCAGTTGTATCAGAAATGTCACTTCTGCTTACAGCACTTGCAAGCGAATCCTTAATCGACATAGTATTTGCCCTAATTACACCTGTAAGAGCACTTGTATCTGAAGAATACTTTTTAAGAATTTCCTCCAAATAGTTTTCATAACTTGTATCCTTGCTTGTGTTTTCAGAATCCTCGCTTGATACTATGCAGAGTTTATCTTTGCTATGTTGAATAAATGTAGAAGACTTTAAAAGTAGCAGTGCCAGGATAACGGAAATACAAATTGCCATCATTACTCGTAAGGCAGCGCTAGTTTTTTCCGGTTTATAATTCTTAAAAACGCCCACAAAGGTAAAAACAGCAATAACAAAGAGAAAACTGTAATATGATCCTCTTGACTCCGAAAGTAATAAAACAACATATTGAAGAACAATGTTAACTATTGTTATCAGCGCAAGAACTATACAAGTAGCTTTGTTCTTGTTTCTTTTAACAAGCAAGATGTATAGAGATGCAATAATTGATACTGCAGCGATAGCACCACAGGTATTTGGATTATAGAATCCACAAAAGCGGTAACCACCATGCATCCCCACATAATACTCTGCGTCTAACACATACCACTCATTGATATTGAAAAAGTAAGTGACAAACGAATTAGCAGACAAAATCATTGTCACAGCAACCAAAAAGTATATTATTTGTGGCATAGTCTCTGTTTTTTTACCTTTTGGGAAAGTCAGCAGCAAAAAAAATACAAGCATATATGCTAATTGCTTTATATTCTCTGCAAGCATTGTATGCCTGTTTAATAAAATCGTAACAAAATAAAAGAAAGCAAAGCATAGCAGTGCTATGCTTGCTTTATCTTTAAGCAAATCTTGAAAACCTTTTCTGAAGAATTGATATGTACAGATTATTATACCAATAAGCAAGATGTATTTAACGTACCCGCCATAGGCATAATGAATAAACGGCACCAACATAAACGCAGTTGCCACAAGTATAAGTATTTGAAATACCAAAGGACTGAGTATTTTGTCTGCCGTTTTAAGTAACATTTAATTCTCCTGCATATGATAAGTAGGTACTACTTCTGCTACAAGTTCCTTCATGTTTGGAACTTCATCCTGATAAGCTACCCTGAGACGTTCGAGATCCTTCTTAAATTTCTCGTCGTCCATCTCTATTGGCTTGCCGATATGAATCATAGAGTTTTCCGTATCCTGAAGACCTTCTTCATCCATCAGAAGTTCTTCATAGAGTTTCTCGCCGGGTCTGAGACCTGTATATTCAATCTTTATATCTACGTCAGGCTCAAGTCCCGAGAAACGAATAAGATTACGAGCCATATCGTCAATTCGCACAGGTTGGCCCATGTCAAGCACAAATATTTCTCCGCCCTTGGCATAGTAAGCTGCCTGGAGAACTAAAGATACCGCCTCAGGAATTGTCATAAAGAAACGGGTTATATCAGGGTGAGTTACAGTTACAGGTCCTCCCTCTTCAATCTGCTTTTTGAAGAGAGGAATAACAGAACCATTTGAACCAAGCACATTACCGAAACGGACCGCAACAAATTCCGTATCCGGACATTCCCTGTTCATCATCTGAACTACCATTTCACAAAGACGTTTTGATGCGCCCATTATGTTAGTTGGATTAACAGCCTTATCTGTCGAAATAAGAACGAAGCGTTTTACACCATATTTGGCAGACATCTCTGCCATTTTAAGTGTGCCGAAAACATTATTCTTAATTGCCTCATTAGGACTGTCTTCCATAAGTGGGACATGCTTATGTGCTGCAGCGTGGAAAACAAGTTCAGGCTTATACTTACTCATAACAAAATCAAGACGAGCAGTATTTCTGACGGAACCTATGAGAACCACAAGATTAAGTTCCGGATAATCATGTAACAATTCCTGTTGAATGTCATAAGCATTGTTCTCGTATATGTCAAAAATAATTAGTTGACGTGGAGCTGCCTTAGCTATCTGTCTGCAAAGTTCAGAACCTATTGAGCCGCCGCCACCAGTTACCATAACAGTCTTTCCGGCAATTGACTGAAGTATTTCAGAATTGTTTACTTTGATGGGATCTCTGCCTAAAAGATCCTGTGCGTCAACTTTACGGAGCTGATTAATTGAAACGTCACCGTTTACAAGCTGATAAACGCCGGGAAGAACCTGTACCTGACAACCGGTCTTTGCACATATTTCAAGTATTTCCTTCTTGTCCTTATTCGAGGCGGAAGGGATTGCAAAAATAATAAGCCCGATATCATATTCTTCACACACTTTTACAATGTCCTCCCTGTTACCTGCAATAGGAATACCATGCAGAATTTTCTTTTTCTTAGCAGGACTGTCATCAATAAAGCAGCGAACCTTAGAAATATGAGGGTCAAGTTCTCCGAGAATTGACATTCCTGCAGAACCTGCACCGATAATCATGACGTTAGTCTTATTCTCATCCGCCTCTGTTTCAAATCTTCTTTTCACCATCCGCAAGAATCGATATGAGAATCTTATAACAACAGTACAAATAAAACTGAAAATAAGACCTATAACGTATACACTTGTCGGCAAAAGATAAAGACCTTTTGTAAAAAGATAAATCAGGCCTATTACAGACAATAGTGCATAAGCCAGAATTATTCTGAATACTTCATTTCCGCTAACAAATGACCATACACTGCTATAAAGTTTCAGCACAAAGAAAACACATACAGACAGCAATGCCCACAAGGGAGCAAATTTCAAACAGAAATCCGCATAATTGTTTGGTATACCGCTGAACCTAAGATCAAAGCGTAACCAAAGGGCAACAAAATAAGAAACAAAAATCGACATAAAATCGAGAACAACGATTGTTCCGATTTTCAAATATCGTTCCAGATTGATTCTTTTATCTTTCTTTTCCATATTTCTCCCTTATTACTCTATGATAAAACCAAGTATTTTCTTATTTGCAAAAGAACACATTTCTTTTTTTCTAATAATCGTTTTGCGAGAAGAACGTTTAAGATTCTCTGCAAATATTACGCCATCACACTTAGTAAATTCTTCAAATGAATCTTTATTGTTTATAATATCAACAGCGAGTACCGCATTGGGTAATGCTTTTACCATCTTTTGGAGAATATCACTGTTACTGTCAGAGATAACAGCAATTAAATTGCAATCATTAACAGAAACAACATTAGTTATTTTTGAAGCAACTAATTCCTCGTTTTTGCTTATTTCACCAAGGGAGGATGCGCCAAGGAGTGTTGCAAGTTCGTTCTCCGTCTTTACAGTTCCTGAAAGAACATACTTAACACCATAAAAAGCAGCAGTTAAGAAGAAACCAACAAATAGCCCTAAAACAACATATTTCGGTATGCTGACCTCCTCATCAAGTTCTTCATGAATAAGATACTTAAGAAATGTCAACTGATTACCTGTAAATAATTTCTCTTCGTTGTCGATGTTTGTAGTAATTGTAGTCAAACGCTCAACATTCTTACTTTGAGCCTCTGCCATAAGAGTATCCACTATTTTACCTGCCGACTCAGAGGCAAGAATAATATCGTGGTCACCATAAACTTCGGCAATTTCAGACTGTTTTTCTATAATCGCCGCTTTTATATAATCGCCCATTTTTGCAAGCAAATCATCCGAAGAAGCATAAATTGTTATAGTTAAAACACCGGAATCTTTTTCTTCTGTATTGATATTGACAAGTTCCTTTACATATGTAGGATTACCCTCTTCTCCGACAGCTTTTGCAAGATCTTCATAGAAGGTGTCCTCAGAAAAAGAAGAGATATATGCCTGAATAATCGGAATAAGGTTGTTGCTTTCTTCGATTACAGGATATGAGACTTTGTAGTGATTATCAATATAGTAGGAAAGTTTTAACGCATCAACGCTATAAGGGTTAAGATTTTGGTAAATAGAGTTTTCGTTGTACTCTTTCTGAGTCTTGTACATTGCTCGATAATTGTTGATGATTTCCGCAGCGTCTTTTACGTTATCAATTTCTTCCTGTGTCATGCCTGCAGTCAGAGCTTTAATCTGTTCTTCTGTTTCAGGTTTAGCCTTATTTGATTGGAAAGCACCATATGCTCCGCCGAGGATGGCACAGATCAAAGCGCATGCAATGATTATCTTCCATTTTTTTAAAACGGTTTTGCAAAGGTCGAGTAAATCGATTTCAACATAATTGTCGTTCATGGTGTCCTCCGTTATCTGTTTGCTTTAAGAGTAGCAAATATTCTTACGTTGTGCGTTTTCATCCATGAGATTGTTTTGCCTTCCAGGTAGGTCAGTAAAACAAGTCTCAGTTTTATGGGAATGAGCATGACTCGCATATACTGTGAGTTTGGCTCAGTTGTTTTTAGTGCATTTCGAACTCGTTTGGAGTTTATTATCTTGAAAATCTGCTTTTTCTTCTGTACAGGCTTGAGGTTGCAGTTAGAGTTTGTCAGGTTTTCAATACAGCCTATTATACGTTCTATGTACCTTCTGGAGAGCATCTCCTGAGTTTCAGGAGTGTTTATGTTCCAGTAATTGTAAAGGTCTTCCATCCAGTCCTGTTCTTCCTCACGCTTTTCGTAGAGGTTGGGACGGTACTTAGCACCTTCCGACTCTTCGCGCTGGCGGATGAAGTGGTAGTACTTTGAGTCTATTACTGTTACTCTTTCTATGTCTCGTACCACACTCAGGTTCCAGGGGAGATCGTCCCAGAATGTGTCAGGGAAATAAAGATTGTTTTCTTTTATGTAACTTGACAGTACAAGTTTGTTCCAGGGAGCGTAAAGGAGACTCGCGTCAAACATGTTGTACGCATACTCACGAAACTCCTGCTGAGTTTTAAAATGGTGAGTGGGGACTGACTGTTCCTGGGTGAATTTACCGGTTTCGGAATAGTAGGTGTCTATGAAGAAACCGCAGACCACCATCTGAGCATTATCCTCTTCAGCAGTTCGGACCAGGTCTTCGAGCATGAAGGGTTCTGCCCAGTCGTCAGGGTCCATAAAAAACATGTACTTACCTTCGGCTTGGTCTATTGCAACATTTCGCGCTGAAGGAGCACCGCCATTTTCTTTATGGATGACTTTTATTCGATTGTCACTCTTTGCATACTCGTCACAGATTTCTCCGCTTCTGTCTTTGCTGCCATCATCTACAAGGAAGAGTTCAAAATCTTTAAAGGTCTGTTTCTGAATGCTCTCTATGGACTTGGCAAGGTAGTCTTCTACACCATAGACAGGTGCGATTATGCTGACTTTCGGGTTCGGCATTTGCAATACCTCACGTGCTATTTTTTTGTTTTAATTTTGGTTTTGTTTGTTGTCTATTTGTAATTCTTCTATTACTTCTTCTCTTCAGTAAACTCTTCTGTGGATTCACGCATGAAGAGTATTTTTATTGTCATGAGAATTATGCGCAGGTCTGTACGCAGGGAATAGTTTTCTATGTAATAAAGGTCAAGTTTGAGTTTGTCGTACGCGGTAGTGTTGTACTTGCCGTATACCTGAGCATAACCGGTAAGGCCTGCTTTGACTTTGTGACGGTATTTGAACTCGGGTATTTCCTTGGTATACTTTTCCACGTTCTCAACCATCTCGCATCTCGGACCGACAATGGACATGTCGCCTTTGAGAATGTTGAAAAGCTGCGGCCACTCGTCCATTCGTATTGCACGGATTACTTTTCCGACCCTGGTTATACGGTCGTCATCCTTGGTTGCTGAATGAGCGCCGGTGTCTGCGTCTGCGTCAACTTTCATTGAACGGAACTTGATGATTTTGAATATCTTCCCGTCCTTTGTGACGCGATCCTGACGGAAGAAGACTGGTCCACCGTCGTCAAGTTTAATGGCGAGGGCTGTGATGGCCATGGGGATGGCCATGACAATCAGACCGAGCAGTGAAAGGACAATGTCCATGATGCGCTTGAAGAAGCGCTCTTCAAAAGTGAGGCCGCTGTTGCGGCAGAGCAGAAGCGGTGTATCAAACATGTGGACGTTTTCACCGCCGCGGATCATTATGTCTGAAATCTTCGGTATGACATATACGCGTTTATCGTTGTCATAGCAGAACTTCAGTATGTCGTTCCTGTCAGGGCCCTGAATCTCACATATTATTACGCCGTCGTAGTTTAAGATACGGTCGTAGATATACTCAAGACCTTCCTCAGCTTTAACCGCCTCGCAGACTCTGAACTGGTCATCACGATAAGCCATCTTCTGAACCAGGTTTGTAACCGAGTGATTTGAGTAGATAAGAACCATATCGCGCGGCGGGAAAAGTTTGTTGTTTAAGAAGGTACAAACCATTGCCCAGACAAGTATGATTGCAAGCTGTACCAGAAGAAGAATTCCATACGGATGGAACGGTATGAGGAAACGCGCAACAAGGGAGGTTACTATGTACATGATTATGTCGACCATTAAAGTAGTCAGGGCCTGGGAGTAGACAATGTCCCAGACTTTATAGAAACCTACCTTGAAAGCGCCGTAGACTCGTGAAAGCAGATACTGAAGTACAAAGTAGAGGGCAATGATAAGGTAGTTACCACGGACATCGAAAGCCCAGATCTGAACAAGGTTGTCATTAATCCACAACCATGTCTTTGCAAACGCGAGCGTAAGCAGTGCAAGTATAGAAAGAGTTACGGCAAACTTTGACAGTTTGTTGAACTCATCGTTATTCCTTTTTCTTTTAGGTTTGTTTTCCATAGAGAACTCCTAAACAGAATTAATCGCTTTATTATACTATATGCGAGTATTAAAAGCAAATTTAGGTGTAATTAATTTATTATATAAGGGAAGCGCCGACTGCGTGCCGGCGCTGTTGTTTTGTTGTTTTTTATTTGCTTTTTGTTTTTAATTTTTGGTGTTTTACTCGATTGTGAGTGCTTCGCCGTCCATGACCTGGCGAATATACTCTTTGGCCTGCTCTACAGAGGCTTCATCACGGATGATGACTGAGAGAGACTGGCCGGAAGTTACGCAGACAGCGTAGCTTCCTTTACCTGTAACGGCATAGGACTTCATATCCCAACCATCACCGCTGCCGAGCATGTCTTTGACTGCGTATGAGATGAGCATCTGAGGAGCATCAGTTTCAAACATACCTTTGAGGCTGTTCATAAGGCCCATGTAATTTGAAATAAGTGCTTTTGATGATGTCATCTTACTTGCAATAGCCTTAATGACTTGCATCTGATGTTCGCCGCGGGCAAGGTCTCCGCTTGCGAAAGCGTGACGTTCACGGGCATAGGCAAGGGCTTCATAACCGTTCAAGTGGTTCATACCCTGGTTTATGTGGACATTTGAACCGGGTTCGGTGGTAAAGGCCACATCTGAGTAAATGTCGATACCGCCGATTGAGTCTACGAGCTTTTCAAAGCCTGAGAAGTTTATGCGGCCGAAATAGTCAATTTCATCAAGTTCGTAAAGTTCTTCGAGGGCGGCCATACTGTTTTCAATACCGCCGAGACCACAGTGGGTGAGTTTGTCCATTCCCTTGTATGCGGGATTGTTTACGTAGTAATCACGAGGGGTGTTGAGAAGGAGGACCTGATGGGTCTTAGGGTTTACAACCATCAGGATGTTTACGTCACTTCTTGTCTTCTCGGAAAGGTTATTATCACGGGTGTCAGAACCGCTTAAGTACACAATATACGGGTCATCAAGCTGTTCTTTGGTAATCTTTTTACCGTCAATTATTGTACCGAGTGTACCGAGAAGTTTGCCCATCATTACCATACCGATGACGGCAGCAATTATTGTGATTACAGCAAGGATTGTGGCTGCAATTTTGCGTTTGCCGAACTTGTGCTTTGAGGGCATGAACATCAGTGCACAAATAATAAAGAGAAGAAGGGCAAAGCCTAAGATTGCCAGGGCCATGAACTTCATGGGAAGCATGTTGAGTTTGAGAAGCATTATGATATCAATTACTTCACAAACGCCCGCTGTGGCACAAAGAGCGCCAAGGCCTCGTTTCTGCTTCTTTGAAAGCTGTTTTGAGTTGCTGTATATATCGTTTGAAGACGTTTCCGGCTCAGGTTTTCTTGTTCTCTTGGGACTTGTTTTCGGGGCTGCTTCTCTTTGTACTGTCATCTGCGGTCTGGAGATGGGAATATCATCTTCAGGGATAGCATAGTCAGGCTCCTCAAAGTCGTCAGACTTTGAGAAGATATCCTCGTATTCGTCATGAGAGTTTGAGGAAATGTCCTCATATTCATCTATCGGGTCTTCTTCTGTTTTTGACTTTACATCTACGATTTCATCATCGTCTATCAGGTACTTGTCGTATTCTGAGAAGCGGTTGTTCTTGTCCAAGAGATCGTCTCCGTTTTCTTAATAATGAAAAATGCGCCTTATTATACTACTAATAGGGCGCGTTGTAAACAAATTGTTACTTTTTTAATTTTTTTGTATGTTTCTATTTGGTTTTGGTTTTGTTTTATCTGGTTTTGTTTTGTCTTTACTTGTAGTTTTCCAAAGTCGGGGTCATTATGAAATCGAAGGGTTCTTCTGAGGTTATTGTGTAGGTTATGGTGACCTTGTCGTCCTTTCTGAGTCTTATGTTGTGGGTGTAATAAAGGTCGTAGCCATGGTAGTTTCCTTCCCTGAACCTGGTACCGTCATCGGCTTTGAGGTCAGAGATTTCTCCGCCCTTCGGTGCGGTCAGATGAAGGAAGCCGCATATGGTTCCGTAGGTGTCACCTATGACATATACGCTGCCCTTGTTTATCTCAGTCTGAGTTATGGAATTGCTCAGAGTGAGGGTTACTTTGTACTTGTCATTTGCGACCTGTTTTATGTCAGCCTTCATGTCAAAGAACCAGCCGAGTTTTGAGGGGACAGAACAGGAGAAAAATGCCCCTGTTCCGAGGTTTCCGGCCGCTTTGAGCTCCTTTGCAAGGTCCTCGGTTTTCCTGTCCTCAAACCACATTAAAATAGTGCGGTCTTTGACACCTTTGTTGAAGATTTCAAGGAAAGCGGGCAGGCTTTCAAATTTAATATCACCGAGTGCAACCTCCATGGTTTTTCCGGCAATTTCAGCAAAAAGCTGATCCGTTTTGTCGTTTGCTTCAGCTGAGGAACTGCCTTCATAGAAGTAGTCAAAATAGAGGTCATGCTGGATGACTTTTGTGGCATTTTCGCTGTTGATTACGGTGCCGTCGGAAAGTTCAATTTCCTGCCCCGTGGCCTTCAGCATTTCCCCTATTATTACGGGTGTGAGCGAGATTACACCGTCAACATGAGGGCCTGTTTTTTCTTCATAGCTTACGGCCCAGTTTTCACCTACCCGCTCAAAGTCAGGTATATAACACATATCTCGGGGATAGTCCACCCACCAGGAGAAAAGTTCACGCTCTTCCATGGTTGCACCCACGCTCGGAGGGTTTATGAAGGCGATGACGGAGTTTATGGGTTCGAAGCTGCCTATTTTAAGGACTCCGTCCTTGATTTCCATGCTGCCTATTGAGCCCGGAAATCCGCCTGAGGCGCGGATTTCCGCCATATTCTGGGCAGCGAGAACGTAGAAGCGGTCATCGCCGTCGCCGAAAATGTCTTTCAGCAGCGGAATGAGGGCTTTGTTTTCATTAAAGAGTTCAAGAACTTTATCAATTTTGTCGGAGTATTCCTCACCACCGAGTTTTATAAACCGAAACTTTACATCTTTAAGCTCTTTGGCATATTTTTCGAGTGACGGCATTGCGTCATTTACGAGGTTAATATATGCACTGCAGAGTTTTGCGTTGAAGCCGTCATCGATTTTAAGTTGGTCTATGGGATATTCTTCAAGGAGTTTGAAACCGGGGTGTACTATTTCCTCTGAAACGCCGTCAAATATCGCAAGTACGACATTTGCGCTCTTCAAGTCTTTGCCTACCAGTGGCAGATATGACACAAGTTTCCACTTGGGTTTGGAAAGGGTTTTTGACATTTTATCCGCAGTTTCCTCTGCCTGTTCCCAGGTCTTTTCCGCCTCAGTATAATTGTTGTCTTTGAGTTGAGTTGCAGATGCCTTGATTTCGCTTTTAAGCTCCTTTGCCTGCTTTTTCAGGTTCAGGGCACCGTCAATATATGTAATTAAAATAAGCAAGCAAAGGGCAACAATAACACCTATTGTTCCCTTGCTTGCTTTTATTTTAGGTTTATTTGGTTTTTCAGGTTTTGTTTTTGGCTCTGTGGCATTGGCCTTTTTGGGAGCTGCGTGCTTTGGGGCAGCGTGCTGAGGCTTATGCTTATTTTTCTTGGCCATCTTACTCCTTGGCGGTCTTGAAATTCCTGAACTGTGTCAGGTAGAAGAGCGCGCCGAGGGCAATCCAGATGATGAGCATGAGGTAGGATTCCTTACCGAAATGGACACCTGAGAGGCCCGGAATGGGGATCAGCTGAAGAATCATGAAGATTACCGAGAAGATTACACCGGTAATGCCCATTCCTTTGAGAAGCGCGTTCTTGTCGCCGTTCTTCTTAAGTGTAACAAGAGTTGAGGCACTTGTAAAGAAGTAGCCTATGGAAGCGCCTATGGCGGACATGTCGACGAACCAGCCGAGAGCCTCTCGACCGAGGATGGGGCCTGTGAGGGAGACGAGAATACAGAATATCATCGCGTTTTTCGGTGTGCTGTGTTTGTCGTCAAGTTTACCGAACCAGGCGGGAAGATAGCCGTCACGGGCCATTGAGTACATGAGTCTTGAACTTGCGAGGTAGAAGCCCATTATGCCGGAGAGGACCGCGCAGGAGACTCCGAGGCCTATCAGGACCTTGCCGAAGGTGCCGAGGAGTTCTTCAGCGGCAATGAGGAGTACCCACTCGCCTGCCATGACTCTGTCGGGCCAGTTTGTGAGGGCCGCCGCGGCGACCGCGTTGTTTGATGAGTAGACAAAGCAGCCGAAAGCAATGGCGACAACCATTATGCCCATTACTTTCTTGTATGAAAACTTGAACTCTTCGGCTGCCTGAGGGATTGTGTCAAAGCCCACGTATGCCCAGGGGGCAATCGCGAAAGTCGCGAGGATGGCGGAAAGGACACCCTTTCTGCCAACGTGGGCGAACTCTGCAATGTTCTCTGTTGTGGCGTTCGCTGCCATTGCGGCGGCCTTGTCAAAGCCCCAGATGGGTTCCATGTTAATGCCCTTGGCCTTTGATGAGATGAGGGCCGCAAAGAAGAGCGTGAAGGCACAGGTCGCCAGTGTTGCGGCAAGTATCGTCTGAAGGATACCGGCCTTCTTTACGCCGAGAATGTTGAGTACGCCGAAGAGGATGAGTATTGAGCCCGCGAGGAGAATCTCTCCGAGCCAGACCTCAAACCCGGCAATTGAATAGTTGAAACCGAATTTCAGTATGTCCGCCTTTCCGTCTATACCGTCAACTATGAGTCCGATTGCGGTAGAGTTCATGGGGACGTTTGTCAGATATGCGGCAACAAGGAACCAGCCGCAGATGTACGCAGGTGTCTTGCCGAAACAGTTCTTCGAGAAGGTGAACTCACCGCCCGCCTTCGGGTATTTCGGAATCATGTATGCGTATGAGAATGCGATGATTATCATGACGAGAGCTCCGAGCACCATCGCTATTGCAGTGCCTGCCACACCTGAGTTCGGCAGGAACTTCTTGCCCGGATTGATGAAAGATCCCCAACCTATTACACAGCCGAAGGCTATGGCCCAGACGTGCATGGGGCTGAGTTCTTTTTTAAGGCCTTTCTCCTCCATAATTACCTCCTTTTAAACATCATATGTCTTGTCTATGGCTTTCAACTCTCCAAAAGTGTCTATTTCAACTATATCTGAAAAGTCACAATAACGAACACTTACAGAATAATTATTCTTGCAATAGTTAAGAGGAACCTGATCCCAGTAACGCTCCTTACCGCCAGGCATATTGTATGTTTTTTCAATATCTTCGGAAAGCTTGCGTCCGTCCTCCTGTGTCCAGTATGAAATACCTACCATCTGGGCACAGTTTTCTCCGCCTATCTTCTGTTCCTTTATGATTCCGTCCTTGACGACGAAGCACCAGTCGTCCGTGCGGTCACAGGGAATTCCGAGAAAATTGGAAGAATATTGGTATTTAGTAATTAAGTCTTTATTTTTAAGAACTAAATCGGATTCGAGCACATATGCGTTTTCAAGAAGATCCTTTGCGATGAGGGCAGAAGATATGTTGTTGGCTTCATTGTAGATGGGGTTTTCAAGAAAACTGATATTTTCATACTTATTCTTTAAAACGTCAAACTGCTCGCCGAGGTATCCGCGGACAATTACTATGTCCTTTATACCTACCTCTGTTACGGCGTCCAGAAGCGTGTCAATTATGCGCTCGCCGTTGACCCGTACAAGGGGCTTCGGGGTGTTAAGCGTAATCGGCACCAGCCTTGATCCGAAGCCGGCAGCAATGAATACCGCCCTCTTTACCCTGTATGGTTCAAGGGCCATTATTCCCTTTGCCGTAATTGCTCCGCCCTCAATGAGTCCTTCGCTCTCGAGAGCCTTGCAGGTGCTGTTTATTGTTCCCAGTGAAAAACCGGTCGCCTTTTCGAGATCCCTCTGAGTCATGGATGCTTTGCTTTTTTCGAGAACAGTCAGTATGTCAAACTGTTTTCTTGTAAGTTCAAAATCTTCCACTTTGTGCCTCCGATTGAACAATTTTTAGGGGATTTTTCGCAAAAAAGTAACAAAACACTCCCGACGCGAAAACGTCGGGATGTGTATGCTGTTTTTGAACAAATTACTCGTTCATTTCGTCTTCGTCCTTGACGGCAGGAGCTGCTGTGAAACCGAAGCCTGCGAGTGAGTCGGGGATTTCTTCACCCATATAGTTTTCATCCCAGAACTCGTCCTCTTTATTCTCTTCCTCTTCCTTCTTCTTGGCGAAGATAGAGAATTTCTTCTTCTGTTCCTCTTCGGCTTTCTTTTCAGCTTCCTTGCGGGCAGCCTCTTCCTGTGCCTTCAGTTTCTTCCTCTGGCGGGGTGAGAGCTGTACGTCATCGGCAGATGACTCAAGGCCCGCACCGTATGAGAGAGTGGTTTTCGCCTCGTTGCGTTTCTCTTCCTTTTTCGGCTTTACGACCGGTACGGTCTTCGGCTTTTCTTCCGCAACCGGAAGAGGTATTACCGGTTCGGGAGTCGGAAGTGATGTTTCAGCTGTCGGAAGCGGCGCTTCCTTTTTATCTGCCTCTTCATTTAAGAGTTTCGTTTCCTCAAGTGCCCAGTTGTCTTGAGGCTGTACGGAGAGTTCGACCTTGCCGACCTCTTCCTTCGGAACTTCTTCCTCAGTCGCGCCTATGGTGACTGCAGGGCCTGCGGATGTGCCCAGGATGGCCTCCAGGCGTTTAGCCATCTCCTCCGGAGTGGCGGGGCCGGTCGGCTGCTCTGCCGCGGCGTTGGGGGTTGCAGCGTTTGCTGTTGTTGCTGCTGTTGTTGCTGCTGTTGTTGCTGCTGTTGTTGCTGTTGCTTTGGTCGCAGCGGCTGCTGTGGCTGCTGTGGCTGCGGTGGCGGCAGCTGCATCGGCTGCTTTACCCTTCTTTCTCTTGGCGGCTTTGGCGGCTTCCTTTTCTGCTGCCTTTGCGGCTTTTTCAGCCTCTTTGGCTCTTGCCGCTTCTTCGGCCTTTGCAAGTTTCTCGGCCTGTGCCTTTTCCTTCTCAAGTTTTTTGAGTTCCCTGCGGCTGAGCTTCTGCTCAGGCTCGGGTGCGGGATGATTGGCCTCGATGTTGGTGCTGAGTCTTGCGGCACTGGTTTCTGCACGGTTCATTGCAGGGCCTTTCTGAGGCGGTGCGGATTTCTTGCCGCGCGGAACCACGGGAGCAGCGGGAGTGTCATTGCCCTTCCTCGGGATGAAGATTCCGGACTCGCCCTTGGGGCTGGGTATGGCTCCATGAGCCGACGGATGAGAATCAAGATTCTCAGTGTCAACCCACGGTATTTCTTCCTTCGGAGACTTATTCTGTTTTGCTTCTTTTACTTTGCGTCTCTCTTCACGCTCAGCCTCTCTTGCAGCTTCGCGGTCGAGTTTTTCCTGCTCTTTTTCAGCCTTAAGTCTTTCTTTTTCGGCTTTCTTGGCCTTCTTTTTCTCTTCATCCGTCACGCGGCGTCCGAGAATATATCCGACAAGGAGCGCAAGTATGACAAGGGCAACGAACACGATTATGAGAATCTTATCTATGCCGAGTTCGGCGCCGCTGTTTGCAAGGGAAGTTAAGAACTCCATTAAAATACTCTCCTGAAATATTACTTGCCTGAAATAATTGCGTTTTGAACACAAAAACTCGCAATAATTAAGAATATTATAATACTCAATTAGGACAATATGCAACATTGATTTTAATATTTCCGTTATAGTTTTTGGTGCAATTGACTATTTAATATATATATAGTAGAATACAAAGGATATCTGCATGTGACCGGGAAGGAGGGAGACCCTTGATCAAATTCGTGACAGTTGACCGCTTAAGACCGGGTGTGACTCTCGCGAAAGATGTCTACGGAATAGACACTTTCACAGGCCATATTATCATGCTCAAGGCAGGTCAGCTGCTCTCCATGGCACATATCACAAAACTCATGGGTCTTGACCTTCAGGGTGTGTATATTAATGATCACTCTGCCGCTGCTCCCATTATTCCCGAAGAGGAGCGAACGGAAATTTACAAACTGATTGATGACCTCCAGGCCTCAGCGGATCCCGCCTACTTCAGTCTTTACAGAGAAAAGATTGACGAGGCAAATGCCGCTCTTTTGGACTTTGTCAACATAGTTTTACGTCGTGACGACCTCCAGCTCAGTCTCGACAGTCTGGATTTCAACGACAATGACAAATCCACCCATGCCCTGTCCATAGCAATTCTTTCAATTGTCATCGCAAAAGAGCTCGGACTTTCAAAACCCGAAATCCTGCGTCTCACATGTGCCGCGATAATCCACGACATAGGCGACACCCGTCTGCCGAAAGGCCTCATCGAGAAGCCGGCGAAGCTCACCGAAGAGGAGTTTGAGATTGTCAAGACTCATGCAAAGATGGGTTACGATATCCTTCAGGGCGAGGAGTACGAGGCCATTGACGACTCCGTCAAGGAAGCCGTGCTCTCGCACCATGAGCGCTTCGACGGCAGCGGTTATCCGAGAAGCATTTCAAGTGACGAAATACCGATTTTCGCGCGCATTATGGCCGTCGCCGACGTCTACTCTGCCCTGACTTCAGAGAGACCTTACCGCCCCGCTTACTCCGCCGCAGAGGCTATTGAGTACATTATGGGCAACAGTGACAGGCAGTTCGATTCCAACGTAGTTGCGGCATTTTTAAAAGTTATCTCACCTTACCCCATAGGCTCCTGTGTAAAGCTCTCTTCAGGAGAAAACGCAGTTGTCTCAAAGCAGAATCCGGAGAACCCCCTCCGCCCGGTTGTCTTCCTTATTGACGACCCGACGGCAATTATAGATCTGTACCATGACAAGTGTTTCTACAACGTAGTTATCACTGATCTCATGGACGACTGACGGGAGGCTTTTTTGTGCGTGTTTCAAATGAACTCTTCAGGGCATATGTTGAAGACACCACCGCTCTCGTCAATGAAATGGACGGAATTTTAAAAAAGCGGAACAGTATCGGCAGCCTTGACAGAGAGTCTGTGGATGCCCTGTTCCGCATTTTTCATACCATAAAGGCTTCGGCCACGGTTTTGGACGACTCCAAAACCGTTGACATAGCCTTCAAACTTGAAAACGTCATGTCCTACCTGCGAAAACACGGACCGAATTCCCTGCCGCAGGACAAGATTTTAAGCACACTCTTTGATTCCGAGTACTATTTCCGCAGCAGCCTCGGTTCATTTGCTGCCTCAAACGATACCAACTCGGAATTCCGCGAGAACTTAAGTACCCTGGTTGAGGAAATCGACTTTTCAGACGAAAATCCCGTTGACTCCATGGTGCCTTTTGACAGTCTCAAGCCCGTGCTTGAGAACGTTGTCGATGAGATGTGCTCAGAGCTCGGCAAGAAGGCTTCGCTGTACTTTGCAGGCGACAATATTTACATTGACCGCACACTTATGACGCGGCTTTCGGGCCCGCTCACGCAGATTATGAGAAATGCCGTGGACCACGGCATTGAAGTCCCTGCGGAGCGCGAGCGGCTCGGAAAGCCGCCCGAAGGCTCAATCACCGTAAACTACGGTCTTGAAGAGAATATTCTGTTCATCACCATCTTCAATGACGGCGAAAAACTGAGTCTCAAAAAGATACTCCGCAGAGCAGATGCCCTGCACATTTTAAAGAAACCCCGCGACCAGTACAAACCGGACGAAATTGCCGCACTGATTATGGAACGGGGCTTCACCACCAAGGAGCACGTAAATAAATGGTCCGGCCGCGGCGTCGGCATGGACATTATAAAATCGACGGCCCAGGACCTCGGAGGCAAGGTTTTAATCTCGTCCGGCGAGACCGCCGGATTCTCGATAACCCTCTCCTTCCCCGCCGACGACAAGTCCCAGCGTGCAGCGATCAGAGAGAGAATCAAAAGGAGTGACACGGATGAATAAAGTAATGATAGTTGATGACTCCACATTCATGAGAATGATGCTCAAGGACATCCTTACCCAGGCCGGTTTCAAGCACATTATTGAAGCGAAGACGGCCGGTGAGGCCATGATCTTCCAGCGTGTCGAGCGTCCGGCCGTCATCCTTCTTGACCTCACAATGCCTGACACTGACGGGCTTGAAGCTCTGTCAAAGATGAAATCTTTCGACCCCTATACCAAGGTTATCATGTGTTCCTCCATGGGCCAGGAGGAAGTCATCAAGGAGTGTTTTGAAAAAGGCGCTGACGACTTCATTTTAAAGCCCTTCAAGCCCGAGAGAATAATTCAGGCACTGACCCAGTTCATCTCTCTTGATGAGGAGTAAACATACAACAAAAAAGAAAAAGAGAATAATTTGAGGGCACCCTTGCGGGTGCCCTTGTTTTTTATTATTTATTTTTTGTTACTTGTTCCCCTGTTTAACAACCTTCCAGTTGTTCAGGTCGAAGATATTGTCGTGTACGTAGAAGTAGGTTGAGGGGGTGTAGGTGGTTCCGTCGTTCTCTTCAACTTCCCACTTGTGGTTGCCGGAGATATGAATTTCCGACTTGTCAACCTGCTTTACAAGGTCCTTCTTGGTGTAGGGGTTTACTGTGCTGTTTAAGGTGCCTTTGACCGCAAATATGGGGGCATCGGCATTTGTCATGAAGGTGTTGTCGGTCTGCGGCGCGCCTTCGGTACCAAAGTCCTTGACCAAGAGGAGGGCATTGTAGTACATGGTGTCGTTTGCGTTTGAGTGCTCTTCTCCGAGGACCTTGCCGCCTATTATACGGTCCTTGTACTGCTCAAGGCACCAGCCGTGGTCCGAGCAGATGATTATCTTCGTGTTGTCATAGAGGCCGTTTGCCCTGAGGTAGTCGAACCAGGCACCGAGGTACTTCATTGTGGCCATATTGACGTGATAGTTGGTGACCTGGCGGGCGGTCACAAGAGTTATCTTGTTGCCGTCTGCGTCTGTCTTCACTATCTTGCCGTCCCTGTAGAGGGCGGAGTTGTCAACACTGTCCTCGAAGGTGTATCCGGGCTCTTGAAGGAGGGTCGGACGGTGGGCAAGCTCGTTTGTCAGCATAATGAAACCGGGCTTGTCGCTCATCTCTGTCATCCTGTCGAGATTTTCCATGACGGAGAGATTATCGAGGTACTGGCTGTTTACGCCGGTGGCCTTTGTGAGTCCGTCGAGCACCTGACTTGTTATGTCGGTGTCAAGTGCTTCAGTTTGGGTGCTTTGAGTGTTCTGGCCGTTATCGGTTTGATTTTTATTATTATTTGTTTGATTGTTGCTTGTTGTATTTTGGTTGTTTTGGGTTTCCCGGTTGTTTTGCTTTTCTTGGTTTGCCCGGGTTGCTTCGTTGCTCAGGTTTGCTGCTGAGGCGGCGTTGTAGAGGCCGTCGTTGTAGAGGAGGGGCTGGAAGAGGAGCGGAGAGGTCTTGAAGAGCGAGTAGCAGAAGAAATTGCGGTTTAAGCTCTTGTCGATTGAGGCATAGAGTTCCATGTTCTCTATGGCATTGTTGCCTATGGTGATGTAGGCCTCCGTGCTCTCCAGGTCATCGTAGATACTTAGGTCCGGAATCCAGCCGTAGCCGGCAAGGGTCGGATCGCAGACCGCGACTGAGTAGCCCTCATTGCCGAACATTGTGGGAAGGACTCTCAGGGACTCGTCGTACTTGTCCTTTAAGAGTTCGCCCGTGCGCTTGTCCATCTCCTCCGGGGTGTATTCATAGCCGCCCCAGATGGGAGGGGCACCGAAAATTGTATGGGCGCCGAAGGAGGCTGTGTTCGGATAGTATGTGAAGCCTGAAAACTGTTCGTTCAAGGCTTTGTCTTCGTTTAAGATGAAGGGTATGTATGCGCTGGTTGCGCGATCCATCATTATCAGGATGACGTTCTTGCCCTTCTTTGAAAGAGGGAGCTTCGCGACGCGTTCCGTGGCAACTTTAAGCTGCGAGATGGTGTCCGTCGCGACCTTGTTTATCTGCACCATATTCTGTACGGACATGAAGAGAAGCGCGATTGAGATGATGAGTGCGGAGAACTTTGCGACCTCGTACTTTTTGGTCCAGATGATGTAGAGGAGCGCTGCCGCAGCTGCGAGGATTACGAGGTTTATTATTGCATTGCGGATATCAAAGGCGGGCGGCGTCTCAAACATCAGGGCGCTTGAGATGGTGCCGAGGCCTCGGCCGAATGCCATATAGTCTGTGAGGCCGATTATGCTGAGGGCCCAGACAAGAAAGCCCATGAGTTTCTTGCCGTTGTCGCCCGCAAGCATTCTGAAAACAGAGAACCAGACAATGAAGAGGCCTATGCTGAGCGACAGCGAGCCGACAAGGTAGTTCAGCGGGTTTTTAAGTGTCGCCATGTTTATAAACTCGGCAGGCGATGAGGCGATTACGGCCGAAGGTATGAGCAGGCCGAAGAGAATGCAGAGTGATACCGCAGCGAAGTAGAACAGGGATTTTCCGCTCTCCTTGTATTCCCTCCGGTGTTTTCTTTTAATAGTCGGCCATTTGATTTTGTAGGCGATGTTTTTAAAGAGTGAGAAGAGATTGTTGAGGGTCCAGTAGAAGACAAGTCCTGCCGGGGATTTGTAGAGGAAAACAAGGAATATGATTGCTATTCCGTAGAGCTGGACCTTGGACTTTATAGGGAATCCCTTTAAATAGATGGCGCTGGAGATGAAGTTTATGAGCGTCATCAGTATGGGCAGGAGATTCAGCGTCAGGCTTCCTAGATGGATTAATGCATCGGGTGCGCCGAGGTCTCTTATGGGGCCAAACGGGATACCATTCAGTGCCGTCAGATGCGACAGGAAGTGGTACGCTGCAATAAAGAAAGGAATTTCAAGGAGCAGCGATACCGAACCTTTCAAGGCGTCTGTCGGCTTGTACCCGTTCTGGCGGTAGTAGGTCTGCAGTATCATATACTGCTCGTCGCCCTTGAAGGTCTTCTTTATGTGCTTCACGCCGGGCGCGAGCGCATTTTCTATGTCTCTCTGGCTCGCCTGCATCTTGTCCGCCTGGCGGTAGAGCGGCAGGACAAGGAAATTCATGGCGAGACTCAGGAAAATTATCGAAAGGCCGTGATTCTGAACCAGTTTGAAGGCAAGCGTAAACACGACCTCAAAGAAAAGCTCTAAGGGGCCGATGAAAATATTGTAGATTACGCTGCCGAAAGTCATTATCCAGCCTTCTCCGTTTCTTTCTCTGTTGTTGTCTCAGGTTCCGTCTGTTTCGGCGGAGGGTTTATTCTCCTGGTTGACCAGTTGTTTACGTCAAAAATATTGTCGTGGACGACAAAATAGAGGTTGTTTCCGAAGGTATTGCCCTGATTGGCTTCAACCTGCCAGTTCCGGGCAATGTATACGTGTACTTCATCCTTCTTCACCGTGTCAGCAAGGAGCTTTCCGGTGTAGGGGTTCTTCGCGTTCTTTATGAGTCCGTCCGTTGCCATTGTCGGAACGTCTGCATTTGTCATTAAAGTACCGTCAAATTTCAGCGGTCCGTCCTCGTCGAAGTCCTTTACAAGAAGTAAAGGATTGTAGTAGAGGAGATCTGACTCGCCGTAGAACATGTCACCGAACTGTCCGAGGCCGTAGCCGTGGTCCGCGGCGATGATAATACGGGTGTTGTCATAGACACCCAGTTCTCTCAGGTAATCAAACCACTCGCCGAGAAGCTTCATGGCACAGGCATTTACGTGGTAGTGGGACATCTTCGTCGTGTCGCTGAGGCTGATTCTCTCGTCCTGCGAGAAGACCCGCTCCGATGGTCCGTAAGTTGCCCATCCGTTTACAGGCTCATACTCAGGCCACTTGAGGACGAGGTACCTGTGCGTTATCTCGTTGTCTATGGCGATGTAGGTACCTGCTCTCGACTTGTTGTTCGTACGACCCTTTAAGTTCTTCAAAAAGTCGTAGTTGAGCATGAATTTGTCGTACTGCGACAGCTCGCCGCCCTCTTTTGAGGCGCCCGTCAGGAAGTTGAAGGCTTTGACTCCCTCAATGTCGTCAAAGATTGAGAGGTCGGGCGTCCACTGATAGTTGGCGATGGCCGGGTCGCATACGACAGCCTTGTAACCCGCGTCCGAGAAGAGTTTCGGCATGAGTTTGAGTGCCTCGTTGTGCTTGTCGACAAGTTTCTCTTCCGTACGGGCATTCATGGCCTCCGGCGTGTATTCATAGCCGCCGTAGACGGCGGGCACGCCGTAGATTGTATTTGAGCCGTAGCTTAAGGTGTTCGGGTAGAAGGTGAAGCCGTCAAACTGCTTCCTGACCTCGGGGAGTTCCTCCATAATGTAAGGGAAATAGCAGCCGACCGCGCGGTCAAGCATGATGACCACTACGTTTTTCTCCTTCTTCGAGAAGGAGAAGATTTCATTGGGGTCGGCGGAGCGCTCAAGCTCTATGGCCGCCTCCTCTTCAAGGCGTCTGCTCTCCTCCTCGGCCGCCACGCGGGAGGCCTCCTCTGCGCGTATGCGCTCGGCTTCCATGGTTCTCTGCCTGCCGAACATAGCGACTCCGAAGACAACGGCTATTGTCAGGAGGAGTATGCCTATGAATGCTTTATTGCTCATGCAGTTCCTCCTGTTTCTTCAAGAGATAATCGACGGTCAGCTTCGCTGATTCGCCGATGTGCGCCCATGTCTCTTTCCGTGCGGTCTCGCGGTTTTCGGCGAACGTCTCACTCGTGAGACATCCGTCGATTATCTCCTTGAGTTTCGGGAGATCTTCAGCTTTGAGCTCGCGGCCGAGTTTCGGCAGGGCACGAAGGGTCCACGGATCCTCCTCAAGCCAGTATGCGTCATACGGGCTCTTGTCGAAATCCGAGGCGGAATATATTATCGGGCGGTCAAAGATGAGTGTGAAGTCAAACATGACCGCAGAGAAGTCTGAGATAAGGATGTCCGATCTGCTCAGGACATCGAAGTTGTCGGTATCCCTGTTCCATTCGAGCTGTTCGCTCCCGGGATACTTTTTCATGAGTTTTTCCATGAGGTCCGCTTCCGATTTGAAGGACTGCGGATGGGGGCGGATGATGATATGATAACCGGTTTTCAGGAGCTGCTCGATTATCTCGCCGCCGAATTTTTTAAGCATGGCGCTCTCGCCCCAGGAGGGTGCGAGAAGTACCGTAGTTTCGCTGTTTTCAGTTTCCTTTAATGCCTGTTTCTTTGCCCACAGGGCGTCCATATACGGCTGGCCTACAACAACGACTTCCTTCTTTGGAAGCTTGCGCAGAGCCTCAAGCTGACGTACCTGGTCTATCTCGTACTCGCCGGAGGCGAGGATTGCGTCATAGTAGTCTATGCCGAACATGTGGTAGATGGTGACGTCACTTATCTGGTGGACTATGTGGACGTAGTATCTGACCTCGCGGGAGCGTTTCCACTGGTAGACGTCGAGGCCCGGCGTCGTGGAGAGGACGATGTCAGCCCTGAGCATGTTGAGCTTTGCGAAAGCGCGGTTGCCTTCACCTATGAACTGCGTCTTTACATGCTCATAGGGCTTTTGGAGGAGAGGGTCGTCCTGCGACGCCGTCATGAAAACGACGTCCTTTTTGCGCTTTTCGAACTCGTCGCAGATGGGCTCGAAAACATTATCATACCGCTTGTCATCGGAAAAGATGACAAGCGGTATGTTGCTTGTTTTGGCTGTGTCAGCCTTGCCGCCGCTTAATGAAAAGCGCAGCTTGATTATGAGATTTTTTATTGCATAGACGCCGGCACTTAAAACACCGATGAGTATGGTAAATAGCATACTTCCGGTGCCCGGATCGATGTAAAAAATCATTTACCTGTCTTCCCTGAAGTAAGATAGTCCGAGCGACTGCGGAGGCTGGGATTCCCTCTTCTCACGCATGCTCGTGATTATGAGTACTATGAGTGTTACAAGGTACGGGAGCATCTTGAAGAGCTCCTGGGCCTCAATACCCATGCCGGGGATTGATACGTAGTTGTAGATGATGAAGAGTCCGCCGAAGAGGATGGACGCCGGAATGGCTATGTTCGGGCGCCAGATGGCAAAGATTACGATGGCGACGGCGAGCCAGCCGCGGTCACCGAAACCGCCGTTTGACCAGATACCCGAGGCGTAGTCCATTACGTAGTAGAGCCCGCCGAGTCCGGCGATGACTGAACCGATGCAAGTCGTTACGTACTTGTAGCGGTTTACGTTTATGCCCGCGGCGTCAGCCGTCGCCGGGTTCTCGCCGACGGCGCGCAGGTGAAGACCCGTGCGGGTGTGGTTCAAGACATAGCCCGCGATGAGAGCAATCACGATTGCGACATATGCAAGGAAGCTGTATGAGAAGAACAGCTTGCCCACAACGCCGAGTGAGTCCGCAAACGGGAGTGTCGTCTTGAAGCACTTTGAGGTGGCGGAGAGCGTGATGGCCGGCATTGAGGAGCCGGAAATCTTGATGAGCGATCCGCCGAAGAAGTTACCGAAGCCTACACCGAAGGTGGTGAGGGCAAGGCCCGTTACGTTCTGATTTGCCCTGAGTGTTACGGTCAGGAAACTGTAGATGAGTCCCATGAAGAGTGAGCCCAGGACAGATGTCAGAAGCGGTATGAGTACCGCGAGGAACGGATTTATGTTGGCGGCTCCGACCTTCTCCTCATAGAAGAAGGATCCTATTACGCCGCCTATGGCGCCCACATACATGATACCCGGAATACCGAGGTTTAAGTGGCCGCTCTTTTCGGTGAGAATTTCACCGGTCGAGCCGAAGAGGAGGGGTACGCCCTGCATTACCGCGCGCTGAATAAACTGTACAAGCATTGTCATGACGCCTTAACCTCCTTTTCATTCTTCTTAATCTGGTAGTTGATAAAGAACTCGGAACCGATGATGAAGAAGATTATGATACCCGTGATTATGTCCGAGAAGGAGGCGTTGAGTCCGCAGAGCTGCGAGACCTCAGTCGAGCCCTTCTGGAAGAATACGAGCAGGAATGATGTAAGAATCATAACTGCCGGGTTGAACTTCGCGAGCCAGGAGACCATGATTGCGGTGAATCCGCGGCCCGCTATGGTGTCTCTCGAAATCGTGTGATCTGCACCCGAGACGAGCAGGAAACCCGTAATTCCGCAGAGGAGACCGGAGATTATCATCGTACGGATAATTACCTTCGGTACGTTTATACCGATGTATTTCGCCGTGTTCTCGGACTCACCGACTACGGAGATCTCATAGCCATGCTTTGAGTACTTGAGGTAGATATACATGACAACCGTAAGCAGCAGGACGATGATTATGTTGAGGAGGTAGCTCTTGCCGCCTATTGTGGGGAGCCATCCGTTGTGAGTTACGGGGTTGATGACGTCTATCTTGCCCGAACCGCCTGTCGCGTATACACAGATGTAGTACGACACAAGCTGTATGGCAATGTAGTTCATCATGAGGGTGAAGAGCGTCTCGTTGGTGTTCCAGCGTGCCTTGAAGAACGCGGGAATAACCGCCCAGATGGCGCCTGCGAGCATTGAGGTCACCGCCATGACTATCAGCATGAGCCAGTTCGGAAGGCGGTCGCCTATGAACATCATGCAGGCCGCTGAGGCGAGGCCTCCCATGAGGGCCTGGCCCTCCGCGCCGATGTTCCAGAATCGCATCTTGAAGGCCGGTGTTACGGCAAGGGATATGCAAAGGAGCATCGCAATGCCTTGGAGCAGTGACCAGAGGCGGCGCTCCGTGCCGAATGCACCGTCAAACATTGTCGTGAAGACATTGACGGGATCTTTACCCGTCAGGAAGACGGTGACTGCGGCTGAGAGCAGTATACCGAGGAGAATTGAAATGATACGGACAAGCCAGGCTTTCCACCATTCCATATTCTTGCGTTTGACTATATGGAAACCCATCAGGCCTTGCCCCCTTCCCCGCTGTCAAAGGTCTTGGTCATTAAAAGACCGACCTCTTCCTTCGTTGTTTTTCTCGCATCCACAATTCCCGTAACCTTACCTGAGCCCAGGACCACTATGCGGTCACAGAGGGCTATCAGGACGTCGAGGTCCTCGCCTACGAAGATTACGGCGACTCCCTTCTCCTTCTGCTGGTTTAGGAGATTGTAGATGAGGTAGGAGGAGTTTATGTCGAGTCCGCGTACGGGGTACGCGGCCATGAGCACCGTCGGGCTCAAAGAGATTTCACGGCCGACAAGCACCTTCTGGACGTTGCCTCCGGAGAGTTTTCTGACCGGCGTCGTGACGCCCGGCGTGACAACCTCGAGTTCCTCGACAATGCGCTCGGCCAGCTCCTTCGGCTTTCCTCTCTCGACAAAAGCGGATTTACCTTTTCTGTAGGAACGCAGCATCATGTTGTCCGTCAGGTCCATGTTTCCGACAAGACCCATACCGAGTCTGTCCTCAGGCACGAACGAGAGACGTACGCCAAGTTCCCTTATCTGAAGCGGAGTCTTGTTTCGCAGGTTCTCCTGCATCTCCGTCTTGGGGTTGTTGTAGATTATCGAGCCGGAGTCCAAATGCTGAAGGCCCGCTATGGCCTCAAGCAACTCACGCTGGCCCGAACCGGCGATACCGGCTATGCCGAGTATCTCGCCTGATTTTGCGGTGAAGGATACATCGTCCAGCATCTTTACGCCGTCGCGGTTCGTGCAGTTGAGGCCCGCGACTATGAGCCTGTCGACGGGGTCTTTAGGCTCGGTTCGGTCAATATTGAGCTCGATTTTCTTGCCCACCATCATTTCGGTCAGGGCAGCCTCGTTCGTCTCACTCGTCTTTACGGTGCCGATATACTGGCCCTTTCTGAGAACCGACACGCGGTCGGATATCTCCATAACCTCGTTAAGCTTGTGGGTGATGATTATGATTGATTTGCCGTTCTCCTTCATCTTGCGAAGGACGGAGAACAGCTTCTTTGTCTCCTGAGGGGTAAGCACCGCGGTCGGCTCATCCAGGATGAGTATATCGGCGCCCCTGTAGAGTACTTTTATTATCTCGACTGTCTGCTTCTCCGAAACAGACATGTCGTATACTTTCTTGTTCGGGTCCAGAATAAATCCGTAGAGGTCGGCTATCTCCTTGACCTTTGCGGCGGATTTCTTCAGGTTGTAACGGCCCTCGTCTTCGAGGCCGAGAATTATGTTTTCCGTTGCGGTGAAGATGTCAACCAGTTTGAAGTGCTGGTGAATCATTCCTATTTTGTAGTCATATGCGTCCTTGGGGGACCCTATTTCCACTTCATTTCCGTCAATAAAAATCTGTCCGTGGTCCGGAAAGTAGATACCGGAAATCATGTTCATAAGAGTGGTTTTTCCGGAACCGTTTTCACCGAGGATTGAAAGGATTTCCCCTCGCTGAACTTCGAGGCAGACGTCCTTGTTTGCCACGATGTCACCGAAGGTTTTGGTTATGTTTTTAAGTTCTATAGCAGGAACTTCAGCCACGGTTATCCCTCCGTAAAAAAAGAACTGTAGGCGGAGCACGAAAGAGAGTGCCCCGCCCGTAAGTTTAATTCAAAAGAGATTACTCTTTGATTGTGATGCCGTCGATGTCGAGATCGAAGTAAGGAGCTGAACGGTATTCAGACTCAAGGAACGCACCGTCCTTGATTACTTCTGTCTCACCGACATAGTCGCCCATATCGTCAACATCAGCCTGATAGGAATCAAGTGTCTTGCCGTCAACAGTGAAGTTGGCTGTTGCAAATACCTTGATGGAACCGTCAAGGAGACCGGCCTTAACTTCGGCAAGCTTGTCAGCTGTGCCCTTGGCCGGAGCCTTGGCACCGAGGTCCGTAAGAACAACGGAACCTGTCTCTATTGTACCTACATAGTCTGTAGGGATGTCCTCAGCCTTGTTGGCCTTGAGAGCGTTGATGCAAAGAGTGTAGTAAGGCTCCCAGTCGATTCTTGAAGAAACGATGAAGGTGTTCGGGCACTGAGCCTCTGTTGAGCCGTTGTAGGAAACGTTGGGAACGTTTGCGTCCTCGCAGGCTGTAGGAGCACCATAGGAGTCAGCGTGCTGAGAGATGAGTACGCACTTGTCGCCGATAAGCTTCTGGGCAGCTTCCTTCTCAAGTGTCTCATCATACCATGAGTTTGTGAAGATAACTTCCATTGTAGCGGACTCGCATACAGAGCGGGCACCGAGGAAGAATGATGTGTAACCGGATTTAACTTCAGCGTAAGGGAAAGCGCCGACATAGCCGATCTTGGCGTCAGCAGCCTTGACGTCGCCTGCTTCGATCATCTCATTGAGCTTGAGACCTGCAGCAACACCTGCAAGATAACGGCCCTGGTAGATGCTTGCGAAAGCATTGTGGAAGTTCTTGAGGCCCTCTGTGTGAGCCTTTGTGCCTGTAGCGTGGCAGAACTGAACGTCAGGCATTTCCTTTGCGGCTTCGATCATATACGGCTCATGACCGAAAGAGTCGGCAAAGATGAGTGTGCATCCCTTGTCAGCGAGGTCAAGAGCAGCTTCTTTGCACTCTGCGCCTTCAGGAATGTTTGTGGTGATGAAGAAAGACTCGCCTTCCTTGAGACCGGCTTTTTCACAGGCAGCTCTGAAGCCGTCGATGAAGTTCTTGTCATAGGTCGAGTTTTCGTCGTGAAGGCAGATAAGACCAACCTTCAGTGCAGCTGTTTCAGAACCACCGTTGTTTGCAGGCACCTTTGTGCATGCAGCAAGGGTGAAGATCATAACGGCTGCGAGTACTACAGCAAATAATCTTCTCATAGTACAGTTTTCCTCCCGTTTTGAATTCTTTCTCAAAATAATCTATATTAAAGCCCTGCGGCTTTTAATATACTCAGTCAACGAAGGTTATCTCGCCGGTGTCGGCGTCCATGCTCGCGACGCGGGCTAAAGATTCAATACGGTAGCCGCGCTCGCGGAGCGCCTTGCCGCCCTCCTGGAAAGCCTTTTCAATGACGATGCCGGCGCCTATGACCTCCGCTCCGGCGTCCTCGACAATCTTTACAAGACCTGTCAGGGCCTCGCCGTGGGCTAAAAAGTCATCTATGATGAGCACCTTGTCGCCCGGCTCGAGATATTTCTTCTCTATCATGACCTGGTTTACGCAGTTGTGTGTGAAGGAGCGGACGGGCGCCGAGTAGACATCGTCTGCAATGTTGCTCGTCTTCGACTTTTTGGCAAAGACGGCGGGGCAGCCGAAATACTGGGCCGTCAGCACGGCGACGGCTATGCCCGAAGCCTCAACCGTCAGGATCTTGTTGACGCCGCAGCCGTCAAAGAGTCTGTGAAACTCTTTTCCGCATTCACACATGAAGGGGACATCTATGCGGTGGTTTAAAAAAGAACCTACTTTAAGGACATTGCCGGGATAAACCTCGCCTTCATTGCGGATCTTTTCCTCCAGTGCTTTCACTGTCCTTACCCCCTTTTAAAATACATTTAGATTATATCACATACAAAAGGCACATTTCTATTGTGGCATCTCACAAAACGAGCCACAATATAATGTGCCTTTTAGTCAGTTTTTAAATTGTTTGTAAATGTATTTTCTTTACATCTTTTCCCTGCCCGGGATAACGAGACGCCTTCTCTGTTTTTTCTCCGGCATCTTGACGTCCTCGTTCGGGATTGAAATCATGACGGTCGTGCCCGCTCCGGGCTTTGAGACTATGTTCAGGTCACCGTTGCACATGCGCTGCAGGCGGTCGGTGACGTTCTCAATGCCGAACCGCGAGCCCTGATTTTCGGAGGTGTATTCCTCGCGGTTTGAAAAGCCTATGCCGTCATCCTGGATGATGACGGTGTGGCCGGACTCCGAGCCGAACGACTTGATTGTTATCGTGCCCGTATTCCTGCCCTCGAAGGCGTGGTTTATGCTGTTTTCAACCATATGCATGACCGTGAGGGCCGGGAGTTGGAAGTCCTTGTCCTCAAGCTGGAGTTCCACACGCAGTCCGGGGAAGCCCGTCTGAATTATGCGGACATAGGTCTTTACCCTGTTCATCTCCTCCTCAAAGGGTACGGGATGAACAAAGTCAGTCGCTTCAAGATTCTTCTCCAGGTAGTCGACGAGGTTGTCCAGGGTCTGGCTCGCCACGCACGGCGAAGATTTCATCTGATCCTGAACCCTGTTTAAAATCTCAAGTATGAATCGCGGCTGGATTTCCTGTACAACCATGGCCGCCCTCTGGTCCGAGAGCAGAAGTTCCTTCTCCTCCTTGTCCTCCTGTGTGGCCTGCGAGAAGAAGAGCAGGTAGTAGAACAGACAGGAGACGAGGATGGCGGAGTTCAGGATACCGGCCGAACCTACGAACATCTCGTAGAAACCTGCGCCAAGACATGCTATGGCGCACCATACGACCGCCCTGATCTCACGTGTCAGGCCCTCTTCCTCGAACTTCTTTATGACCATCACAATCAGCGCGAGCATGTACAATACGCATACCACCGGCGATGTATAGCTCAGCGGTCCGCGTATGAAGTTGTTGTGCACGCCGTAGTCAAATGCTATTTTCCTCGTCTGCTCAATGAAGGTTGTCGCGTAAATGAGACCCGTCAGCACAATCGGCAGATAAAGGAAGAGTGTCTTCTTGTTGCCGAATACCAGGATTCTCATCAGCATGGCTACAATCAGCGGTCTCATCGTGTAACTCAGCCAGGAGAAAATCTTACGCCAGAGTGTGGGATATTCGAGGTCCGCGAAATAGGCTTCAATGAAGTCCGAGCATGCCAAAATGAACGCGAGTATAACCAGCGCCCTGATTGTTCTTATGGTCTTCCTGCCGATCAGGTTCGCATGGTCATGCGAGAGTATGAGCAAAAAGCCCAGAGCCGAAATGACCAGCAGGAAGTATTCGCCGATGAATTGCTTTAAAAGCTCAAGGAACATTATTTGGCTGCCTCTATTGCTTCCTTAAGATCTATTTTTCCGGTGTAATAGGCCTTGCCTATGATTGCACCGTACATGTCGAGGTCACGAAGACCCTTGACGTCTTCCATATATGTAAGTCCGCCAGAAGCCACGATATTGAGGTCGAACCACATCTGCATCTCCTTGTAGAGCTCAAGACGGATGTGCTCAAGAGTACCGTCCTTTGAGATATCCGTGCAGATGATGTTCTGGACGCCGAGGTGAACCATTCTCTCACAGAAGGTGAAGGTGTCATAGTCGGTCTTTTCCGTCCAGCCCTTGATGGCTACATTGCCGTCTATGATGTCCACGCCTACGGCGATTACGTCAGCACCGTACTTGTCGATGGCCGCTTTGAGGAACTCCTCGTCGGTTACGGCGGCGGTGCCTATGATAATTCTGTCGACGCCTGCTTCAAGATACTTGTCGATGGTCTCCATGTTGCGGATACCGCCGCCGACCTGCGTGAAGATCTCGTCGTCAGATGCGATTTTCTTGATGATCTCGATGTTGGGTGTAGTACCTTCGCGGGCACCCTCAAGGTCAACGATGTGAACATGTGTCACACCGAGTTTCTTGAAGTCCTCAACATACTGGAAAGGGTCGTCACTGTAGACGGTCATCTCGTCGTAGTTGCCCTTGAGAAGTCTTACAACCTTGCCCTGATAGATATCAATTGCGGGAATAATTAACATGTGCTTTTCCTCCTTCGGGATTTTCCGAAATAATACACCCTTATTATAATATCATTTTGCGCGCGCAGGCAATATTAGATAAAAAAATAACAAAAAAGTGACATTTATTTAAGAAAGTTGTATAAAATAAGTGATAGTGTTCTCCCCGGCAGAAACTTTTTCCGGCGAAATTTATATGCAGAGAAGGTTTTTAATGAATAAGAAGACGGCTGAAAGAATCGTAACTCTCATAGCACTTCTGGGCATACTTGCCCTGTTCGCATATTTCCTGAAAGACATAATGATTCCGCTCTTCAAAATGGAGCTGAACAACGATGTGGAGGGCGCGAAGGCCCTCCTGAGCGCGAAGGGAATCTACGGCGGAATAGCGGTGGCGCTCATTGAGGCCCTGCAGATGGTCGTAATTTTCATCCCCGCGGAGTTCATCCAGGTCACAAGCGGCCTGAGCTACCCCTTCATCATCGCTCTTTTGCTGTGTGACGCGGGCGTATGCATCGGTGCAACAATCATCTATCTCCTCGTGCGCGTATTCCGCTTCGAAGCGGCGAAGTCTAGGGAGGACACAAAGCGGATTGAGCAGATAGCGGCGGACAGAAAAGAAAACAACGTCTCAATGCTTATGTACCTGCTCTTCATAACCCCGGTCATACCCTTCGGCGCAATATGCTACTTCGCGAGCAGCAGGGATATCCGTTACCGCAGATATATCCTGACCGTCGCGACGGGCGTAATACCGTCGATTGTAACTTCAAATCTCATAGGCGCAGGCGTGAGGTCATTCATCATGAGCTCAATTCCCCTGTGGGTACTGCTTCTCATCATCCTCTTTATGATGGGTGTGCTTTTTTTCATGCTCTGGTTCGTGCTCGACAAAGTCTTCTTCAAGGGCAAGGACAAAACGCCCGACTCCGCAATGTATTTCATTATAAAGACCTTCGTGCCCCTCTGGAGAAAGCGTTACCAGCGTCTTCACATTGACGGTGAAAAACTTGAAGGTTTGGAATCTCCGTTTGTACTGCTCGTAAACCATGTCTCCTTCTACGACTTCTTCTATGTCGAGGAACTGCTCAAAGCGTACAACGCGGCATATGTCATAAATCATCACATATTCATGAAGCCCGTCATCCATACCATTTTCGTAAAATGCGGCATGATCCCGAAGAGGATTCTCTGCACGGACGCGGCGGCGCTGAAAATAGTGCGCACGGTAAAGGCCGGATATCCGGTCGTCGTCTTCCCGGAGGGAAGGCTGAGCCCGGACGGCCGCGGCAGCGCGATAGTGGAGGATGCCGCCGCCCTCTACAGGAGGATGGGTGTGCCCTTGGTCCTTGCAAACATCTCGGGCGCGTATTTCGCCAACCCCAAATGGCGTAAGAAATTCTTCAAAGGCGATGTATACATCACCGCGAGAAGAGTTATCACGCCCGAAGAACTGAAAACCATGTCCGTTGATGAGATCAGCGAAACCATCGACCGCACAATCCACGAATGCCGCGAGGATATCGTCGTAAACTACCCTCAGAAGGACAGGGCCAAAGGCCTCGAGACCATCCTCTACCGCTGCGCGGACTGCGGAAAGCTCTACACCACGGCCTCAGATGGCTGCGACCTCATCTGCACCGCCTGCGGCGCGGTTCACCATCTCGACAGGCATTACCGCTTCACGGATGAACTCTGTGATATTCCCGGTTACTACGATAAAATCAAGGCGATGGAAAAGGATTCTCTCTCGGACGGCATAAACCTTGAAGCAGAGGTCAAGACCGTGATTTTCGCGGACGAAAAGCCCAAAAAGAGAAAAGAAAAAGGCGTCTGTACCTTAAACCGCGACGCATTCACCTACAGGTCCGAAAACATTCAGTTTGAAATACCCACTGAGAAAATTCCCGCCCTGGCCTTTTCCGGCGGAGAGGAATTTGAACTCTACCACGGAAATGAACTCTACTATTTCTATCCCCTGACCGACCGCAATCAATGCGCGCAGTGGTCACTCATAATCGATTTGCTCAGAGAGGAGAGAGAAGCTCTTGGAAAAGCAGAAAACACTGATTAACATCTCGCAGAAAACCTTTATCACGGTAACGGTTTTCCTGCTGGTTTTACTTGTTTTCTCCATAGCACTCACATTCATCATCCCGGCAGGCACTTTCGGCACAAACCCCGATGGTACGGCAAATTATGCGGAATACAGCCTGCTTGACGGGGTAAAAGGTATACCAATCTGGAAGGGTGTTTTAGCGCCTTTCCTGGTCTTCGCCTCAGGCGACGGACTGACGCTCATCATGCTGTCGCTTTTCCTGCTCATTATCTCCGCCGCCTTCCAGGTCATGAATGATGCGGGCGGTATCGGTGCCCTCGTAGGCTCCGTCTCGGAGCGTTTCAAGAACAGAAGACAGCTCATGACAGCCGTCATTTCGCTCCTTTTCATGTGCTTCGGCGCCTTCCTCGGCCTCTTCGAGGAGATGCTGACGATGCTGCCCATCATAACGGTCCTCTGCCTCGCCGTAGGCTATGACTCATTCACGGGCTTTCTCATCTGCATCATCTCCTGCGGTTTCGGCTTCGCAAGCGCCGTCACAAACCCTTTCACCGTGCTCCTCGCCTGCCAGATTATCGGCGCAAATCCCATGGAGCACATCTGGTACAGACTCATAATCTTCATCGTCATGTACCTGCTCCTCCAGGGCTTTATCGCCCTCTATCTGCGCAGAATCGGAAAGAATCCCGAGAGCAGCTACACCTATGAGCACGACCTGAGAATAAGGGAGACCGCTTCGCTCGAGAGCAGCCCGGCAGATGCCGCGGACATGAAAAAGACGAAAACGGTCTACGCCGTTTTCCTGATTATAAGTCTGGTGCTGATAGCCGTCTGCTCCTTCACCGAGGCGCTCCGCGGCTATACCGTACCGATTCTCATCGCATATTTCCTGATTTTCGGAATCCTCGCCGGCATGCTCTGCGCAGCGGACAAAAAAACGGTGCTGAAAAGTTTCTTAAGCGGCTTTGCGGGTGCCCTTCCGACAATCGTATTCATCGGCCTTTCCGCCTCAATCAAATATGTGTTTGATGAGGGCCACATAATGCCGACCATCGCAAACTCGATAAACACCCTCGCACAGGGAAAGAATATATTCCTCATAGCCTTTATCGTATATGCTATTGTCCTCGTACTGGAGTTCTTCATCTCCTCATCCACGGCCAAGGCGATACTCGTCATGGGCCTTCTCTCGACACTGAATCTCGGCCTTTCAGACCAGCTTTCAGTGCTCATCTACACCTTCGCGGACGGCTATACCAACGTGCTTTTCCCTACATCACCCGTGCTTCTCATCTCCCTCTCCATGATCGAGATGGACTACTTCAGATGGGTGAAACGCAGTGCCCCGCTCTTTGCGGCAAACCTCGTACTTGTCATCCTGTTCATCCTGCTGGGAATTATAATCGGATACTGAATAAAAAAAGACTCATCGGAAATTCCGATGAGTCTTTTTCATGGTTGCGGGGGGAGGACTTGAACCTCCGACCTCCGGGTTATGAGCCCGACGAGCTACCAACTGCTCTACCCCGCGATATTTAAAGTGCTTGATTATTATAGCCAAGTCGCCATAAAAATGCAAGCACTTTCTTTTTGCTGTTTGGAATTACCAGATGCTGATGAAGGGGCTGATGAGTTTCAGCGGGAATCTTTCAAAAGCTTCCGGATAGTTTCTCTTGAAGATTGCAGGCATGTTAAATGGATTAATTACCCATACTAAGTAACCCACAAAACCGAGAACCGCCACAAGAACAAGTCTAAGAGCAATTTTTATGACCTTTTTGATTTTCTCAAGCATTGTCTGTTCCTCCCGTAATTAATATAACCACCGCTTAAAAATGTTATCATAAAAGAGTTTTTATGTCAATAAAACCAAATGCCGGGCGTAGGCCCGGCATTCGGTGTTATGGGTGTGAAATTGTAATAGTGGTGGTTATACAATTTCCATATGCAAAACGCTGTGGGAGACTACAGCGATTGCGGCAAAAAAATCAGGGCCCCTTTACCATGTGTAAAGGAGCCCTGAAACACATCCATAACAGAAGATGCGAACAGCAGTTTTTAATGCCCCTTTTCAAACACGGAAGGTCAGGCCGTTTCCGGCTTGGCCCTGTTCACGGCTCCATGGCTTTCGCTTTAGGTGTCCGTGACTCGGAACTCATATTTAATTCTTATCTATTTTCTCACAAGTCGCGCGCTAAGTCAAGGATTGAAACTGAGACCCTTGAACATGCTTGCGGATTCGGAGTAATCCTCCTCGCCGGCCTCGACGTCATAGACATCGTTCCTTCGCTTCGGATCCATGGCTATTGTCATGCGCTCCTGCTTTTCGATGATTACAGGTGCTGTCTTCTTAGCCTTCTTCTCTTTCTTTTTCTTTGTCTTTTTCTCGCTGTACTCGTATCCTTCAGAGGCGGCGAAGGCCTTGTTTGCCTCGCGCTCGAGGACGGGTACGGAGGCCTCGTAGCCGTTGGCTACGCGCTCCTCGTAAATTTTCTTTGCCTGTTTCTTTCTGGCTTCGAGTTTTTTCTTCTCGAGCGCCTTCTTGTCCTTTTCAAGCTGCTTCTTTTCAGCTGCGAGCGCGTCGAGTTTCGCCTTCTCCGCCTTTGCGGCGGGCATGCCGGCATAGTGCTTCGCACGTGCGTTCTCAGAGAGTGTCTGAGCAACTTCGGCGCCCTTTGTCATAAGGAAAGGCGTGGCGAAACCGATGCCGATTACGGCACCTGCCACAGCGCCGCAGACGATACCGGAAGCGGCCATTATAATTGTCTGTCTTCTTGAGTCGCGACCCTTCATTTTACAGTCCCCTCTCAAATAAACGGGTAAGCGTTTGAATACTAAAATATAATACCGAATTTTACTTTATGTGTCAATTTACATTTTACGTACTTTATGGTAGAATTACACGACACTTTTCAAAGGAGGTTTCGTATGGCTGAAATACTCAAATGCAACCACCTGAAAAAGCAGTACGGCAGCTTTACCGCCCTCAAGGGAATAAACCTTGAACTTCCCGAAGGCAAAATCGTCGGCCTTCTCGGCCCGAACGGCAGCGGTAAGACAACACTTATAAAACTTGCCAGCGGTCTGCTTCTTCCCACGGCAGGCGAAATCCTGATAAACGGTCAGGTTCCCGGCGTTGAATCAAAGAAAATCGTCGCCTATCTTCCTGAGCGCAACTACCTTGATCTCTCAAGGAAAATCAGCAAACAGATTGATTTCATGGGCGACTTCTACAAGGACTTCCGCAAGGAGCGCGCATACGAGATGCTCGAGCACCTCGATATCGACCCCTCACGTCCGCTCAAGGAGCTCTCGAAGGGTAACCGCGAGAAGGTCCAGCTCATCCTTGTCATGAGCCGCGACGCGAAGCTCTATCTGCTCGACGAGCCGATAGGCGGTGTCGACCCCGCGGCGCGCGACTATATACTCTCGACAATCATCGACAACCATCCGGAGGACTCCACCGTTTTAATCTCGACGCACCTTATTGCGGACGTGGAGCCGGTGCTCGACGAGTTCATCTTCATCCGTGAGGGTGAAATCGTACAGCACTCCGCAGTGGACGAGGTCAAGTCCAAGGGCCAGACTGTCGACGGTCTCTTCAGGGAGGTGTTCAGATGTTAGGTAAACTTACAAAACACGAATTCCTCACGGTTGGCCGCCTGGCAATTCCCGCCTATCTCGCGATCCTCGCCATCTCGGTTGTGGGCCGTTTCCTGACCTGGATAACATCCCGTCAGTACGTCATTGACCATGTGGCCCCCACATTCGTCAGGATTATAAAAATCCTCTCATCACTCATCTCGACGGTCTATGTCCTGGCCTTCATAGCCTTCATCGTCATGACTGTCGTATTCCTGGTATACCGCTTCTACAAGAACTACTTCACGGACGAGGGCTACCTTATGCTCACGCTCCCCGTAAAACCGGCGGGCCTCATCTTCTCGAAGCTCTTCAACTCGTGGATCTGGCTCCTGTTCAGCGCAATTGTCGCTGTCGCGTCACTCTATATCACCCTCGGTCACTATGACCAGCTGACTGACCTCATCTCGAGGACATTTGACTCTGTGAAACAGGTCATTGACCGCGAGGGCGACTTTATACGCGACGAGCTCGGCGTGCCTATCTGGGTATTTGTGATTGAACTCGTGGTCTTCGTCATCCTCCTCATCTCAAGATATATCTTTGAGTGGTACGCCTCAATAGGCGCGGGCACGATGATAGCGAAGAAGCACAAGATTATCGGCACGCTCATAGCGTTCCTGATTCTCGACAATATCTCATATGCCGTAACAGGCGGCTTCGTCGCCATCGCCACAAGCGTGGCTCCGGACTACTTCACGGAGCTCTCGCAGAGCGGCGGCAAGGCCCTTCAGCTTGTGGTCCTCGGCTACTCGGGTGTAAACCTGCTGCTTGCAGGACTCCTCTTCTGGCTGCTCACATATATCATGAAGCACAAGCTGAATCTCGAATAAAAAATAAGCTCCCCGGAAATGAAGGTGTAAGATGAAAGTAGACACTTAAAAAAGTGTCTACTTTCTTTTTTTGTGTAGCACAACCAAAACAGAAGTAAAGGCACGCTTTGCTCTAAAG
>Ga0310697_10000695_pt1 | contig 43456 bp, 78 predicted proteins | sample 172DNAGHGlowgp2_FD_203883 | JGI IMG/M metagenome (GOLD analysis project Ga0310697, IMG submission 203883) | Sheep rumen microbial communities from Palmerston North, Manawatu-Wanganui, New Zealand - 1728 DNA GHGlow gp2 (v2) (version 2) | ecosystem: Host-associated > Mammals > Digestive system >...
AAATGGAAATTTTTACATGCAAATAGGAAATAATCAGTCGCATTATGGAAAAAGTAATCGAATTCAAGTCCGGTGTCCTGCCGTATGCCCTCGGCAGCCATCGTGGTGAGCTGACAGTGAAGCTCGGGGACATCTACAACACGGGCAACGTACAGTTCTCCATTCGTGTCAGAACGGAGGTAAAGGACTGCAATGACAAATGGCACGAGGAGTCATGGGGTTTCAACGGATCGTTCATCCTTGAGCACTTCAATGAGCTCTTCCAGTATCTCTGGCTCCACGGCTGCAGCTTTGACGGGGCTCCAAAGAACCCTGTCTGTGAGGGAGCGTACCTGCTGCGGCACGGTCGCAAGCGCGAAGCCTGCAAGCTGCTGCGCATCAGCTCCGACGAGGTGGACAGACTGATGGTGTCTGCTCACGACCTCGAATACTTCTCGTTCATGCTCCGCAAGGTCGGGGCCGTGGACTACTGGAAAGAATCTGCGGAGTGGCTCATCAGATGGCTTGAGGAACATACCGGCGAGACCGTCGACCGTGACTTCGGCACGTCAGGCAGCGACATCCATGCCGTCGACAGCAAGCTGGAACAGATACGCCAGCTGGAGGAAGAGGGCTACTATGACGACGACAAGATAATGGCCAGGTACGACGAGCAGTACATGGCGAGGATAGACAGCGTGCGCAAGGATATCTACAACCGCTACGAGGAGCAGATGCGCCGGCTGGAGGTAGAGCGTGACGTGAGCCTCAGCATCCTCGAGGCTGGCATCACGTCTTCCAACATCATCATCTACGAGCACGATAAAAGCGTGAACTTCAACTGGTCGTACTCGTACCCTCTCATCCCGGAGAGCGACATCGAAAGGTACGTGGAGACCATCGGCCGCATCCGTTTCCCAGAGATGAAGTTCAAGAACGAGCACATGGGACGTTCCAGTGACACAAACAGATTCCAGCTATGAGTAAGCAGAAGTCATACACCGTACCCGTGAAGTTCGTCTTCGAGGGTGAGTTTTATGTCGAGGCAGACAGTGCCGAAGAGGCAGGCCGGATAGTAAGCGAAGAGTGCCACCTGGTCATGGGCCAGGGGATCGAGTGTAATGCCGACGAGGTCACCGACTGGGAGTTCGATATGCACTCGGAGAAAACCATCGGAAGAGTAAGGAGGGGCTAATATGAGCGACTACGTATGCAGCACGGAACTCCGTGAGTTCGAGAAGCAGTTCAACCATATAGTGAACGTGACGCACCACGATGCCATCACTGTATTCGACGACCTGCTGACGTTCATCATCTTCAACTTCAACCCGGAGCCGAAGCCGAACCCGTACTGGAAGTACAGCCAGGAGCAGAACCAGCTGTTCTTCCAACTAATGAGGGAGTGGCTGAACGTCATGCAGAGGATGATCGACGCCCGCGGGTGGTACGATGCCTTCGGCGACTTCTTCATGTCGAACGTAGGAAGGACGTCCCAGCAGTACAAGGGCCAGTTCTTCACCCCTCACACCATCTGCGACTACATGGCGAAGGTAGCACTCGATGACAAGGACGAGACTACGGAGCCTCGTGTCACCTGCAATGGCTTCGGCAAGCGTGTCATCGTCAATGACTGCGCTTGCGGTTCTGCCCGTATGCTACTGGCCGCTCATGCTACTAACTGTGAGCGTGACCATCGTCCTTACTACTTTATCGCTGAGGATATTGACCGTATCTGCTGTAAGATGGCAGCTGTCAATATGTGTGCCCATGGGATGTTTGGTGAAGTGGTCCTACACGACACCATTTGCGAACCGACAAAGGCCCACGTAGGCTACATTATCAACGAAGGGTTGTACCCTTTCCCTGGCTGTCCTACTATCCGTGTCTTTGAGAACGACCCTATGCGTTTCATCAGCTGCAGGGCTGCAATGGGCTGGATGGCCGAAGCGTCAAAACGAACAGAGACTGTCAAAGTTCCGGAGGAAGTAAAGGCCAAAGCCCCAAAGGAGCAGAAAGCAAAGGTACCTGAGCAACTAACATTAAATTTCTTTGAATAGCATGGAACAAGCAATTACAGAAATCTCCCGTGAAGAGTTCTTCTGCAAACTGGAGGTTGCGGAAGAGGTAGACTATGTATCGGCAGGATGGAAGCATGGTACTCCCACACAGACGGAACTAACGTTCTACGAAAGCAGTACATTCGTCATCAGGAATTTCCCTCGCGGGCATAAGTCCTTAATGGAGCTGACAGACAACCTAAAGAAGCAGACAGAAGGCATCAGCCGAAAGTTTTTTACTTTCGGTAAAATGCTAATATCGCGGTCAAAGGACGAAATCAGCGATGACTACTATTTTTGCAGATATTTCAGACTAAAATTCTAAAGAATATGAAGACTATAGAAGAAATCATCGAAACTACCAATGAGTATTTCGAGAGTGAGGGCATTCCAGAGGAATGGGCACTCACACCTACCGGCGAACCGTACCGCCGTAGTACAAACGACGACCTCGTGGTCGGCATGACCGAGGACGAAATGCGCACCTATTACAAGCGCTATGTTGCTGAGTGGGCCGATGATGAGGAGGGTCTTGAGTATGAGACACCCATCGAGCGCATCGACTTCCTGAAGATGAAGCGCGACCTCCACGAGCAGATGTACGATGCCATCGTGTTTCTTATGGAGAAGCACGGGAAGAAAGAGCTGGATATCTCCGACGACAAGGACGGAGACCTCGGCTATGTATGCGTGTCGTGGGACTCCAGCGACGGAGTGGCTATCGAGGAGCAGCTGGTGGAGAAGGTCTGTGTCGACGACCACAGCCGCCTGACGCTGGAGACGTCAGACGGGCAGGCATTCGATGCCTCGATCAGAGGCGACGAGGTTATCTGGTGTACCATCAACAGCGTCTATGATGCCGTGTTCCAGCGGCTGGTAAAGAAAGGAGGCGAGGGATGAGGACGAGGCTGCGCTGGCATTGGCGCATTTGGTCGCTGCTCCCTTCAATCGGTGTCCGCACCCGTTCCCATGCCGTCGTGTTCGAGTGGCTCTGCGCAAGCCTGTGGCTGGAGGATACCTCCGTGAGCCGAAGTTGGAACGGCAGTCACCTGCAAGTCAGCATCGGGCATTCCGCGACAAGCCTTTCGCTGCCGACCATCCGTATCAGGTTCTGCAAAGACGAGGTGAACACCTATGTTTCCGTTCTCGGCTTCTGGCTGTCGCTCAACGTGACTGTCGGAGACAACAGCGACTTACCGTTTTAAGGACATAAAAAGAGAAATCAATATGAAAAGGAATGTAATCTGCCAAGGCTTCCACTGCCCCGTAAGGAAGCAGTGCGCCAACTATTACGAAGGGAATGGCACCGGCACCGCCGTTGGCAAAGACGGACGCCATCTCGCCCATTGTACGAATCAGAAGGACTTTGTAAAGAAGGAGGAGTCATGACATTCAAGCAGCTGAAGAAGGCCGAGGAGACCTACAATAAGATCATGGACAATGCCTACGACCTCTACAAGAAAAAGGAGAGGCAGTATATCGAAGAGCACGCTCCCCTGAAGGTGGAGCCAGGCGAGTGGATAAACATCCGTCTGCAGGTGACGGAGGAGAGCCGTGAACGGCTGACACCCGAGTACAGGGACAAGCCACGCTACCGGCTCGGCCACAGGCACACCGTACGCGGTCGTTTCATCCGTTGGCTGATATATGACGGGGGAGAGCTGCGCCCAGACCTCATGGGCAGCACGTACTATCCGCCGAAGGAGAAGATCATCAGTATAACCAAAAGCAAAAAGCAATGAGCAATATCAGAGAGATTCTCGATGGTTCAAACCATCCGCTCCCGAAAAAGGGAGACCTCATCCGCATTACGGATGTCCACTGTGAATACGGCAAGCCGTGCTTCAAGATTGGCGACCTCGTCGAGGTCAAGGGTGCCTGGAGGGATAACAAGAAGGGTATGGTGTTCTTCCGTGCCAAGGCAGACTGCCGCAAGCATGCACTTACCTATTCGTCAAAGACATACGACTGGGAGATCTTCGGGCAGGAGTACGATAGCCTCCTGAAGGCACAGGAGGAGATCGGGAAGTTCGTGCAGGAGGCTGCAGAGAAGCGCTTCGAGGAGATATGGGAGAACTGGAGGCGTGAGAAGGTGTTCCCGGAGAAGTTCTTCGAGAACCAGACGGCGAGATGGATGTTCTCCATAGTGTTCTACTCCGCCTTTGAGGATGGCTGGAACGCCTGCTGTCTTCACAGTATGGAAGAGTCCATGAGGAATGCGGAGTTGTGCCTGGACGAACTCGGCAAGCTGACAGGAGTGAACGTAAAGGACAAGTAGCATGGGCACGCCGAAAAGTAACGGGATTGTCGAGCTCGTCGACGAGAAGTCCTCCGACAGGGGGTTCTTCTGCATCAAGCTGGTAGGCTACATAACGGAGGAGATGAACCGCATCAGTGAAAGCTCCTTCGACTTCTGGCACCAGCGCTTCATGGAGGCCAAGGGCGGAGCCTGCGCCTACAGGAACATCTGTCCCAACTACGCAAGGACTGTGGCCATGCGCCGCAAGGAACCCGTCCAGCTGAGTCTGAACTTTTAATAGGAGATTATTATGATTATCAAAGGAAAGAGACTTTATGTGACGAGGATGCGCAACCGCCAGTTCCTCACCAACAGGGAGATGCTGCAGAGTAGTGACGGCAGTGAGTATGAGTACACCGACGGCATCTTCGTAAGTACGCTCATGCCGGACATCTCCTTCGGGGAGGGCTTCCGCTTCGTCGACCTCCACATCGAGACGAAGGAGTTCCCCGGCGCTCACCAGATGTGGGTGACGGGAAGGTTCCGGCACCGTGTCCTCACTGAGGAGAAGCCGGACATCGAAGGGAGGGTGACAGGCGGCGACGCGCTGTTCCTCAAGTTCAACTGCGACGAGGATTTCTTCCCACATATGCCGGAATGCACGTTCCCTGTATGGGTGGAATGCCTCAATGGAGGGCCTTACAACGAGGATGACTACAAGCAGCCGCTGGTCTTCGATTCCATCGGCATGCTCGACAGGGACGGAAACGGACGCGCGTCGTTCTCCGATAGGATCAGAGGTCAGCTGGAGAAGTTCCTCGACGACAACAACCTGTCATTCCTCCACACGCCCGTGGAGTGCAGGATTATCATCGAGATACCGCAGAAGATATAGGTTTAACAATTAAAAAAACAGAATCATTATGAGTACAATTATCAACGGGAAGCCCATTGACGAATGGGTTGAGGAGCAGAAAAAGAAAGACGGTGCAATCTACGTGCACCGAGGCACAGTCATCAATGGCAACACCAAGAGCGTCTACAATGGGGGTGTGATCTCATTTGTGGACGGGAAGGACCTGCGCTATTTGGATGCGGACATCAGCACCCTCATAAAAGGCAAGACCTACCGCTTCACCGGCAAAACGGTAGAACGCATGGATGGCGTATGGTATGTCGACGGCAAGGAAGCCGTGCTGTCAAAGTACGAGAGTGACGAGGATCTCGGAAAGCTCATCGACGACACCAACAGTAAAGTGTCGGAAGCCTTCCAGAAGGCAGGCGTGGTGATGAATGAGTTCGGAGGTGGCCGCAGCTACGGGAAGTCTTCCAGGCGGGTTGTCATCAACAGCGGAACCGTGAACGTCATCAGAGGCGGGAAGTCGTACACCATCAAGGGCAAGAATATCGAAAAGCGTGACGGTCAGTGGTACGCTGACGGCAAACCAGTGGATTGGAAGGACGTCGGTGGCGAGTACCAGGACAGCGATGTGGTCCGCATTGAAATTCACGGCTCGGTGCAGAACCTCGTTACAACCAGCGGTGATGTGACGGTCAACGGTAGTGTGTCCAACCTCAGCACAGGATCTGGAGACGTTCAGTGCGATACTGCAAGTAACGTCTCCACAAGCTCCGGGGACGTCCACTGCAAGAACATCACCGGCATGTGCTCTACGTGCAGCGGTGATATCTACAGATAAACATATAACTGTTCTGTGAAATTGATTATTTCACGCTGAGGTGGTCCGTCGGGATGACGCGCCGCCTCTTTTTTATGCGCCTGCGCCATGCTCGCATATATGATTAATAACTTTTAACTAATTTGATTAAATTTATATCCGTAAAAACTTGCATATATGATAACTTTTTTGTATCTTTGCAGTAGCAAATAAGATAATAATCAAACTTTTAACGCAACAAGCATTATGGAATCTACAATCAATCCCACAAGAAACGAGAAGCTGCAGCTTCGCAAGGAGCAGATGATCCAGCGCTCCAAGGACGCCGAAAGCAAGGAAGAAGGCCATTACTATCTCTGCCTTGCAGACCTCTACACCCTCGCAATCGAGAACGAGCAGGCGACGATGTTCGGCTCGACGCTGACCGTCACCGTAGGTAGTGATGACGATGCAGTATCAAAGGTGTGCATCGAGGTCATCACCGACTTCTCATCACTCACGAACCATTTCGAGACGAGCTTCAGCCAGTGGCAGGGAGTTCCATGCAAGCTGATACGCGAGGCTTCCGGCAAGCACTTCGGCACGGCCGAGGAGGCCTTCCAGTTCATTGTCGGCCTGTCGCAGAAGATCAACGCCTTCTTCAACAACATCCAGATTTAAGGAGGAACGTCTATGACAGTCTTGGAGAAAGAGTACATGACACGGATGCCAAATGAGATCCGTGAGCTCAGGAAGAGTATAGAGAACCTCACAGAGGTGCTGAGGCGGATAATAGACGGGAGATACGAGGTGGGAGTCGATTTAGGACTCGATCCGGACAGGTTCACTGAGAACATCAAGACCCTCGTGAATGACGAGGAAGGACAATCAAGCAAAGGATGATATGGCATACAACAAACCCATAAGAGAATACAAGAAGAAAGGCAGGCAGTACGCCTACCTACTCGACAAGTGTATATCGACTGACAACTACACGGGCGACTTCTCCTCTGACAAGGCGAAGATCTACCTTGTTATCGCCAACTACAAGAGCTGGCTGAGTAACAACAAGAAGCCCAGAACCTGGAGCACGGCCCACCACATCGGCGACTGGCTCCGGGGACTTCCATCATGCTGTACGGTGGCCTACTGGAATGACGAGATAGTGAAGATCGGCCAGAGCTGGGGTTTTCCACTCCGCACCGATCCCGCACAAGAGAGGTTCGCGGAGAAATGGTGGACGATATGCGGCCAACGCCTGTTGGAGATAGCCGAGAAACTGAATGTATCATATTACAGAATACGACCCTATGACTACGAGAGAACAGTACAGGAGCAGATGGCAGCAGCTGGAGTCTGAAGTTGCCGATCTGCAGAAGCAGATGGATGAGGAGTACAAGAAGCTGCCTAAAGTGCCACATGACAGCCCGGAATGGCTTGAGGTATGGGACGGCTACTATAATAAGATATGCAAGCCCGCCAGGGCGAAGATCGACCAGCTGAGCAAGGAGGCAAAATACTGCCGCATCCGTTCGCTCGATCAGTTCTACTGCAACCGCCACCTCTACAGCGACGTGCAGCCCTACGAGGTGATCGAGGTTATATCCGACACCCGTCTAAAGCTGCGTGGTATGGACTACGTGCAGACTGACGGCAGCGTGGAACGGCTTCGGGAGTCCTTCAGCCCTGGAGGCTTCTGCGGCCACTTCGACAACTCCGTGCAGGAATGGATCTGTACTCCTGACCCGAAAGGCATCGTCGTGGAGGTACGCCGCCGCAAGGACGGCCATTTCTACGAGGTGAACGACTCCATCCCCTATGTGTTGTCGGACAAGCCGGTCAAATTCAAGGACTTTAATTTCTGAGACAATGGACGAATATATACCGAAACTCGACATAAGGAAGCTGTACCAGTCCATCGGGACGGAGGAGCTTCGTGCCCTGCGTGATGACATTACGCAGGAGCTGAAGGCCAGAAACGCATCAAGGGACTACTCCAAATCGAAACCTGTATACAGCTTCTGGCTGGGCAAGGTCGTACGAAGGAGAGGTAATGCCCTCTGCCGCTACAGTTTCCTCCTGGAGCCTGTGGACGAAGACAAGCTGCCGCAGGAAATTCTTCCTCTGGTGTCCAGCACATACTTCCGCCTGATGTCGGGGTCTTTCAAGAAAGCAACATGCCCGATGATCGGGGACGTGGTTATGCTGAAGTACAGGGTGCTTAAAAATGCTTCACTCGATACCTGTTACAGGAGGTCGAGAATAATCTGTGTAGTACCACCAAAGTTAGCAGAATGACGAACCAGGAGTTTTTTCAGAGAATGGCAAACAACTTCGAGTATTTCATCAAGGTTGCCATCAAGTACGGCCACTCAAGGGAGGATGCCCTCTGGTGTCTCCGGGAGGCCAAGAAGGATTTTATGTACAGGTACGACGGAAAGTCGCCGATGTGGCTTTACATGGCAGATATTCTGAAGGAGAAGACCGAGTGCATGGTAAGGGCGAAGCTGATCGTGAACAAAGTCACCCACGAACTGGGAATAATGAACAGTAAGAACGGATTGGAAATGAGCAGGTCGAAGATTCTGACGCCGGGTGTAGAACTCTGGCATGACAAGGACGGGGAGGGCACACTCCTCCTTATCAGATGCCCCAAGTGCAGGCGGGAGAACTGGACACTTCAAGTGGCCACCGGGACATGTTCCTGGTGTGGCTACGACGCACATGAACTATTAAATAAGGAAACCAAAGATGACGATTCAAGAATGTAAGGAAAGTGTTGGCCGCAGGGTTACCTATATCCCCTTTGAAGGCTGCGATCCATCCCTCCACGAGGAAGGTGTGATAACAAGTGTGAATAACAAGTTTGCCTTCGTCCGCTATGGGAGTGATATCAACTCCAAGGCAACGAGGCCTGAAGATTTAAGGCTATAAAAAGAGAAAGATATGAAGACTATCCCATTTGATATGAACGAGCATTTTGATATCGTAAACCTTCTGAAAGACAAGAAGGCATTGACAAAGTACATTATCGACATGATAATGTCGAGCGAAAAGTTTTCACAGAACCTTCCCCAGCTTCGTGAACGTGGTTGGACTGAGAATGGTATGTTGGATAAGGTGATCGAGATAACGGCCATCCAATCCCAACAAATCAAGCACCTGGCACTGGTTGCTCTGATTACCGTGCAGTCGAGCGACTTCAACGGCAACGTAGGCGAGATGATGGTTAAAATGGGTCGGGGCGAGGATGCCCTTAAAGCGATGTTTGATGCAAAATTGAAAGGAGGCTGATTATGGGACATGTAAAAGCACCAGATATTCCAAGGCCTCAGTCTCGTAGGCCGGAAGCTGCTTTTCCTGAAAAGCTGAAACACATCCATGAGCTGAACCAGGAGATTATGATGTACAAATCCAGGGCCACAGGACGCTCTACAAGAATCGTAGATGAAGTCATCCAGCAGCTCTACAGGAATCCAGGGGAATGGATTACCCTATATGACCACTACTACGATGGAAGGAGTGAACGGAATATCTACAACATGATTATGAGAAGAATGGATTTGGAGCATCCTAAAGATATCGTGGAAAAGAGGAGAGGTAATATCAGCACCATTGAAATCCGCCTTGCCCAATGTCCCGACAGGGATTTCTGCGAGATGAAGATAGCAGAGCTGCAGCAGCAGATTGATGACATACGGGAAAATGAAGTGAAAGATTGCAAGGAAAGTATATTCAGCAAGTTAAAGTTTTGGTAATATGGAATTTTCATTTAAGCAGTTTAAGAAACTGCTTGAAAAAGCCCCTCCACTTGAGGTTCCTTTTGTGGAAAGGATTGATACCGAGAACAAGGTCCTGGAGTGTAGGGTTTACGAGGACCGGACGATGCTAGTAGCCTTGACCGACTTGATAGACCCGTACGAAGTCGAACGCATGGAGGAAATGGAACGGCTGAAAGATCTGGGAGAACTTGACAGGGTTGTCGGCTTTTGCACCTATGGCGATAATGACTACAAGGAAGTGCGATTGGCCGACTGTCTGATGTGCAAGTTCTGTCTTCCTCCAGAAGAACGTATTTACGGAAAGATGTGTAAATTCAATGAAACAAAGAAAATCATATTCAAATAATTATGGAACTGTATCACAAAGACAAATTTTATGATGTGCAGGACGTAGTCGTTCCAGGCACAGAGGAGAAAAGAAGCCGTACCGAAGAGAACGAGCAAGTTGTTAAATGGATGAAGGAGTCGGGCCGCATACCACTCACGTACCTGCGTGAGCGTGATGGCATCCATGTCGAGATATCCAAGATATTCGAGGCGAAGATCAAGGATGTACTCCAGCGTGGTACTGCCATAGGAGCCGATGGCCGCAAGTTCACCATCGAGAACTCTGACAACCTGTTCCCCATTGGGAGTGATATCTGCGTCCGTGCCACTCCAGAGGGTGGTACCAGCGACGCCTACGCTTTGGATTTCTTCGTGTAGCACGTATGGACAGGAGAATAGAATTGATACATGAGCTCGTTGCGCTCAACGATGCTGAGGTCAACGCCATCAACAAGGTGGCATCACAGAGCCGGAAGAAGATGAGCGATACAGACAGGAAACGCTGTATCGCCCTTCGTAAGAGTAATACGTGGCTCAAGAAGGCCGAGTTTGAAATCATCCAGTCATTAGCGAAATAATATGCCACATCACAAGATACCGATCAATGGTTTTGGCAGGCTCGGGAAACCCCAGAACGTGATTCTTTCCGGAGTGGACTGTCTGAACGTTAGGGAGAAGGCGGAGGTGCCGGAGTTGCCCTTGCCAATTCAGGAAGAAGCCCGTGAGCTGCCGAAAGTGTTCATCCTAAAGAGCCAGTACGAGAAGCTGGATCCTGATGTTATCCTCAAGGAGCAGGAGGAAGCTCACTGCATCCTTGTGCCTGTCGAGCAGGAGGTGTTTGACCGCATCCAGCAAGAGGCCGTCGTTATAAATACACAGCCTCCCATGCCGGAGATTTCAGAGGTACAGAAGATCCTCTTTGAGGATGCTCCTCACGTCAGTCTCTATAATTCTGGCAAGCATGGCGGTAACAAGACACCGAGGATTCCGCCAAAGAACTACGCCAAGAAAAAGAAGGCAAAGCGCCGTCAGCAGAAATCATCAAGAAAGAAACATTGAAATATGGAAGAAATGAAACCAATGGATAAGCAGAGGGTACTCAACCGCCAGTTCTACCGCCGCCAGGAGGTACTGGCCTATCCTGATGTCATCCACGTTAAGGAGGACAGGCTGCGGTCTGACGTCGTCTGCTTTAAGCATTTTGGAAGTGCCTATATGGAATGCCTGCCGAGAGCTGCATCCTCAGACGACGACTTCACGACCGTCCAGTACATCCGTCCGAAGCAGTTGGAAAAAGCCTGGCATGAGCGCATCTATGATGCCATAGAGAGCCTGAAAAAGGAACAGAGAATAATGTTTAGGGACTTTCCGCATGAATATGACGGCAACTCCGTGAGCAAGATCATCGAGGGGATTTACATAGCCAGTGGCCACATGATCTCCTTACTGTCAGAACTCGAGAGAACTGGCTGCATCCGTCCTTACGACAAGCAACGTGAAAAAAGAGAACAAGAAGAACGCATCCGCAAGATACAGGAAAAACAAGGAGGACTGACGCCATGAGCAGAACCGATTCGCTACACTACACCCTCTGCTGTGAGGGGGCCAAGTGGCTGCACATGCAGAAATGGAACTATCAGCGTTGTCAGAAGAAGTCGTGCTACAGGACGGAGGCTTGCGGGGAGTGCAAGAAGTACAATTATGTGGCAGTGGAACTATGCACATGGAACTCGGAGAATACCGACGTATGGGGGCTTGGCAACTTCAACGATTCAGCGGTCATCGAGGTCAAGGTGTCGCACGCTGACTTCAAGGCCGACCAGAAGAAATGGTGTCGCAGCGACGTGGCCGAAATGAATGGCAGACAGGCGGGAAGACTGCGATGGTATCTCTGTCCCGAGGGTGTTATCAAGAAGGAAGAGCTGCCCAAGAAGTGGGGGCTGCTCTACTGGGACGGCAAGCGGATTTATCCTGTCGTAGCCCCAAAGCCATTTGAGAACACCAGCGCAGCAGACATGGATATTCTGACGAGCATACTGCGACGCGAACAGTTTCCGCAGAAGATATTCAACTACCGAGGCTCTCGTACCACCATCAAGCCACGAACCATCAACGATATCCCGCCTTTACCTGCTGGGCAGAGATAGAATATCCAGACACTATATTTTAAACGAATTATAAAAAACGAGAAACGGATTATGAAGATTATCGCAAAGAAGGGCTCCGCACTGGAGCAGACGATTAAGGACATGTACGACCGCATGGTTAGCGCAATGAATGGGGCACAAGACCTGGTGGAGAAGTCGGCTGGCGTCAGGCCGACCACTATCTACCACCTGTTCCATTTTGGCATCATTTCTCTGTTGACGAACGATTTCGTCATCAGTAAGGAGGACGAACCGAAAATCAACCCGCACGTACTGCGGAAGAAGAAGGGCGAAAAGGATGTATGGGTGCCTGCCGCACGCTACAAGGAAGGCGCTGCCCTGGCCACCGCCTTCGACGAGTATGCCCGTGAGCACGAGATTGGCGAGGAACCGCTGCATGAGTTTGGCATTCACGCTCTGGACAACAAGAATGGCGTGTCGTACTATTGTCAGCCGACGCACGACAAAGATGCCGACCGATATTTGCTCATCTGCTCCGACAGCATCCCAAAGGGTTTTAACAAGAAGAAACTGGCGAAGGACCAGTTTGAGGTGGAGTATTAACGGAAGGAGGGCTGACAATGCACAAAGAAAATAGAATAGACTTCATGATTCCAGGAGATACGCTGGTTGAGAAAGGATTCAAATTTCCACTTTTTGGATTCGAGGCATCACCTGGAGATATGATCGTAGAGAATATTAATAATGCTCTGGGTTCAACATTTCTTGGGATGCACAGAATAGAAGATTTACCAGGCTATATTCCATTTAAGGGTCTTATGGCCAAGTGGTACAAGGTTCTTGGTGTTAAAACTAACAAGGAGTATTTAGTAACTATCACAGACGAAGGTATTCTGGTTGAGACAGGAGGTAAAATCGAAGACTTCGGAATCAGCTTTAAAATGATTGGTAAACAAGTTCAGAGAACTGTCATTTACTATCGTGATTTCAGTGTACGTCAAAACACCATCAGTGAGTTCCTAAGACGATTCTTAGACTAAAAATAAAGTATATGAAAGCAAAAGTAATATCCGATATCTATGCTTCCGGTCTGGAAACCGAAACCGAAGTCGAGATTATCAAAGGAATGGAAGCCGAAGGCTCTGATGTCTTCAATGCTCCAGTCGGCAAATGCTACCTCTGCAAGACATTCGACGGGAAGCTCCACTATGTGGCCGCAGTCTGCCTGCAGATTACTTCTAACGACGATCCAGACAGGGAGCTGCGCAATCATTTGGCAGGACTGGCTATGGCATCATTTCTGAACGGCCTCATGGGTGATCGCCTGATGATGGAGCAACATGCACGTGCCGTCAGTAACGAAGGGTGCACAACGTTGGCAGAACTGGTTGCCAAACGTGCGGTTCTTTATGCGGACGCTCTTATCAACGAACTAAGAAAGTAAAGCTATGACGGATTATGATTCCGCAGTAATGCGGCTAAAGAAGATTATTAAGGAAACAAATGAATGGTTTAAAAAAGAGAACGAAGCCATTGACGGTCTCACGTTTTCATTAATCATGCTTGGTATTGGCCAAGCTCTACAGCTTCTTGCTCTTATCTTGAAGCTCTGTGGAAAATAGCGAATATGTTGGATGTAAAAATTAAAGACAAATTCAGAATATTATGATATGTAAGAATTGCGGAGAAGAGAACGCGATGCTGAAAAGGTGCTGCAGTCGTTGTGGTGCCTTCCTCGAGGGCTATACCCTCAATAACGTCACGGGCGAGTATGGCTACCGTGGCGGTGACGGCAGGTTCTACAAGACCGAGGAAGAATACCGCCGGCAAGCCGAACTGGAGAAGAAGGCACGTATGGACTTCGAGGAGGTCCTTGCCAGGAATCCGCTCCCTATAGACGAGGAGCTGAGGAAGAGAGTGACCGATATCTTTCGAGGCGGCTACGTCAAGGCCGTGCAGATAGGTACTAATGTGACCGACATTATGAAGCTGCCGTGTGTACGCAGTGCCGATAAGCGCGATTCGAGGGAGACGGAGCCTGCCTATTACATCCTCGATCCCTTTATGATGAAGCATGAGGTGTGGCAGTTCGCCCACAAGGGTGACTGGCTCTGCGCCGACGCAGATAACAAGTGGTATCTCCTTACCGATGAGGAGTACCAGGAGATGTTGAAAGGAGGCGGGGAATGACAGACATCCTGATCGCTCTCGTTGCAGGAGCCGCCATCGTCATGGCTTCCGTCTTGGGAATGTACGCCCTTAGTCTCCTGTTGTCTGACTTAATTAAAGAATGAATATATGAGAATCTATATCAGTACCCCAGTCAATGGCCGCAGCGAGGCAACCTTCGATGAGAAGCGCAAGGCTGCATACCGCCGATCTGTCATGCTGAGGGCCTACCTTCTCGACGAGTACAAGGATGCGGAAGTCCTGACTCCTTTCGATGCCGTGCCACTCGATGCCAAGATAAGCGAAGCGGATGCTATCGGTAAATGCGTCGCCCTGCTGCTGACATGCGACACCGTCCTCCTTGATAGGGGATGGAACGCCTCTGACGGCTGCAACCTCGAGTACCGTGCCGCGAAGATCTATAAGTTGAACATCATTGACGGAAACGGACAGCTATGACAAAGCGCAAGAAAGTGTGCCCGCATTGCGGGAGAAAGCTCTGGAGCCGTGACTTCTACAAAGATAAGAACGGCAATCCAGTAGGATGGTGCCGTGACTGCCAGCTGAAGAGCAAGCGCGAAAGATACGAGCGTGTCTTCAAGAAACCTGACGGCCTTCGGTATGATCTTGGCACAGGCCGCACGACCATCAAGAACGGCTATTCCGTCCGTATCTACTGGACTGCCCAGATGCTATCTGACCTGAAGAGGCTGTACCCGACGACCACCAATGAGGAGCTGAAGGGCATCCTCGGTGTGTCCATGAGCACGATTGCCCGTAAGGCGCGGGAGCTCGGTCTGAAGAAGGATAGTAAGTGGCTCCATGATATCTGGGACAATAACCGCAGGTACGGCAGCGTCGTGGCAAAAAAGCTCGGCTACCCCGGCAGCTTCCGCGAGAGGCCGGATGCAGGCATCGCACATCGTTTCAAGAAGGGGCACAGGCTAACGCCGGAGCAGGAAGAGAAAAAGAAGCAAAGCGTGAGGAAGTTCAATATGCTCCACCCGGAAGTGCAGAGGCGAAGGACTGTCAGTCTGATGAAGCCCGTCAGGTGCGCCTCCAGCGGTGAGGAGTGGGACAGCATACACAGCGCGGCACGTTCCATCGGAATCACTCCGGGATATCTCAGCATGAGGATCGCACAGGGCGTACCTGTGCGTGGCCGTCTCTATGAACTGAAAAATAACCCAACTTAAAAACAGCGAAATATGAACAAGAATCATCAATTCGGAGCACCGGACAGAGGTGCTATGGTAAGTAACAACTCAGACGTAGATCGTGTCGACAAACTGTATTTCCCGTTCAGTAATCCCCATCCAGGCCCGAAGGCAGGGCATGGTCACGAGGAGATCATCGACACGCACGTGAGACCAGAGACATTCTTATAACGTTAAAAGTATTAGTATTTGTAGATTCAAGACCTTACTAATAACAGAGCAGGAAGCGTCCTGCAGGGGAGCGGGTTGCCGTGAGGCAGTCCGCTTTTTCCATGTTTTGTAGTCCTTCTATACGGGGGCTTCCGTCGCATATTTGATTAACTATAATTAACAGATTTGATTAGCATTTTTCTTTGTAAAAACTTGCATATTTGATTACTTTTTTGTATCTTTGTAGTGCAAATAAGATAATAATCAAGTCTAACAATTTAAAGCAGAACAGTTATGAAGACAATGAAATTCAACAACGAGAGCGAGATCCGAGTAGCAATCCTTAATCTCCTGGGCACAACCAGTGAGCCGTTCGTATTCGGAAAGTCAGTAACCGTCGGTGAGAAGGGTTCCAAGACCAAGATTGCCGCCGTCGAGGTAGTAAGCGAAACCGAAGTCCTTATCTCTGCCGAGTCGAACAGCGACATCTGCTGGGACGATCTGTCGTTAAAAGACCAGACCAAGCTCTTCAAGGCTATCGAGAAACAAGTTATTAACAATCAAAATTCAAACAACATGGAAGAAGTAAAGAACGAGGCAGCCGAGGCTGCACAGGTAGAGAACGAGAACGTGGAGCAGCAGGCTCCCGCAGTAGAGAACCAGGAGCAGGCCGAAGCTCCCGCTGAGACTCCTGCCGAGACGGAGGAGAAGCCCGCCGAGGAAGCCCCTGCCAAGCCCGAGAAGAAAGAGGAGGAATTGCCGGAGATTCCAGACCGTGGAGACGTGGAGCCTTACGAGGCATCAAGCATCCTCCTCTCCAAGCCCATCGAGGAGGTCGATGCCGACATCGCTGCAAACGACAATCTGAAAGTATCGTCATTCAAGCAGCTGGTGGAGTGCTGGCCGACAGCCCGATTCACAGCGACAGCCAAGACCAAGGGCATCGTCACCGCAGAGGCGGAGCCAATGGCGCAGCTGACGGAAACGCTGCAGAAGATGTACAAGCGCAGCATCCTCATCAAGGCTCTCTAAGGGAGCCTTGTTTCCTTTCTATATGGTATATTCAATCTAATCAAATTTGTGTAACCGAAACAGAATGCGGGTCAAAAATCTTCTGATAGTCTGCGCAGATCGGTGGAGGCGCATCAGTGCCGACAATGGCTACATAGGCCCTTGGCCTGCACTAAGCAGCATGAAATTTCCTCATCGTAAGATGTGGCTGACGATAATCCGTCCTGCACGAATAGTTGCCGCCTGGTGTTCCTTTCCCGCATTCTTTTCAAATCTCATTCAACATGGACAAGAAAATCTTAAAGGCGATGTACGCCAATGTCGTGGCCAACGACGAGCTGCGACCAGTGATGAACGGAGTGTACTTCGACGAGGAGGGGGAATGTGTCGGCAGTGACGGACACCTGCTCGTCGTCTACAAGTGTGGCAAGACCAAGTTCGATGGGAAGATCATCAATCTGTCGGGCGAGGAAATTGAGGGCAAGTACCCGAACTATCGGAGTGTCATCCCAAAGGAGCGGGTGGAATACGAGCACCGCATAGACCTCAAGGAGCTGTATGCAGCTTGCCAGTACCATCTGAGGAAAGAAACTTCATCTCCTGATGACAGGGTTTCCATCCTCCACAAGACGTACAAGGTCAAGAGCCTGGTACAAATCCTCACCGTGTTCAACGTGGCAGGGAAGCTCAAGGAGGCCGTCCTCTACAAGTCAGACCAGACGACGGCCGCTGTCATCGAGACAAAGGACATCACGGCAATCATCATGCCGTGCCAGCATTTCGAGGAGTCCGTCGACGTACAGATTGACGAGGGTTCACCGATGACCATATCGTACGAAAACCTCATCAACGACTACGCCTTCAACTCATGGCGCAAGCCGGAAACCAAGGACTGGATGGACGAGGCGTAGGCCTCTCCGTTCTTCCATCAAATGCAAATAAGTTATCATTCAGTGCAAATAAGTTATCAATCGAATAAAAGAACAGTTTATGAAAAAGAATGAAATCGCCGAAGCAGGCACAGTTAGGAGAATCCCTTTGAAGGACATCGTCCCGAGTACCAACAACCCACGCAAGACGTTCAATGCCGAGGAGCTGAACGAGCTGGCCGAGTCCATCAAGGAGAACGGCCTGCTGCAGCCCATCACCGTCCGTCCGGTCAAGAGCGAGAATGAGGAGACGGAGTTCGCCAAGTATGAGATAGTATGTGGTGAGCGCCGCTACCGTGCCACACAGCTGACAGGCTCCGAGGAGATAGACTGTATCGTCAAAGAACTCGATGACAAGCAGGCCCTGACGGCCATGATTTTTGAGAACATGCAGCGCAAGGACGTCGACCCCATGGAGGAGGCCAATGCCATCGACCGCCTCGTGAACGAGTTCGGTACGGAGGTTATACAGGTGGCCAAGATGCTCGGCAAGAGCGAGACGTTCGTCCGCAGCCGACTCCGCCTCAACGGCACCATACAGGAGTTCGTTGACCTCATGCAGAACGGCCCGCTTGTGCTGACCCATCTTCTTGAGATAAGCAAGCTGCCGCCAGAGCAGCAGAAAGTCCTCTATGAGACATGCTTCACACCGGAGTGTATCGCCCGATGGAAGTACAAGTTCCCGAACATCCCGGAGCTGAAGGAGATGATAGACTCCAATGTGATGATGAAGCTCGAGACAGCAAAGTTCCCTCTGAACGACGAGTCGTTCCACGGATTCGCAGACGGGGAGATGCTGCCAGCATGTGCGAAGTGCCCGCTCAATACCGCCAACGATCCGTCCGGCACGGGAGACGTGGCATCGCCAAGATGTATGAAGCGTGACTGCTTCATGCTGAAGACCGTGCAGCACATCCTCCGCGAGGCGAAGCACCAGCCTGCAGGGACGGAGGTCGTCTATACGGGCACGGAGGAGGAAAACGAGAAAATCCTCTCATTCGCACGGGCGCATGAGGTGGAGGTCTGTCCCATCGGCATCCGAAAGACGGTGGTCAACCCTGTCGAGCCAAAACGGGAGGACTTCACCGAGGAGGAGTTCTACCTCAAGCGCCATCAGACATGGGCGCACCAGAAGGCGATCTTCGACATCGGCGTCAAGGACGGTAACATCGTGCCTGTCTATGAGGTCTGCTTCAACGGCCACCTATCGGGCGAACAGAAGTACGTGTACAACATCAAGGACGAGTCGATGGGACTCAACAACGAGTCACGACAGATGAGGCAGGAACAGACGATGAAGTACAAGGCCCAGCTGACGGAACTGACGGACAAGCGCCATGACGAGAAGATTGAGCGCTATCGTAAAGCCGTCGAGGAGGGTGACTACGGCAAGCTCAACACGGCCATGGGGGCAACTGAGAACGATGTGCTCATAGCCCTCATGCTGATGCACCTCTCCTACGAGTTCAAGCAGTCGCTCGGTCTGGAATGGACTACCGACAAGGACTTCCTCAAGAACTACAAGGAGGTGCTGCAGAAGAACCGCAATGCCATCAAGCGCGAGTTCATCCGCCAGTGCCTTGCCGAGAAGTCCGTGAATTTCGCCAAGGGCCTACAAGGCATCCTCGAAATCTTCGTCAGCGACCAGTTCCCGCAGGTCAAGGAGACTATCACCAAAGAACTCGATGACAAGTACGCCAAGCAGCGTGACAACCTCAAGAAGAAGATTGAGGACTTGAAGAAGGACGTCAGCAAGATCCGTGAGTCTGAGGAGAAGATGAAGCAGGAGAAGGAAGCTACAGCAGAGGAAGCTCCTGGCGAGAAGCCTGCCGATGAAGCAGAGGCTCCTGCCGAAACTCCGGAACAGACAGGCGCCGTAGTCAATGACGGCACAAAGGTCGCCGAGGTAAACCATGTCGATGCCACCGAGGAAGCTCCGGCGGAGGAACAGCCCACAGAGGCCCCCGCAGAAGAACAGCCCGCAGAGACACCGGCCGAGGCTCATGCTGAGGGCGAAAAGCCTGCCAAGGAGAAGAAGAAGGAGAAGAAGCACAAGAAGGGCGGTAAGAAGTAACCGTCCTCCTCGATGTCTGTTGCAGGGGATCGCTCATGCGGTCCCCTTTCTGTTTGTCCTTGCCCGCATGGGCTTGCGTATTTGATTAACAACGTTTAACGGATACGATTAAATTTTTAACCTTAAAATCTTGCATATTTGATTACTTTTTCGTATCTTTGTCGTAGCAAATAAGATAATAATCAATTAAGCAGAACAAAGTTATGAAGAAGTACATTTTCGGCCAGGACACGGCTACGATCGAAGAGGTGAACGCCATCATCAAGGATTGGCAGTCACAGGATTGCAAGTTCGTCTATCAGATGACAGGCAGGGCAGACCGCAAGGGGTCGACCGTCTGGAGTCTCGTCACCTACGGCACACTTCCGGAGGAAATGGAAAAGTTCGCAGAGGCGGAGCAGGAGGCCTGGGAGGGCACCAAGGAGCTCCAGTGGATGAAAGCCAGATGGGACATTGAGTTCTCCAGCCAGCCCGACAGGCGTGAGGTGTGCCGCATCTGTTCCTGCAAGAGCGATGTCCTCATGGCGGTTATGGCAAGGCTTGACGAGCTGCAAATACTGCACGGGGAAGTCCTTCGGGATCATCAGTCCAAGGAGTGGTATGTGAACGTCCCCAACGACGGAGGTGCCCATTATCTGGAGGAGCTTATCAATATGGGCTGCGCCGAGTTCGCAATCGAGAAGTTTCACATTAAAGAGTTTGTATATGAGTAGAGAAGAAATCCTGCAGCAGATGGAGCATGACCTCCGTGTGCTTGCACGCAACCACAAGCTGGATGCAAGAATCGAGAACCCTGACGAGGACGGTGACTTCCTGGCGGTACTGACAGGTGCCGACGTCCCCATCGTAAACGACATGCGTATGCTGGCGGAGGCCTACGGACTGGAGCCGTCAGAGACCGTCGAGAGTGACTACGGCTGGGGCTACACCAGCTTCCTGGTTGCCAAGTACGAGGAGCCGAAGGAACCGAGCACGATGCTCCGTACCCTCTGCGGTGCCACCCGCGTCTATGAAGACCTAATGCCAGTAGCCGTATGAGCATGTTCGAGAAAATACAGATAACGCTCGATGACGGGAGCACAGCCGAGGCTGTCGCCCCCGAGATCATCAGCGCGAGCCGGAGGACCGACATCCCCGCCTTCTATGCCGACTGGATGATGAACAGGCTGATGCGAGGCTACTGTGACTGGGTGAATCCCTTCAGCCAGCAGACACAGCATGTCAGCTTTGCCAAGACAAAGTTCATAGTGTTCTGGTCGAAGAACCCGGGTCCGATGATACCGATGCTGAGCCGCATTTATTATGACATGGGCATCCGCTTCTATTTCCAGCACACCCTCAACAACTACGAGAAGGAGGGCATGGAGCCCAACCTGCCGCCGTTCCAGGAGCGCTGCGCCATCTTCCGCCGTATCGCGGAGGAGTGGGGGCGTGGCAGACAGGTCTGGCGGTGGGATCCCATCTTCCTCATCGACGGGGTGCTGACCATTGACGAGATAGTGAAGCGCATCGTGGAGACCTACTCATGGCTCGACACTTTCCCCATAAAACTGGTCATCAGCTTTGCCGACATCATGTCATACCGCAAGGTGAACTACAACCTGCGGGGTACTGGAGTCCGTGAGCTGACAGGGGACGAGCAGAGGGTGTTCGCCGACAAGCTCATGAGCAGGCTGTCGGGCAGGAGTCTGGAGGTGGCCACCTGCAGCGAGAAGGCAGACCTCAGCGAGTTCGGCATTAAGCACAACGCCTGCATCGACGCCCAGCTGATATCATCCTTCGCCACTAACAACGAGGACTTCGCCAGGCGTGTCCTCAAGATGGGTAAGGACAAGGGACAGCGCGACTGTTGCCTTTGCACTGCAGCAAAGGATATCGGTATCTATAACTCATGCGCCCACGGGTGCAAGTACTGTTACGCAAATACCACTCCTGAGTCTGCCGCACTGCAGTACCAGGAGCGCAAGGGATCAATTCAACCGAGTTTATTATGAGAAAGTACAAAGACATGCTCAATATGTTCATTGAGCGGGTAAGGGAGAAGAACGGACATGTCGAAGATTCGCTTCGCCAATGCGCCGGCCGTGCACAGCTGCTGGCGCATATCAAGAAGCATTTCTTTGACTACTTCCGTTCAGAGGCGCTCGATACGGAGCTGCTGATGTCAATGTTCGGGAAGGAGGAACTGGAACGCCAGCTGATCTTTACCGACGGAATAGTGAAAGTGATGGACAGCAGGATGACTGCCATAGTCCTCAGAGATTGTCACATCGTAGCCTGGAATGCCCAGCTATACGCCTTTGACAAGGCTACAGTGGATGCCAGCGGAACCAGCCAGGTGTTCGGTTACGGCCAGTCAGAGATCATTGTCAGCGCACGGGCGAAGGTCAGCGCCAGGGACCGCTGCAAAGTGACCGCATTCGATCTTGCCTCCGTGAAAGCGTATGACAACGCGACAGTCAACGCACAGGACGCGACGAGGGTGAACGCACTCGGGCACACCGACCTCAACATCAGTGGAGACTGCACCGCCCGTGTCATGGGTACCGTCGCCTCCGTCAAGGCCGCAGGCTTCGCCACCGTCCACCATGACGGACTGGAGAGCTTGGAACTGGAGGACTACGCCGTTGCCGTCGACGTCAAGAACAAGACCGTCAGACACGGGCCCAAGCTGAAATACGGGCAGACGAAGTGAGACAAACTTTTCTTTAGCCGAGAAAGCAGTCTGCCGTGAGCCGTGAGTGAAAGACCTCGCGGCTCTTTCTTGTGCGCCCTCGCAAATATGATTAACTATAATTAACGGATTTGATTAGTATTTTTCTTTGTAAAAACTTGCATATTTGATTACTTTTTCGTATCTTTGCAGTAGCAAATAAGATAATAATCAAGTCTAATTTCAAACAGAACAGCAATTATGAACGGACTCATCTTAGCACAACAGAAGCGGGTCATCATCCAGACCACGCTCGTCGAGGCTCACTGCCAGTACAATCCGGCCATCCGTGAGATCCTTACCCGTTACATCAGCAATCCCGGTGTGGTCACAGAGCAGAACCTCGCAGCCACCAAGGCATGGATGCACCGCAATCCCCTGCAGGTTATCGACGCTGCCTGTGGCTGGTACTGGGTGAACGTTTCACGTACCTACCTCGGCAAGGCCATCGCCTTCCACTTCGACGAGAGACACGAGATAAAGGTCAAGGTCGGTCGCAGTTTCAACAACTAAACACCATACAGCTATGACAATACCCAACAAGAAAGAGATCGCAGCCCTTTCCCTCAGTGAGGCCTGCATCCAACAAGAGAGAATGAACAGCAGACTGGCCGTCGCCGACTCCAGGCTGAGGAGGGCAGCCAGTGTCCCGTCTGCCACCCAAAGGGCACGGAAGGAGAGGCTGCTACGTAAGAATAAGAGATATCTGGAGGAGCTTTCCATGGCACTCTCGGAGCACATCGATGAACTAATTATTATTTCATGATATGAACGACACGGAAAAGAAAATCGCAAACCTCAAGAAATGCCGCGATGACTATATGGGCAAGCTGGATGACTGCGAGGTGGTCATCTTCCAGTGGAGAGACGGGACAAAGTCCGGCATCGGCAATCCCGAAATGAAGAAGAAGGTTCTCCTGTTCTGCGCCGACGAGGCACAGAGGCAGATCGACGAGTTGGAGGGCCGCAGGCAGGAGTCCTACCATGTGGCCGTCCTTTTCGGCGAGGGTGCCGTGCAGGCATACGAGCAGGATGGTGTCGATGGCTTTAATGAGTTTATCGACGAGACAGGCTTTCCAGACTATGAGATACGGGAGAAGGACTTCAACAGCGAGGAGCTGATGAAAGCCTACCTCGACGGGCTAAATGAGTTTGCCGGGGACGAACGCGCCCCTGGTAACTGGTGTATAGTGGATAATGACGATCTAAAGAAAATGAACTATGAGTGAGGAACACAGGTTTGAAATGCTGCAGATATTCCGAGGGATGCTGCGCGACCACCACATCTACATTTTCGAGAAGCGGCGCACTGGTAGGGTGACGCCCATCTACCACGTCAAGGTCTACGGCATCCACAAGGGTACCTGGGACTTCACCCCTCTCATACTCCACCTGCTCCACGTCAAGGGAGACGACCTCAAGACTTGCAGCAAGACTGATCTTGTCAAAGCGTTCTGCAAGGCTATCGAGGAGCTTGGCTACCCGAAGGAGGAGGAAAGTTACGAAGAGATTTCAAACAATATAAGATGGCTTGAATAATGGAACAGATTACACAGGAAATGATTGACCTGGCCCGCAAAGCGGTGGAAGTCGACAAATGGGAGGACTTCTTTGATGCCTTCGGCTTCAAGATCTACGGAGATATCGAGGAAGCGGGAGAAATAGAACTGGAGTCATACACTGACGGAGGCGGTGACATGATAATCACCATTGACGTCTCCGACGACTGGAAAAAGGAGTTCAAGGATTATGTCGAAGATTTCGATATCGACAACGAGGTCAGCCTCTGGTGGCCGGACGGCCAGCCTGGCAGGGGAGTGCCTTTCAACAACATCCGCGAGCTGTACGACGATATCGAGGACTGGGTGAACTGGCTCAAGGATATCATCCGCGTCATGGAAGGAAAGGATCCTCTCGAAGACGAGCCCAGCGAAGAGGAGCTGGAGGCTGTCCGTAAATGGGTGTACTGGAGCTACAACTATTTCGAGCCTGCGAAGTTCATCAAGGATATCTGGGGCGAGGGGCCTTTCGCTGACCACATCATGAAGAAGTTCATCGACTACAACGCGAACATGAACCGATTCTACGCCGAGCTCGACAAGGAGAACCAGAGGAAGCTGGCCGAGTACGTCCTTAAAAACTACAATCCAGGATGAACAAGGAACAGGAAACCGTGCTCCAGCGTATCGAACGGATCTCCCACTGTCATCCGACGGAGTGCAGCTGTGAACGCTGCAGGCAGATGTGCCATGTGCCATGCCTCGGAACGCCGGAGGATATCGAGCGACTGGTTGATGCCGGCTATGCAGACAGACTGTGTCCTACGGAATGGCTTGTCGGCCAGATTGCAGGCCTGTGCGACAGTCCCATCGCCATGCTCCAGGCAAATCAGCGCGACGGATGGTGTTCGTTCTACCATAACGGACTGTGCGAGCTCCATGACAAAGGCCTCAAGCCGACGGAGGGCAGGCTGACACGCCATGATGACCAGCTGACCTTCAAAGGACAGCCCCTTACCGACAATGTGACGTGGCTTGTGGCCAAGGAGTGGATCCAGCCGGAGAACTTCCCCACCATCGTCAGGATATGCGAGAAAATCAAACACCAAAGGAAATGAACATACTTGTAACGAATGTGAATGACGGAGGGCAGGACGTCCTTGTCATGACGGAAGAGCCGCTGAGCCCTTTCACGTTAGCCTGCGCACTGACGCAGAGGAAGATGAGATTCGACGAGGCTTATTCCATCAAGGACGAGGAACGGCAGTTCTACTGCTTCGACCCTCTCTGGATGGAATCCGAGACGGTCGAGAACACTAAAAGACTGGCTGATGCCTTTATTGCTGAGAACGAAGGGAACGAACTGTATGAAAGTGTCAAAAGGAAATGCGGAAAATAGTACAATTCAGAAAAGTGCGCTGCAAGGAGACCAGGGACAGGGTTCTTGGCTTCTATGACCACATCCTGCTCTATGTGGCCGACATGGCGGACGGTACCAGCTTCTACACCACCAAAGGCGGCACGGAGATCTTCGGTACTGACATGGAAATCGACTCCCAGACCGATATCGCCGATATCTTCGACTTCCAGACCATCCATGTGGACGGAGGAGTCCAGAATGAGGAAGAGTTCCAGGAAATAGTCGAGCGAGAGACAGAAATTGCCTAAAATAAGCACCTCGGGGCTGATCCGGGGTGCTTTTCTTTGATTCAGCGGCAGAAAACAGAAAAATCCTTTTCCCTGCAGATTAAAAGTGCCTGATTCACTGCGGTTTCCTTCTTTTCGGGATTTCCTCTGCAAAAAGGACGGTCAACTTGCCATTACATGAGAAAAGAGTTATAACCATCATCCATTTTCTCGTCTTTGACGTCGTTTTTCTCATTTTCCTCAGCATTTTCGGTCTTTTTGCCTATTGCGATATCAAATACCCGCCTCATGCAGGCCGTAGCAGTCTCCGGCTTCACCAGAGCGTAGTTCATGGCCATCCGCTTGCTTCTGGCGTGGCCGACGCAGTAATCGAGCACATCCGTACTCTCCTTGTTATCGAAACCGATCTGGAAGAACGTCTTCCGCGCCGCCATGAGGATAAAGCGCTTGTTTATGCCGAGGGACTCCATGTATTTGACGCTCTCACGTACGAAAAGCTGGGTGACGGTGATTTTCGTCTTGTACTTCCCGAAAACGACCTTTCCGCTGTGCGCCATGTACTTCTTGATGATCTCCAATGCCTCCGGCTGCAGGTCGAAGGCAGTCCACCCGTTATCCTTCTTGGCGTTCTTCGTCTTAGTACGCTGGTACTTCATGACTTTCTTTCCCTTGAAATTGTAGCCCAGGATATCCACGAGGTTGGCTCCTCCGAGGAAGAACGTCAGCAGCCATACGTCACGCATGACCTTATAATTATAATAGGTGGGACGGTCCTCATAGACCTTTCGGAACTCCTCGACGGTGAACCAGAGCTCACGTGGCTCATACGACGGCATCTCGTAGAACTGGAACGGGTTCACCTCGTATTTGACGTACTTCATCTTCGCAGCGTAGTCGATGATGACCTTGATCAGAGACATGTAGGTCTTGATGGTGGCCGATGCACACCCTCGCTTGCGGAGGTAAGAGTCGAAGCGCACGATATCCATCGGCTGGATGGATTCCAGCATAATCTCCTTTGACTTGTAGAAGTCCTCGAAGCGGTCACGGGAAAGACCGTACAGCTTGATACTGGAGTTCTTCCCCTTCTCGCTGAGCATTGAGACGTACTCCTTGAAGACTCCCTGGAACACCTTTTTCTCATGACTGCCTTTCCGCTTCAGAATATCCACAAGCTGCGAGCAGGTGTAGATATCCGGGTCGTCGATACTGTCGTAGGCCTCCTGCAGCTCATTGAGCCTTTTCCTCAGCTGTACGTTCATGTAGCCTGCGTCGCCACGACCGACGATCTGGTTGTTAGACACCTCATTGATGGAATCCACGATGTAATTGGTCGGGATGTACCTCGTATCGCCATTGTGCGACACGGCAATCCTGATCTTATGTTTTCCGCCCCTCAGCACCTTCGCCGGAAGGACTACAATGTTAAAATTCGCCATAATTAACTAATCTAAGTTGACCTTTTAACTAAATCTAAGTCGGATTTTCCGACAACTTTTCGACAATAGGAGTGTGCAAAAATGGTCGTTTCGACAACTTTTCGACAACTTTTCTTACCGAATATTTTACATTCGCAACACCCCTCAAATCTTCCAAAACCCCTTTATTTTCTAAGCAAATGGAGGCTACCAATGGGCAGCCTCCAACCAACACAAAAACTAAACTAGACTTAACTTTTGAAAATCGGGGTTCACTGCTGATTGTCAGCCGGTTGAACCTTTCTTCAAAATTCAGTCCGACAATAATTCGGTTCTGTGGAGGCCGTTTTCGGGGTCTTGAGCGTCCGTTTTTGATGATATCGTCAAGCCACCGCCAAAGTGGAAGCTGCAGCCGGAGAACTCAACCCTCTGCCAGGCCGTGTCCTTCTTTTTTTAATAGATCCTTCTCAAGCTGCTGTTCGCGCTGGAGGATGTTCATCTCCCTGCTCATGATGGAGTGCTCCAGGTGCAGCAGCTGCTCCTCCTTGGCACGCAGCGCCTTCTCCCTGTCGCTGATGTCCGTCATCTGCTTCGATACGGTCTCCTGGAGCTCCGCCATCCGCTCCTCCCTGCGGAGGACGTTCTGCTCACGCTCGGCCACGTTGAGGATCCTGTTCCTGTATTCCTCTGTACCCATGATGCGCCCGACGGCCTCGTCCACCATCTCCTGCACGTTCTCGGCACGAGGCCTCGGGGTCTCGCCGGGCTCCAGCATGATGGGCAGCTCGTACGTGAACAGGAAGTTCGGGTTCACGCGCGGGTACCTCTCTCTGATCTTCCTGGCGACAGCTTCGTTGATCTTCTTCACGCGCCCGCTCTGGATGTCGTAGATACGCTGGTAGTTCAGCCCTATCTCCTTGGCGAACGTCGGGGCGTTGAGCCCGATTTCCTTCAACAGCGCCTCGATAGCCTCCGAGGCGGTTGTCATCTTGTTGTTCTTCTTTTCCATATCCGCAAATCTTTAATTTAGTTGAATATTGACTATTGCATATTTGATAAATTACGTTAAAATTACGATTTTTGATTATATTTTACTTGCATATATCCGCAAAAATGATTAACTTTGCACATAACAACAACGATTACAACCGCAAAGGTAATCAATTTAGTTGAAAATTGCAAATAAGTAATATAGCAAAAAGTAACAAATTTGCTGATACGTTTCGGTGAAGCCCGTCGCGTTGAGGCAGAACAAAATGGAAAATCTATGGAGAATTTGGAAGTTGAGAAGCTGCCGATCATGCCCACGCTTCGTGGCATGGAGGTCGGCGACAAGTGTGAGTTCCCTATTGAGCAGCGGTCCAGCCTCATGGTGCTGCTGAACAGGATGCGCACGGAGAAGATGCGCATCGGGTGGGATGCGAAGGTTACGACGAACACCGAGGCCTTCACGGTGTCCGTGGAGCGCCTGAAATGAAGACGTCCCTCAGCCCGACGGAGTCCCGCATAGCGGAGCTGTACTGTCACGGGCTGGTGGACAAGGAAATCTCTGAGGAAGTAAGGAAACCGATATGGACTGTCAGAAACCACAAGCGGCACATCTACCAGAAGCTGGGTATCTCCACCACGCACGAGCTCGTTCTCTACATGGTGGCGAAGGCCCTCGGCAGGGAGTGGAACCTGCGCGAGCTGCGCTTGCGGGGTCTGAGTGCCATATTATCCATGCTGATGCTGTTCCTTGCCGTCCTGGGAAACAACCCGGAAAGGCAATACAGGACGGCAAGGCGTGCGAGCACTTCGGTGAGGGCACGGAGTGGCGGGGGCAGGTCCCAGGGACGTGTGAGGAGGTGGGGTTAGACCGCTTCGGAAGGTCTGAGAGCGAGATACGCTTCAAGAGCCTGATCAGCAGGCTGGCAGGTGTGGAGTTCTCGTGGTCACTCTCGGTGAAGCTGCTCGGCGGCGAGAAGCGGCTGAGGAGCCTGCTTATGAAAGGCAAGATCCACGCGACGAAGCGGAGCGGTGCACCCAATACGATGTGGCGCTTCAATGCTGCGGAGGTCGTGGCCTACGTCAAGCCGGACAAGAAGTATCTATGAGAAGGGGAGAAGGAAGGTGCAACGAAAGGCCAGGGTTTGATGGGATTCTCTCGTCGGGAACGGCCAATATTATAATAGGTGTAGCAGCTGTTACCGCATTTTGCCATCTCCTGAATTGCAAGTCATCCGTAAAACTGCTGCGGAATACGGCGGACTGTTAATCGTAATATTTACGATATAAACTTGCAAAATATCTTAGTTTTTACTATTGTAATTCGGAATATATGACTATCTTTGCAAACGCAAGTAAGAAATTGTATTACTCTCAAAAAATTAATTAGTTATGGGATTATTCAAGAAAGCCTCTGAGCTGACGGAGAAGAAAACTATCAGCATCCTCGTTTACGGACAGCCCGGTGCGGGCAAGTCGAGTCTCGCAGTAAGCGCCCCCGGGCCTGTGGCCGTCTTTGACTTCGACGGCGGAATCCAGCGTGTGAATGCCGCACACCTCTCGGATGTCGAGATCCTCCAGGTGACGGACTGGTCTGAAGTGGGGCAGGCGCTCCAGAGTGATGAGGTGAAGGATTTCCAGACCATCGTCATCGACACTGCAGGCAAGATGCTCTCCTTCATGGACAAGTTCATCATAGCAAGCAGCCGCGACCGCAACCCGACCCGCTCGCTGACGCTCAACGAGTACGGTGTCCGCAAGACGATGTTCAACAACTTCATCCAGCAGGTGCTGACGATGGGCAAGAACCTTGTCTTCATCGCCCACGACCGTGAGGAGAAGGACGGCGAAATCAAGAAGATACGCCCTGAGATCGGCGGCTCATCCGCCGGAGACCTCATCAAGGAGCTTGACCTCGTCGGTTACCTGGAGATCATCGGCAACGACCGTGTCATCAGCTTCACCCCCAACGAGCGCTACTACGCAAAGAACGCGTGCAACCTCCCGCCGAAGCTGAAGGTTCCCGTCATCCTCGACGAGAATGGCAACATGGCCAAGGATGCCAAGGGGCACGTCATCCGCAACACGTTCCTCACCGACATCATCCGCATGTACACGATGTCGCAGTCGGAGCGCAACAACCAGCTGGCGCAGTACGACACGTTGAAGGAGGTCATCGACGAGAAGGTGGCCACCGTCAAGGATGCGGACTCGGCAAACGCCATGTTCACTGAGCTGTCCGGCCTTGAGGTCATATTCGACAGTGAGCTCTACTGGAAGCAGGTGCTCCATGAGAAGTGTACCTCGCTCGGACTGAAGTATGACAAACTGAGTTCCAAGTACACGGCTGCGGCATGAACAGGGAAGGAATAGCATACAGGATATATCCTTCCCTGCTCGACAAGTATCAGACGCTTCTCAATGCGGAGAAGGATCTGGAGGCTCCGTGGAACATCGACAGGGAGACCGGCGAGTACCGAAAGACGCTCGCCCAGATAGAGGACGAGGCACGGCAGAGTCTGCTCAACGGCATCAACCGTGTCCCGTTCCATTCCCTGGCCGCCGACAACGGCACGGTGTTCAACGAGCTCGTGGACTGCCTGCACAGAGGCCGCAGGCCCTTCCGTGACGACATCACGTTCAAGACGTTCAAGGAGCAGGGACTCATCGCCGCCCGCTTCCGGCAGGAGGGGCTCCCTGACGAGCTCTTCTGCTACGACCTCGCCAGTGCGAGGAACATCGCCGAGTTCTTCCGGGGCAGCTGCTGCCAGCTCTACGTGAGGGGTGTCCTACCCACCGTCTACGGCAACGTCGAGCTGTACGGCTACATCGACGAGCTCAAGCGCGACGTGGTCTACGACCTCAAGACGACGGGCAGCTTCTACACTTTCGGCAAGTTCGAGGACCACTGGCAGCGGTGGGTGTACCCGTACTGCCTAATACAGTCTGGTGCGATGAAGGACATCCTGGCGTTCGAGTACTCCGTCCTCAAGTGGACGAAGCGCAAGAGCCCTGCCGTCACACAGAACGACGGGCTGTGGGACTGGCTGGACGTGAAGCCGGCGTACTTCGATCCCGCCACGAAACGCCCTGTGGACATAGATAAGATGGAGGCTGCAGGCCGCAGGAAGGAGGAGTTCATCGAGCAGATGCCCCAGTTCACGACAGTGGACGTCTACGGCTTCGACTACATCCCGGAGTTCTATGCGTACGACCATGACGAATGCGTGGAGAGGCTCACCTACATGGTGGAGAGCTTCATCGAGTGGATCGAAGGGAATAGGGAGTATATCACGGACAAGAAGATATTTAACCAGCTGGAGGACTGACGTCCGAAGGCATAAAAAACTCTCATTATGACAAAATTCGTAAACGGAATCCCGATTTTCGACAGACCGAAAGTCAACAACAACGAACCGTTCCTCAACTGCGTGGCCAGGGCCGTGCGTGAGGTACGTCCCCGTGTGACGGAGAAGAGCCCTAACTCGTTCCTCTTCGTCGCCAGTAACGGCAAGGACCTATCCGTCGGAGCGGCGGGACAGGAGGCTGACCTCATCAAGGGCCTGGTGGCCCTGCTTGACAAGAACGACACCGTGCGTGAACTTCTTTTAACCCATTACAATAACAAACAAAAGAACAAAGATGGAAGAAATGAACAAGGAGCAGGAGCAGATGCAGGAGCAGGCTCCGCAGAATGAGGAAACCGCTGCCGCTGAGCAGCCAGTGGAGAACCAGGAGCAGAAGCAGGAGATTGACTTTTCCCCGGAAATGCTCGAAGACCTTACGGAGGAGGAGCGCAGCAACTTCTTCGAGGAGTACGGCAAGGGCGTGATGAACCGCTACTTCGACCGTGCGCTGACGGAGAACGAGGAGAACTCGATGAAGAACGACCTCTATGAGCTGAACCTCGACCTGATGGCCAAGACCGAGGAGAAAGCCGCCGTGGTCAAGAGCCTCGGAGACCAGATCAAGTCCATCCAGACGCAGATGAACGAGGTGACGAACAATATCCGCAAGGGTACCAAGGAGGTGTACGAGCCTTGCGTCAAGGTGCTCGACCTCAAGAACCACAAGGTTTACTTCTTCGCCCAGAGCGACGGCCGCTGCGTATTCCAGCGCAACGTCACGGGCGACGACCTTGAGCAGTCGTTCCCCTTCGAGACTGTCTATAACGTGACCGACGAGGATGACGTAAAGGTGGAGCTCATCGTGTCCCGTCACGGAGGCTTCCCGGAAGCAGGCGACGACACCAGTAACGAAGACGGGGCATACATCATGGACGAGGGTTCTGTCGTCACCGTCAAGGACGGCAAGATCACAGAAGTGGACCGCAGCCAGTCCACGAAGTGGGAGCCGCAGGTGGGCGAGAAGTTCAAGGCCGACGGCCAGTTCACCCTGCAGACCGGCTTCGTCATCACCGTCGGGGACGGTGTCATCACCGACGTACACATGAAGGGTGAGGAGACCAGCGAGGAGGCACTGGATGAGGCCTCGCAGGAGGGTGAACCCGCAGAAGTGGAGGATCCTGAAGAATAATCCTTTCCAAGTCGAACAGCGGCGGGGCTTCGTTGGCTCCGCCCTTTTCCAGATTCAAGAGAATAAGATATGGCATTTACACTACGTCCCTATCAGCAGCAGGCATCCGACGCAGGCGTTCGCTTCTTCTCCACGAAGGGCGACTGGCACGGGCTGGAGGTCCTGCCAACAGGCAGCGGGAAATCCCTTGTGGTGGCCGACATAGCCAGCCGTCTAGACGGTGACACGCTCATCCTCCAGCCGTCGAAGGAGATACTGCAGCAGAACTACGACAAGATGTGCTCCTACGGGAAGGAGTGCAGCATCTTCTCTGCCTCTATGAAAAGCAAGGATGTCGGCAAGATAACGTTCGCCACCATCCAGAGCGTGATGAACGACCTGCAGGCCTTCGACCACTTCCGGAACATTATCGTCGACGAGTGTCACCGCGTGAACCCTTCGGGAGGCCAGTACGTGGACTTCATCAAGCACTCGAAGCGCAAGGTGCTGGGGCTGACGGCGACGCCGTACATCCTCGCATCGACCCGTACCCCCGTGAAAGGTCCTGACGGCAAGGTCGTCAAGAACCTGTACAACGAGCCGGAGATGCAGCGCGGGGCAATCCTGCGCTTCCTCACGCGCATGAAGCCGAAGGTCTTCAAGGAGGTGCTGTACTACTGCCAGGTGTATGACCTGCTCAAGCAGGGCTATCTCGCACAGGTGAAGTACTACGACGTCACGCCTGCCGCTTTCTACGATACGAGGCTGCAGCGCAACTCCACAGGTATGGACTACGACACGGACAGCGTCCAGCGCAGCTTCATGTACGTGGGGATGTACTCGTATCTGGTGAGCATCCTCCGCAGGATCATGAGGACGGACCGCAAGCATATCCTCGTGTTCTGCCACACGCTGGCGGAGGCGGAGGCGCTGACGGGCGCCGTTCCGGGCTGTGCCTTCGTGTCCGGCGAGACGAGTCTCAGCGAGCGTGACAGGATCCTGCAGGAGTTCAAGGCGGGGAAGATACGTGTAGTGGCCAACGTCGGCGTGCTGACGACGGGCTTCGACTTCCCTGCCCTTGACACGGTTGTGATGGCGAGGCCTACGCTCTCGCTGGCGATGTACTACCAGATAGTAGGCCGACTGCTGAGACCGTTCCCCGGAAAGGAGCCCTGGTTCGTCGACCTCTGCGGAAACATCCGTCATTTCGGACAGGTGGAACACCTTTGGATAGACTGCCCGACACAAGGCGAATGGCTTGTCAAGGGCTACATACAGGGCATATGGACCCAACTCACTAATATTTTCTTCTGATGGACAAGAAACCGAAGAGGCCGGAGCGCAAGCCCGTGCCTAAAGACATACACAAGCTGCTCTCCGGCGAGGCGGTACGGGTGGGTGACCTCAAGCACCTGCCCATCAGCGAGAAGCAGCTGCAGATGGTCTGCGTGGCAGAGTTCCGCAGGCTGTATCCGGAACTGGCAGGCCAGGGTCTCCTGTTCCACGTACCGAACGAGACTGCAGGCGTGACGATGTCAAGGCCGCAGATCAAGGCCAACGGCGTCTGCAACGGCGTGGCCGACCTCATCCTGCTCATACCCAGACACGGGTACGGGTGCCTCTGCATAGAGCTCAAGACGCCACTCGGCGTGCAGAGGCTCTCGCAGAAGGCGTGGATGAAGGCCGTGCAGGCCGTCGGGCAGAAGTACGTCGTCTGCCGGTCGGTGGATGACTTTATCCGTGAAGTAAACAGCTACCTACGATGAACATCCAGATCAACGTCTCCGTCCTCGAAGGCTCATGGTGGTGCAAGGGCTGTGCCGTCAAGCTGCTGCTGTACCTCGTGGAAGAGGCAAGGCGGCAGCATGCAGACAAGGCTGTGTTCAACCGCCGCACCGCAGCAGCCGACCTCGGAGAGTCCGAGTGGGCTGTCCGCAAGGCTTTTGACCAGCTGACCGAGAAAGGAATTGTACGCCCAATTACCGCCCAAAGGAAAACAGGCACAACTATTGCATTTACAGGCAGTTATATAAGCGTAGTGGATGACATTCTCCCAAATACCGCCCAAACGAAGGGTAAAAAGAAGGGTTCCTCTCCCAATTCCCGCCCAAATACCGCCCAAATAAATAATGCCGTAACTAACAGTAAACCAGACGGTTCGGGTGTTGCGACAGAGGGTTCCTCTCCCAATTCCCGCCCAAATACCGCCCAGAAAAAAGATAAAGAAACAATAAAAGAAAGTTCCCCCCATACCCCCTATATTGAAAACAAGAAAGAAACAGAACGTCCTACCGGACAGGTGCCGTCTGGGCCTGACGCCCAGCCGCCTTTGAACCAGAGGGCGCGTCTGTGCTTCGAGGAGGTGTTCAGGAAGCTGTACCACTCCGAGTACTACTGGTCTGGGAAGGACGCTGGGCAGATGTCACAGCTCCTCAAGAAGATTAGTTTTTCACGGGAGAAGAGGAAGACGCCTCTGCCTAATGATGACGACTCCCTCATTGAGGCACTGAGGCAGTTCCTCATGTCCATCAACAAGGACTGGATAAGCAACAACTTCTCCGTGTCGATGATCGCCTCCCACTACAATGAGATAATTTCAGAAATAAGGAACCGCAACAATGGACAACAGAATAATTCAGACGCAGCCACTTTCGCAAGACGGGCTGAGATCTCTTCTCGAGTCGCTACCTACGACGAGCAGTGGAAGAAAGAGCACGGCGCTGGCTGAGACGCTGGCCAGTAGCACCCCTCCTTCCGTTATGTACCAGCAGTACTCCCCAAGCCTGCAGGGGCTCCTCGACGGACGTGTGCGTGACATCTCGCTCATAGCGGACAGGCCGGGAGTGCCGACGCTGGGCGATGTTGCTATGGCATACGGCAACGAAAGTGTGGCAGTCGACTGGATAAAGGTCCACCTGGAGGTGGTCAACGGATTCGCCAACGTACAGCAGCGTCTCAACACGGAGCAGCTGATGGCCATCGGGGAGCAGATATACGGGCTCTATCCAGACCTCAACCTGCTGGAGTTCGCGCTTTTCTGCGGCAGGCTCAGAAGGGGCAGGTACGAGAGGTGGTACGGGGCGGTCGACGGTCAGAAGATACTGGTCAGCCTCGATGCCTTCGTCGCCGACAGGCGCATGGACATTGCCAGGAGGCATGAGGAGGAGCACAGGAGACAGCGCGAGGAAGAGCGGAACGCAGAGCCTGTCAGTCCGCAGCAGCTCTTCAAGGAGAACCCGGGAAAGTACCCGACACTTGAGGCCATCTTCAAGAACGGCGGGCAGCCGGCAGGGATAGCCAAGAGAGTGCAGCCAGTCAGACGCAGGAACAATATGAGCAAGATCCTCGCCATAATATCGGAGCTCGAGGAAATCGGACAGCGAAGCGTGGAGTTCGGCAGGTACGGCCTGAAGCCCATTGCAGTCAGATACGGAGACCAGCCATTGGAGATAGTCGGCATCGGCGCATTCCTCGACAAGTACATGAAGGTGGTAGGGCGCATGCCGGAAGCCAGCGCCAGAACCGTCCCCGTCATTGAAGGCATGGAGCCGGAGTACCAGGATATCCGCATAGACGACCTCGACGATGCTGCGCTTGCAGAGATCCAGAAATCCCTGACAACAATAAAATCAACGAAGAAATGAGCAAACTGACATCTACGACAGACATCGAGCAAGACCTCAGCGTCATGCTCTACAACTATGACGAGTCCCGCATCATCCTACACGGCAGGTGCGACATCGTCCGTGAGAAAGAGAACGTGTTCTTCCCCATCCGTGCCGTGAAGGCCTGCAATGGGGTGGTGCTCTGCTACTGCGACAAAGAGGACCTGCGTCCTGCCAAGACAGCCCGTGATCCTATCTGGCGCGAGTTCACGCTGGCGGAACAGCAGAAAATCCATGAGGCCGTCAAGCAGGAGTACTACCAGCGCAGGTACGGCGACTACGCCTTCCGCCTCCATGAGATGGGGAAGAATATGCGGGAAGCCATCCGGAAGATGGGAAGGCGTGGCGAGAAGGTGAGGCTCACCGAGAGTGAAGCCCCACGGTTCTATTACGACGGTGGCTGGCGGGAGGTCGTCGAGCTCCAGTTCCCTGACGACAGCAGCCAGGCCATCATGGCAGGGTGGCATGACGACCGATGTTCCGGCAAAGGCGTCAATGCCCGAATGGCCCTCAGCTGCCTGCCGCTGGAGTGCCAGCGTGACCTCTTCCTGCTCATGGCACGGAGGCGTGCCTCCTCGCATATTTGATTAACTATAATTAACGGATTTGATTAGCATTTTTCTTTGTAAAAACTTGCATATTTGATTACTTTTTTGTATCTTTGTAGTGCAAATAAGATAATAATCAAGTTTAATTTCAAACAGAACATCAGTTATGGAGACAATCACAATGACACAGCAGCAGGCACAGGCAACAGCCGCCATCATCAACCTCGTAAAGAACAGCGGACGCTATGAGGATATCATCAGCCTCGGCGCACCGATCCGTATCGACTGGTTCAACGATTCCATCGAGGCAGTACAGGTGTTCGATGACGATGTCGTCGAGGTCTATATGGCAACACCGGGAGAGCTCCTCTGGGACGATATCAATGCGGACGTGATGTGGAAGATCCACGCAGACCTGGAAAGGCAGCTAAAGAACTGAGAAGTATAATCACAAATAAAGCAGAAAGTCATGGAGAAGATAGAATTATTCGAGAACATCATCATCAAGTGCAAGGGCAACAACGGTGCCATGGAGGAGCAGCTGGCGGCAATCAGCCAAGACTGGAACCTGCGCCGTCTCTGGAACGGCTACAGCTGTGCCAGGGCCTGCGAATCGCCCTACGTCACCTTCTACGACCATTTCTGGGACAAGGACATCGATCTGATGAACGGGTTCCTCGACATGGCCGGCATCAAGGAGTTCGCCATCACAGACACCAGCACAGGCCTGATGTCCGAGCTGTACGAATTCCAGAAGCGTGGATGGAAAGTGACAGGGCTTGAGGTCATTCCAATATACCGCAAGAAGTTGGTCGCGCAGGGACAGGAAGCATGGGAAACGAAACCGGCCATTGTACTGAAGAAGGAAAATCATAACCCCTAAATAATTGTTTATGGAATTTTTTAACTTAATCGCATCGAAGATGCAGGATGGCCAGCAGCTGAATATGACCATCCGCAAGAACGGCGAAAAGCTCGTTCTGAGTATGATTCCCGACACGTCTGGAGTCAAGGACAAGGCGGTCTCCACCCTGGAGCCGTTAGTGATGAACGGAACCCCGCAGGAGTTCGACGAGCAGTTTGAGCAGGCCCTCGCTCCCGTCGAGAAGGCCTTCACCCTCCTGGAGGAGGTCGGTGCCTTCGAGAAGAGCCTCGAGGAGACACGTAAGAAGACGGAGATGGAGACCAAGAAGAAGAAGGAGGAATCCGACCAGAAGCAGGTGTTCATCGACCACCTGGCACTCGCCAAGGAACTGCTCCGTGAGAACAAGTTCAAGGATGCCCGCACGGTCATCGCCAAGGCGGAGGCCCTGCCTGGTGCAGACAAGGGCGCATGTGAGAAGCTCAAGAAGGAGGTTGACGAGAAGAGCGGCGCAGGCGGCATCTTCGGTGGCCCCGAGGACATGAGCGACGGCAAGAAGCTGAGTCCCGTCAATGGCAAGGCACCTGCCGAGAAGAGCGAGGACGAACAGGAAGAAGAATCTAACGGCGAGGAGGAATAACTATGGCAGCACTAAACGTTACAGGTCTGCAGCGCGTGTTCAAGCACGGCTCCAAGACACTCAAGGATCCAGACAAGTCCATGTCCCCTGACGAGGTGATGCAGTTCTATGCAGGCACCTATCCGGAACTGACGACCAGCAACGTCCACGGTCCGAAGATCGAGGGCGACAAGGCCGTCTATGAGTTCAAGACGACAGTAGGAACAAAGGGATGAAGAAGAAATGCGAACCGCAGCAACTAAACGACTTCCACTGCTCGCTGTGCAGAGCCGTCGGCGAGATAGGGAAGGACTTCCTGCGCAGGATGGAGGACGAGGGCGAAGAAAACAATCACCCCGTCCTTCTTCCAAGGGAGGCCACGCCTTTGCTTTTCTGAGCGATGGTCTGAAGGATATCCCCATATCCGGCCACCTCGACAAGTACGACATCGACTTCGCAGGCAGCTACAAGGTGATCCGCAAGGCCATGAACCGCTTCCTGGCTCCCCATGACCTCAAGATAACCTACAGGCCCAAGAGGAGTGAGGACAGCGTGAAGCGCCTCGAATACCTCATGGAGAACTTCGAGGCACTGCTGGATCCGATGGGTTTCGGCTGCATGCTCCATAAGGACGAGTACGAGCCTATCCTGGACTGCGCCGTCTATGCCTGCAGCGATGCCATGGACTACACCATCGGCGAGCTGTACGTGAGGCCTGCAGATACACTGCCGGAAACGGAGTCGATGCTCTTCAAGCGGTTCATGTCGTTCTTCTCCAGCCAGACGAACATCGGCCTCGGACTGAACGGCGACAGCTTCTTCCTGGAGGCGCAGGCCGACTATTTCTTCGACGAGTACGGGGATTATGCCAACTTCGACGAGCTCGACGAGGACGAGAAGAAGGACGCTCTCTTCAGAAAGCAGGTCATCACGGACTACAAGACAGGCAGGTACAAGCAGCTGTTCGACGAGATAGGCAGCCTGCAGGTCGACGGCAAAGTGCTGGCCAGCGATCTTCTCCACTACATCGAGAAGTACAGGGATGTACCGGAGAAGTCCGACGTGTGGCAGCTGATGAAAGTCCTCTATGAGGGAATTGACATCGCCTATCACATAAACATCTACGACTGGACGTGGAACCCGGAGAGTGACGGCGTCAGCGACGATGACGACAACTACTATACGGCCACGAGCCTGCTCAACTTCATCTTCTACAGCGAGTACGACACCTTCGGGGAGTCCGTCCTCGATGCAGTCAACAACGGATGCGACGAGATGCTCGGCTGGTGCAGCATGATGACAATCACATGTGACAAGAATTTCCATGACCGCCAGGAGTACTTCGAGTCATGTATCGGTTACGTCCCGAAGTTCCGTGACTGGCTGAGGGATTTCTATCAGACAGCAGAAAAGTTTGACACTAATGAGTATGACAACACTGAGAGACCTAATGAGGGCTAACATCAAGCCCACCGACGCCCTGATATTCTACAAGCCGGACGTCGAGCTCCACGGCGACGGATGCTATGTGGAGCACCGTAAGATACGAAACGGAAAAATGGAGGCGGCGCACCCGCTGACCGTCGAGGACTTCTCCAAGCTGGTGGCCACCGTCAGCAAGTACGCCAAGGAGGATGCAGGCAGGACAGCCCTGCACGGCATCATCCCGAAGAACCTGCTCTATGCCTCCAGCGACCTCACGAACAAGCGCCTCGTATGGTACCGACCGCCAGAGAAGCGCAAACTTTACTTCACGAAGAAGACAGGCATCCCAGACGGGGAAATGTGGGTACCAGGAATGGTGTACTTCGCCTCCGGCGGCGCACTGCATGTCTTCGCCTTCAAGGGGCACAAGCCGAGGAACATCCTCTATGAGGCCCCGTTCTTTAATGTCAACAAAGGCTCCGTATGCCTCGGCTCGGCGAAGATACGCAAACCGAGGCAGGACACCTACGAGGCGTGGATCGCCTACTGGGAGGAGATGTTCTGGAAGTCGGAGTTCTCTCACATCTACGGCGACAATCCCGTCAACGGCAACCTCGCCGTCATCACCAAGAAATGTATCAAGGAAGGGTGTCCGTTCCCCACCGAGGTGCTGAAACGCAGCAAGACGACACTCTCCAGTTTACTGAAAAGCCCGATATGATGAAAAAGAAAGATACAAAGGACGCACCGCGCTTCATGAGGCACTACGTCCATAACTACATACTTGACCCGTACCATCAGCTGACCGTCAACGTTATCGGCTGCGGAGGAACGGGATCGCAAGTCCTGACTGCCCTCGGACGCATGAGCTATGCGCTGAAGAAGCTGGGACATCCAGGCCTCCACGTAACGGCCTTCGATGCGGACATCGTGACAGCGGCCAACTGCGGCCGCCAGCTCTTCTCCGAGCAGGAGATAGGTCTGAACAAGGCCGAGGCACTCATCACCAAGCTCAACTTCTTCTTCGGCACGAAGTGGGAGAGCATCGGCGAGTACTACAAGGAGGGAAGCCAGCTGGCCAACATCACGATATCTTGCGTCGACACGGTGGCTGCAAGGCTTGAGATACGCGACAGCCTCGAGCATCCTTCAAACTCACTCGACGAGCAGGCGACTTACTACTGGCTCGACTTGGGGAACCTCGCCGACAGGGGACAGGTAGTGCTCGGCACCACGCCGAAGCGCAGCATAGGCCAGCCGAAGGGGCGCAAGGACTGTGTGGCCAAGCTGCCTGACGTGACGGAGATCTTCGACCTGCGGAAAATCAAGGAGAAGGACCAGGGGCCGAGCTGCTCACTGGCCGAGGCTCTGACGAAGCAGGATCTGTTCATCAACTCCGCCATCGCCAACACCGGCATGGCGATCCTCTGGAAGATGTTCTCCGTCGGCTACCTCGACATGCACGGGGCATTCCTCAACCTCACCACCATGCAGACGAACCCCATCAGAATTACCGGATAAAAACAAGGTTTGTGCTCTATCTTAGCGCAGACTTTTCTGCTGTGGCTGCACCTCCCGTGAAGGGCCGTGCAGCCCTTTCTTCTGCCTCTCCGCAAATATGATTAACTATAATTAACTGTATTGATTATAAAATTATATCGTAAAAACTTGCATATATGATAACTTTTGCGTATCTTTGCAGTAGCAAATAAGATAATAATCACTAAAAGCGACGAACAAATGGAAAATTCAACAAGACAAGAGCTCAACCAGAGCACTCAGACCGCTGGCACAAAGCCGGCCAAAGGCGTTTTCACAGGCCCCATCGGAGATGTCATCACAAAGGTCATCTGCATAGTGTTAGCTGTCGCTGCACTGGTTGCCGGAATATGGAGCGGCACATGGCACAACGTCATGTTCGCCGGGATGTTCTACTGTGTCTACAGGGCCGTAAGGTACGAGGAGGACAAGTAATGGAAGGGAACGTGAAGATCTCAGGACACGCGACACCGCTGTATGTCGCCGAGTGGGAGTTCTACGACTTCTACGAGCGCAAGAAGGTTGTCGAGCGCGGCTGGCCGAAGAGCAGCGAGGAGGTGCAGGAGTTCCGGGAGCAGATGAAGAACATCGACTGGAACAACCTCAACAAGACCACGGCAGGCAGCAGGATCCTTACAGGCGTCCGCATCTACAAGGGCGACGAGATCATCTACGACTGCTACTGCCCGTTACGTGAGCTGTCGATGCTCAACACGCTATCCACGAAAACCGTTTTATTCAAGAAGTAAATATATGACAGGCAAGAAACCGATATCGTTTGACGAACTCCTTGCAAACGAGCATAAGACAAAGCCCAGGAAAGTACAGGGCCACCAGGAGAGCGACATACAGATTTCCTGTGTGAAGTGGTTCAAGCTGCAATACCCGCGCTACGTGATCTTCGCCGTCCCGAACGGCGGCACCCGCTTCAAGAAGGAAATGATATGGATGCTGCGTGAGGGGATCCTGCCCGGCGCTGCAGACCTCGTCATCTGCGGTGACAGAGGGAAAGTCCTGTTCGTGGAGATGAAGACGAGCAAGGGAAGGCAGAACGAGAACCAGGTGCTGTTTGAGAGGAAGGTCACCGAACTCAGCTTCAAGTATGTCGTCTGCAGGTCGCTGGACAACTTCATCGACACCGTGCGTAGGTGGGTGGAAGAGAACCGCTGGAAATAGATTACGGCCATGGATTTACAACTGATGTCCATACTCTTCAGCAGCGAGGTAAAGAACGCGGGTTTCGTAGGCCTCCAGATGGTCTTCGACCCGAAGTCCAATAATGCCATCGCCATGGTGGAGGCTCCTGACGGTGACTTCGACAGGCTGGCAACTGCTATCGGCAACGCCATCAGCACAGAGAAAGGCAAGGGGGACTTCGACATGATCTTCGACATGTACTCCCGTATCGTGCTGGAGAGCTGCAAGGGTAGGCCGGACAGACTTATTAAACTGGTAAAACTTATAAAGGAAACATATGGATTGTAAAGAGAAGAAGACGATTAACGTCGGTGTTGACATAGAGACATTGTCAACACTTCCAACGGCAGCCATCACGGAGATAGCCGCCAGAGTATTCACCCTTGTCCCGGAGGAAGGGGTAGAGGAAAAACTCCACGTGAGGATCAACCCTATGTCCTGCATCCTCGCAGGCTTTCATGTCGAGGAGGACACCTGCGCATGGTGGTCGAACCGTGACGACGAGGTGAAGGAGAAGCTGATGGAGCCTGACGGCACCTGGCTGAACATCAAGCCCGCGCTCCATCTGTTCGCAGGCTGGCTCGGCGATCTGAAGGGCAAGTACGAGTGCGACGAGCTGCGCATATGGATGGAGGGCACGGATTTCGACGGATCCATCCTCCGCCATGCGTTCCGCAAGATATTCCCAGAGAAGGGACGTGACGCCTTACCATGGAACTACAGGGCACTGCGTGACGCAAGGACATTCATCCTCGAAGGCCTGCGCATGGTGTACGGGGAGGTGGACGATCCCTTCTCCCTGATACCGAAACCGGAGAAGCCGTTCCTCCATCACGACCCGATGGGTGACGTAGACCAGATGATCTGGAACGTCAGACACGTGAACGAGCTACTGGCAATCAAGAACCAACCGACAGAGAAACGTTGATAATCAAACATTTGTTCGTGCCGTCCGTTGGCCGTGACGGTTGGCGGACGGACTTTTCAAGACTATTCACCCTAAAAATAACAAGAATATGAAGTTTACAGTTTCAAGCGTCTCCCTCAGCACGAAGCTAAGTGCTGTCGGGAGGGTAATCAACAGCAAGAACGCGCTCCCCATACTCGGGGATATCGTGTTCG